>Ga0193954_1000599_pt1 | contig 20663 bp, 17 predicted proteins | sample BB_5_MG_FD_140340 | JGI IMG/M metagenome (GOLD analysis project Ga0193954, IMG submission 140340) | Microbial mat bacterial communities from the Broadkill River, Lewes, Delaware, United States - BB_5_MG | ecosystem: Environmental > Aquatic > Freshwater > River > Microbial mats | place: USA...
GAGGTCGAGGGTTCGAGTCCCTTCTACCGCGCCACTTTTATTTATGTGACCCGTTAGCTCAGCTGGTAGAGCATCTCCCTTTTAAGGAGGTGGCCGATGGTTCGAATCCATCACGGGTCACCACTTATAAATCTTATATCACCCTATTTTAAACAAACAATCTAATACATATATAAAGTAACTTTTTATCTATAAAAAGGTATCCTTCAAACTTCTAAAACCCAAGTATAGGATAATATTTTATGTTTAAAGCAAAAAGTTTATATCACCTAATTGTCTACAGTATTTTATTTATTATAGTTTTAATTTCATTTTTTACATTTATTATAATTAATAATGCTCATGAAGAACTTCAAGATAAAATTGCAACACTAAACATTGACTATAAAAATAATCAACAAGAACTTATTAAAAATGACGTTAACTCAGTTATTAGTTTTATTAAGTATACACATGATAATTATAAAGATTTTAAAGATGAAGAAAGTATAAAAAAAGAAGTTTTAACTGCAATAGAAAAAATAAGAAGAAATAAAAATATAAATGAATATATATTTATTTATAATTTTGATGGCACATCAATACATCATCCAATAGCTAAAAAAAATATTGGTGAAAATCTATTAGAAACAATGGATATAAATGGGAAAAAAGTAATTAAGGAATTAATTACTGTTTCAAAGGAAAAAGAAGGTGGATTTGTAGAATATAGTTGGTATAAACCTGATATTTCTCAAAATGTGCAAAAAATATCTTATTCAAAATCTTATGAACCTTGGCAATGGAGTATAGGAAAAGGTGTATATTTAGATAAAATCGATAATTTAGTTCAAGACAAAAAACATGAATATGATCAAAAAATATCAGATTATACTTTACAAATCACATCATTAACTATTATGCTTGTTTTATATTCTATATTTATTTATAAAAATGCAACTATTCTAATTGTTAGTGATGTTAAAGAGATTGGTAAATATTTTAAGGAATCTCAAAAAAATGATACTCCTTTAAATCAAAATAGATTAATATTTGGAGAGTTTAAAGTAATTGCAAATTATGCAACAGATGCAATGAATAATATCAAGATAAAAACTCATATGCTTGAAGATTTAAATAAAAACCTTGAATATAAAGTTGATGAAAAAACTAAAGAATTAAGAAAATTAATCGAATCACAAAAAAAGTTCATTAATAACTCAGTTCATGAAATAAATACACCTCTTTCAATAATACAAACAAATATTGATTTATTAAAAATGAATACACCCAATAATAAATATATTACACATATTGAATCAGGTGCCAAAATAATCCAATATATTTATGATGATTTATCTTATCTAATTAAAAAAGATAGAGTTATTTATGAAAAAGAGTATTTAAACCTTTCAACTATTGTTTCTCAAAGATTAGAGTTTTTTCATGAAATTGCTACATCTAATTCTTTACACTTTATTAGTAATATAGAAGAAGATATTTATATAAAGTTTAATATCACAGAATTTCAAAGAATAATTGATAATAACTTATCTAATGCAATTAAGTATTCATATGCAAACTCACCTATTTTTATTAAGCTCCAATATACAAATGATGATCAAGTTGAATTTTCTGTATTAACAAACTCAAAGAAAATTGAGTATCAAAGTAAAATATTTGATGATTTTTATAGGGAGAATAGTAACAGAGGTGGTTTTGGATTAGGACTTAAAATTGTAAAAGAAATTTGTGACAAAAATTTAGTTATAATAAAACTTGAATCTAATGAACAAGAAACAAAATTTACGTATAGGTTTAGAATAAATGAAAATATTACTACTTGAAGACGAACTAATGTTAAATAATGCCATTTGCGAATATTTAAAAGGCATTGGACATATGGTTGAGAGTTTTACTGATGGACAAGAAGTATTAGATAATGTAGATATGTCTTATGATTTATTGATACTTGATATAAACGTTCCAACTAAAGATGGTTTTGAAATATTAGAAGAGTTAAATAGTAAAAAAATGTATATTCCAGCAATTTATATTTCAGCACTTATTGATATTGAAGATATTACTAAAGCCTATGATTTAGGTTGTAGAGAATATATAAAAAAGCCTTTTCACTTAGAAGAATTAGGAATAAAGATAAACCAAATATTAAAAAAAGATCAAAATAAAACAACTCATATAAAGTTTTCAGAAAATTATTCTTACTCAAAAGACAAGCAAACACTATACTTTAATAGTGAACCTCAAAATCTTACAAAGAAACAATTAGAGATAATTCATATCCTTGCACTTAATATTAATATGATTGTAGACTTCGAAAGATTTAGAGTTGATATCTGGGATGGAGAGAATATCGACAATCCAACAATTAGAGCAGAGATATCAAGATTAAAAAAAGCACTAAAAGAAGACTTTATAAAAAATATTAGAGGCTTAGGATATAAAATAGATAGATATTATTCAGTTTGACTAAAGCCCTTTTATATAGGCTTTATTAGATTATTTGCTACGTTAAAACTACTCTTCAAAAAAGATTTAAAAAAAAAAAACTAATTGCTACCTTTTTGCTATATTAACTTATTATACTTTCAATGTTAAATTATTAAACGATATATGTTGTTTGATAAAAATAATTAAGGAGAGCAGAATGAGTCCAGAAAAAGCACAAGCATACTGGAAAGAAAATATTTCTATGATTATTAAACTATTAGTAGTTTGGTTCGTAGTTTCTTTCGGTTGTGGTATTTTATTTATTAATGAACTTAACGCTATTGAAATCAGTGGAGTTAAATTAGGGTTTTGGTTTGCACAACAGGGTGCAATTTATGTATTTGTAATATTAATTTTTGTTTACGTAAAAGTAATGGCAGGAATTGACGAAAAATACGGCGTTCACGAGTAGAAAGGAAAGACTATGGAATTACAATCATTAATTTATCTATTCGTAGGTATTACATTTGCAATCTATATTGGTATTGCACTTTGGGCTAAAGCTGGTTCAACAAAAGAGTTTTATGTTGCTGGTGGTGGAGTTCACCCAATTGCAAATGGTATGGCTACAGCAGCTGACTGGATGTCTGCGGCTTCATTTATTTCACTTGCGGGAATTATTTCTTTCAAAGGTTCTGATGGTGGTGCTTACTTAATGGGTTGGACTGGTGGATACGTTCTACTTGCAATGTTACTAGCTCCTTATTTAAGAAAATTTGGTAAATTTACAGTTCCTGACTTCGTTGGTGACAGATATTATTCTGATACTGCAAGACTTGTTGCTGTTATTGGTGTTATTTTTGTGTCGTTTACATATGTTGCGGGACAAATGAGAGGGGTTGGGATTGTATTCTCAAGATTCTTACAAGTTGATGTAAATACTGGTGTATTAATTGGTATGGCAATTGTATTTTTCTATTCTGTTTTAGGTGGAATGAAAGGTATTACATATACACAAGTTGCTCAATATGTTGTTATGATTTTTGCATACATGATTCCTGCAATCTTCATCTCATTACAAGTTACTGATACATTCTTACCTCAATTAGGTATTTTTGCTCAAACAACTTTCGAATTTAGTTCTGGAGTACAAACTATTCCTGAAGGTACATATCTGTTGCATGCACTTGATACTGCAGTAACTGATTTAGGTTTTGGTGCTTATACACAACCAGGTAACTTATGGAATACATTTATGTTAACTACAGCGTTAATGCTTGGTACTGCTGGTTTACCTCACGTTATTGTTAGATTCTTTACAGTTCCAACTGTACAAGATGCTAGAATATCTGCTGGTTGGGCTTTATTATTTATTGCGATTATGTATACAACGATTTCTTCAGTTGCTGCATTCTCAAGAGTTAACTTAATTAAAAATGTTCAAAACGTTGAATATGCTGCATTTGTTGATGGTAAATTATCACATCAAGATGGTACACCAAATAATGGTGGATGGTTCAAAACTTGGGAACAAGGTGGATTATTAGCATGGACTGATAGAAATGGTGATGGTAAAATTCAATATGCTCCAGGTGCAGCATTTGATGGTGCTAAAGGTAAACCTGTATTTGATGGAACTAAGGTTACTGAAAATGGAAACAGAGCTACTACTAATGGTAAAGCACTTGAAAACAATGGTAAAATTGAAAATGAATTATACGTAGATAGAGATATTATGGTTCTTGCAAACCCTGAAATTGCTAACTTACCTAACTGGGTAATTGCATTCATCGCAGCTGGTGGACTTGCAGCAGCATTATCTACAGCAGCAGGACTATTACTTGTAATTGCTTCAGCTATTTCACATGACCTTATGGGTCAAGTAATCTTTAGAGATAAAGAAACTGGAAAATCAACATTAACTGAGAAATCAGAATTAATGTGGGCAAGAATTTCAGCTATCGTTGCTATTTGTGTTGCTGGTTACTTAGGAATTAACCCTCCAGGTTTCGTTGCACAAGTTGTTGCATTAGCATTTGGTATTGCTTCAGCAGCATTCTTCCCTACAATTATCCTTGGGGTATTTGATAAGAGAATGAATAAAGAGGGTGCAATTGCTGGTATTATTACTGGTCTTGTAGTTACAATCGGATACGCAGTTTACTTCATCTGGGGTCCAGGAACACCATCTGAGTACTTCTTAGGAATTTCTCCAGCGAGTTTCGGTACGATTGGTACAATCCTACATGTTGTTGTAGCAGTAGTTATATCTAGAATGACTCCTCCTCCACCACAAGAGATTCAAGATCTTGTAGAAAAGATTAGAATTCCTTCAGGTGCAGGTGAAGCAGTAGATCACTAGTCACACTTACTAAAAAGTATGTCCTTGGACATACTTTTAGTATTTTTTTATGTTATCCTTTTATGATATAAAAAAATACTAACTCAAGGAATCTCAATGAGCTTACAAGATCAAGAAGCCTTTCTTTCAAATATCCATCCCTTCGAAGTCTTAAATGAAAATCAAATCAAAAAATGTATCAAACATATGGATATTGCATATTATCCCAAAGATAGAGTACTAATAAGCCCTGAAAAGATATCAGATCATTTTTTTATAATTATAAAAGGTGCTGTATATGAATACAAAGATGATGAAGTTGTTATGGATTATCATCAAGAAGATTCTTTTGATGCAAATTCACTTATTTATAATAAAACAAATAACACATTTAAAGTGCATGAAGATTTAATTTGTTATGAACTTGAAAAAGATACATTTTTAAAACTAATTGAAAAAAATGAAAAATTCAAAGACTTCTTTTTAAATAATCTTGTTAATAAACTTCAAACACTAAAAAGTAAAGAGTATACATCTGAATTATCATCATTCATGATAGCAAAAGTTGATGATACTATTATTCATGAAGCTTGTATAGTAGATGAGAATACAAAACTTATTGATGCAATAGAAAGATCAATGACATATAAAACATCAACAATAATTGTAAAAAAAGAAGATAATACATATGGAATAATTACAGATTCTCTTTTAAAAGTTAAAGTTTTATTAGAAGGAAGAAGTTTAAATATTCCAGTAAAAGAGATTGCAGTTTTTCCGCTAATGACAGTTTTTAATGATGATTACTTATTTGATGCTTTAACTATATTAATTAAAAGAAATATAAAAAGGATTGGAGTAACAAACAATCAAGGTGAGATGTTAGGAGTTGTAGAACAAATCGATATCTTATCACATTTTGCTAATAATACATACGTAGTTGATACAAAAATTAAAAAAGCAAAAACAATTGAAGAATTAAAAAACTCAAGCAATGATTTAATAAATATTATCAAAAGTTTACAAGCAAAAGGTGTAAAAGTAAATCATATCTCAAATCTAATTGGACAATTAAATACAAAAGTTTATCAGAAATTATATCAATTAGTAGTACCAAAAGAGTTACAAAAAGATGCATGTTTAATAGTAATGGGAAGTGAAGGAAGAAATGAACAAATTATAAAAACTGATCAAGATAATGCACTTGTTGTAAAAGATGGAATAGATGTAGCTGTATATCGTCCATATATGGATAAACTAACCGCTCATTTAATAGATTTCGGTTATCCACCTTGCGAAGGAAATATTATGGTTTCAAATCCATTTTGGTGTAAAACCGTAAGTGAATACAAAAATGAAACAAAAAGATGGATTGAAGCACCTGATATGCAAAACTATATGGATTTAGCAATATTCTTTGATTCCTTTGCTGTTGCAGGAGATAAGCAATTATTGATAAATTTAAAAGATGATTTATTTGATAAACTTCATGATAAAGATGTCTTTATGGCATATTTTGCAAAAGCTACTTTAACTTTTGATACACCAAGCACTGTTGCAAATTTTATGACAAAAGTTCATTATATTGATATTAAAAAAACTGCAGTATTCCCAATTGTACAAGGAATTCGTTCTTTAGCTTTAAGGGAAAAAATTAGGGAAACTACAACTGTAAAAAGAATTAAAATCTTAGAACAGAAAAAAATCCTAGAAAAAGAAAAAGCAGATGAGTTACTAGAGGCATTTGATGTTGTAAATACATTAAGATTAAAATCTCAACTTGAAAAATTACTTGAAAATAAAAAAATAAACAATGAAATAGATACTCATCATTTAGGAAAAATAGAAAGAGATTTATTAAAAGATTCTTTTAAAATAGTAAATGATTTTAAAAAGTTTATTAGCTATTCTTTTAAAATAGATAAGATTTCATAATGTTTGCAAAATTTTTTAAAAACTGGAATAGAAAAAAATTAAAAGATAAAAAATATGATTTTTTATTTGATGATCCTATTCCTAATGAATATGTATGCTTAGACTGTGAAACAACAGGATTAAATCCAAAAAAAGATGAAATACTTTCAATTGGAGCAGTTCATATAAAAGAGAATAAAGTAATCATGAGAAAAACTTTTAATATCTTTGTAAAACCCTCTAAAAATATAAGTGCCGAATCTATAAAAATTCATAGAATAAGACCTATAGATTTAGAAAATGCAGTTAGTCCAGAAGAAGCTATTCTAAAAATACTAGACTTTATAGGTTCAAGACCAATTGTGGGTTATTATATTAAATTTGACATTGCGATGATTTCAAAATATACAAAACAATATATTGGTGTGAAATTGCCAAATGAAAGTATTGAAGTTTCATCAATGTTTTTTAAATCAAAAAAGAAAACAAGTGAATATGAATTTATTGATCTAAAATTTGATACCATACTGAAAGAATTAGATATACCAACTTTAGGAAAACATGATGCATTAAATGATGCAATAATGACATCAATGATGTTTTTAAAACTTAAAGATATCACTCCTGCTAAAACTACTTTTTACACAAGTTAAAAATACCTATAAATAAAAGAGAATAAATAAATAATTTATTTATTCTCTATGAGATAGCTTCAAAAAGTTACATAAACAAAGCTACAAAATTAAATTTCACTTAAATATCAAATAAAAAAGTATTAACTAAATTACTCTTTGTATCATTAGACTTGTTTATTCAAAAGCTACGTAAATGCTATGTTTTATCAAAAAACTAGTAACTAAAAGTTGAATAAAAATGTAAAGGAGCCACATATGAATGATGAGTTAGTACAACGAATCAAAAACAACCCAAAATACCAAGAACTAATAAAAAAAAGATCCAGCTTTTCAATTAAGCTAGCAATTTTTGTATTAGTTATGTTTTATGCTTTTATTTTAACAATTGCATTCGAACCTACACTATTAGCTACAAAATTAGGTGATGGTGTTATGACTGTTGCCTTTCCAATTGCAGCAGCAATTATAATAATTAGTTTTATTACAACACTAATTTATGTTAGACGTGCAAATGGTGAATTTGAAGATTTAACAAATGAAGTTAGAGAAGATATAAAGGATGCACTATAATGTTTAGAATTTTAACGCTTATTTCAATTTTTGCAATTGCTGCATTTGCGGCTGGTGATGCTACATTTGAAGCTACTAAAAGAGACATTAATGTTTCTGCAATTGTAATGTTCTTTATTTTTATTGGAGCTACATTAGGAGTTACATACTGGGCAGCTAGTAAAACAAAATCTGCAAGTGACTTTTATACAGCAGGTGGAGGAATTACAGGTTTCCAAAATGGTATGGCTATTGCTGGTGATTATATGTCAGCTGCATCTTTCTTAGGACTTTCAGGTTTAGTTTACCTAAAAGGTTATGATGGTTTAGTTTATGCTGTTGGATTTTTAGTTGGTTGGCCTGTAATTTTATTTTTAATGGCAGAAAAATTAAGAAACTTAGGTAAATTTACATTTGCTGATATTGCAGCATTTAGACTTGGTCAAAAAGAGATTAGAATATTAGCAGCATTTGGTTCTTTATCAGTTGTTACTTTATATTTAATTGCTCAAATGGTTGGTTCAGGAAAACTTATTCAAGTGTTATTTGGATTAGAGTATGAATATGCTGTAATGCTAGTTGGTGTTATGATGATTATTTACGTAACTTTTGGTGGTATGCTTGCAACTACTTGGGTTCAAATTATTAAAGCAGTACTATTATTATCAGGTGTAACTTTTATGGCATTTATGATTTTAAAACAATTTGATTTTAACTTTGCATTACTTGCAACAAAAGCAGTTGAAACACATACTTTAGGTCAAGATATAATGGCTCCTGGTGGCTTTATTTCAGATCCAATTTCTGCTATTTCATTAGGACTTGCTTTAATGTTAGGAACTGCTGGATTACCTCATGTTCTTATGAGATTCTTTACTGTTGGAAATGCTAAAGAAGCTAGAAAATCTGTTGTTTATGCAACTGGCTTTATTGGTTACTTTTACTTAGTTATTGCTGTTATTGGTTTAGGTGCAATTGTTTTCTTAAACTCTGATGCTGGAGCACAATATTTTGTAGATGGAAAACTATTTGGTGGAAATAACATGGCTGCTATTCACTTATCACATGTTGTTGGTGGAGATATTTTCTTAGGATTTATTTCAGCAGTTGCTTTTGCTACTATTTTAGCAGTTGTTTCAGGACTAACACTTGCAGGTGCATCTGCAATATCACATGATATTTATGCAAATGTTATTTGTAAAGGTAAAGCAAATGAAGAAATGGAGATGAAAGTTTCTAAAAGATCTGTTATTATAATTGGTATAGTAGGAGTTGTTTTAGGTATTGCTTTTGAACATCAAAATATTGCATTTATGGTTGGACTTGCATTTGCTATTGCAGCATCGGCAAACTTCCCTATTCTTTTCCTGTCAATTTATTGGTCTAAGTTAACTACAAGAGGTGCTTTTATTGGTGGATTTTTAGGATTACTTACAGCTGTAATACTTGTTATACTAGGTCCTGTTGTTTGGGTATCAGTTTTAGGAAATGAAACAGCTATTTTCCCATATAAACATCCTGCGTTATTCTCTGTTACAGTAGCATTTATTAGTATTTGGTTCTTCTCAATTACAGATAAATCACAAAGAGCAAAAGATGAAATTCATGCTTTTGAGGCTCAAAAAGTAAGAGCAGAAACTGGTTTTGGAGCTGATGGAGCTGTTGACCACTAAAACAATTACAAAAGAGAAACTTTCTCTTTTGTAACACATGTAATTTATATATAACTTTTTGTAACACAATATATAATTTTTTTATATATTTTTAAATTATTAATATAATCTTAAAAAATCATATTAAATTTAATAATTTATAATAGTATTTTATGTTACATTTTTACTTATTTTACACAATTTATACACTTTATGGTTAAAAAATTTAACATTACATAATAATTTCTATGCTACATTTACCTACACTTATCTTATTTGCTATTTAATTGCTATTATTTTTATAGCATTTAGTTATATAAGTATAAAAACTAAGTATAAGATATTTAAATATTTGTACTGAAAAAGGGAAGCAGAATGAAGGACGAATTAGTAGATAGAATCGAAAATAACCCTAAGTATCAAGAACTAGTTTCAAAAAGAAATAGTTTTGGTATTAAATTAGGTGTTTTTGTACTAGTTATGTTTTATGCATTTATTTTAACAATTGCATTTAACAAAGAAATTTTAGCAACAAAAATTGGTGATGGGCTTACGACAATAGCATTTCCTATTGCATTAGCTATTTTAGTTATTAGTTTTATAACTACTCTTATTTATGTAAAAAGAGCAAATGGTGAATTTGAAGATTTAACTAATGAAATAAAAAAAGATGTAAAGGATTTAATTTAATGTTTAAAATATTAGCACTTATTACAATTTTTGCACTAACAGCATTTGCTGCAGGAGATGCATCATTTGAAGCAGTAAAAAGAGAACTTAATATACCTGCGATTATTATGTTTTTTGTTTTTATTGTTGGTACTTTAGGTATTACTTATTGGGCTGCAAAAAAAACTAAATCAGCAAGTGATTTTTATACTGCTGGTGGTGGAATTACTGGTTTTCAAAATGGCTTAGCAATTGCAGGTGATTATATGTCTGCTGCTGCTTTTCTTGGTGTTTCTGGTCTTATTTACTTAAAAGGTTATGATGGTGTTATATATGCTGTTTCATTCCTAGTTGGTTGGCCAATTATTTTATTCTTCATGGCTGAGAAGTTAAGAAACTTAGGTAAATTCACATTTGCTGATATTGCTGCTTATAGATTAGGACAAAAAGAGATTAGAACTTTAGCTGCGTTTGGTTCTTTATCTGTTGTAGTTTTATACCTTATTGCACAAATGGTTGGAGCTGGTAAACTTATTCAAGTACTATTTGGTATGGAATATGAATATGCAGTTGTACTAGTTGGTGTAATGATGATTATTTATGTTACTTTTGGTGGTATGCTTGCAACTACTTGGGTACAAATTATTAAAGCTTGTTTATTATTAACAGGTGTATCATTCATGGCAATTATGGTTCTTTACTCATTTGATTTCTCTTTTGAATCTTTAGCAGTTAAAGCTGTTGAAAATCATGATGCAGGAGAATCAATTTTAGCACCAGGTGGATTTATTTCTGACCCAATCTCTGCTATTTCATTAGGTATGGCATTAATGTTAGGAACTGCTGGTCTTCCTCATGTACTTATGAGATTCTTTACAGTTGGAAATGCAAAAGAAGCTAGAAAATCTGTTGTTTATGCAACTGGTTTTGTTGGATATTTCTGGATTATTATTACTATTGTTGGGTTTGGTGCAATTGCATTCTTAAATAGTGCAGATGGTGCGCAGTATTTTGTAGATGGAAAACTATTTGGTGGAAATAATATGGCATCAATTCACTTATCACATATGTTAGGTGGGAATGCATTCTTAGGATTTATTTCAGCTGTTGCATTTGCTACTATTTTAGCTGTTGTTTCAGGACTAACACTAGCAGGTGCTTCTGCAATATCTCATGATATTTATGCAAATGTAATTAATCCTAATGCTAGTGATGAGCAAGTTGTAAGACTTTCAAAAATCACTGTTATAGTTGTAGGAATTGTAGGTGTTATACTTGGTATTGCTTTTGAATCACAAAATATTGCATATATGGTTGGTTTAGCATTTGGTATTGCAGCATCTGCAAACTTCCCAATTTTATTCCTTTCAATTTACTGGAGAGGTTTAACAACTAGAGGTGCATTTATTGGTGGATTTATTGGTCTTATTACTGCTGTTACGCTAGTAATTATTGGACCAATTGTTTGGGTACAAATTTTAGGAAATGCTGAAGCATTATTCCCATACAAACACCCTGCTTTATTCTCAGTAACAATTGCATTCTTAGGAATCTGGTTCTTCTCTAAAACTGATAATTCTCAAAGAGGAAAAGATGAGAAGGAGATGTTTAGAGCTCAAAATGTTAGAGCAAATACAGGTATTGGTTCAGCAGGTGCTGTTGATCACTAGTACAAGAAAAATACTAAAGAGTTATTATTCTCTTTAGTATTTTAACTTTGCTTAAAATAAGTATTATTAAAAATATTTAAATTAAATATTTTTAATAATAATTAAGGAAAATATATGAGTATTTTAGAGCAAAAAACATTTTTAAGATCAATCCATCCTTTCGAACATTTAAACAAAGTTCAATTAGAAGACTTCGCTCAAAGTATTGATATTGTATATTTTAAAAAAGATGAAATAATACAAAAAGAAGCTATGAACCCTACACATTTGTACTTTGTACTAAAAGGTGTTGTTCAAGAAAAAAATCAAGAAGAAGTATTATCTATTTTCCAAAAAAATGAGATTTTTGATCCTGTTTCATTAATTGAAAATTATTCAAAAAACACTTTTCGAACTGTACAAGAAACAATTTGTTATGCATTACCAAGAGAGATATTTATTAAAACATTACATGAAAATATTGAATTAGAAAGCTATTTTTTCCAAACAATTTCTCAAAAACTAAATAAAAATATTCATAATGAAAAAAATAAAGAAATGGCAAATATTATGATTGCAAAAGTAAAAGATGCAAAAATTCATAAAGCTGTTATTATTGATACTAAAAAAACTATTTTTGAAGCTGCTACAATAATCAAAAAAGAGAAAGTACCTACTTTACTTTTAAAAGATGAAGAAGGTGAAATATATATTGTAACTGATTCAGATTTTAGACAAAAAGTTATACTAAATAGAATGGACTTTGATGATGAAATTATAAAAATTGCATCAAAGGGTATAATTCATGTAAATGAAAATGACTTTTTATTTAATGCGCAGTTAATTATGGCTAAATTTGGAATGAAAAGAGTTGTAGTTAAAAATGATGAAGAAGAAATTGTAGGTATTTTAGATCAAATCTCACTCTCTTCATTTTTTGCAACTAACACATTTGCTGTATCTAATGAGATAGTTCATGCAGAAACAGTTGAAGAACTTAAAGTTGCTTCACACTCTTTTATAAAGATAATAAAATCTCTAAATGCTAAGGGTGTAAAAATTGAATTTATTTCAAAATTAATAAATCAACTAAATAAAAAACTTTTAGATAAATTATATAAGCTTTTAGCCCCAAAAGAGTTACTTCAACACTCATGCTTAGTTGTAATGGGAAGTGAAGGTAGAGGTGAACAAATACTTAGAACAGATCAAGATAATGCTTTAATTATAGATGATGCTTGTAGCTTAGATGAGAAAGATATTCATGAATTTACGAAAATCTTTACAGAAACGTTAGTTGATTTTGGTTTCCCTAGATGTAAAGGTAATATCATGGTATCTAACCCTTATTGGTGTAGAAAAAAATCTGATTTTAAAGATTTGATATATTCATGGATAAATGAGCCAAGTCCTGATAACCTTATGAATACTGCAATCTTTCTAGATGCAGCATTTATATCTGGGAATAAAGAGTTACTAATAAAATTAAAAGACTATTTATTTAGTGCTGGTGGAAACTCGCAAACTTTTAATGCAAACTTTGCAAAAGTAATTACAAACTTTGATGTTCCCTTAGGATTCTTTGATGGCTTTGTTGTTGATTCTAAAAATAGTATGCATAAAAATGAACTTGATATTAAAAAAGGTGGAATATTTATTATTGTTCAAAGTATTAGAGCCTTATGTTTAGAGAAACATATATTCAAAACAAATACAGCAAAAAGAATAAATGAACTAGAAAAAAAAGGTATTTTTGATGAAGAAAGTGCTCAAGAGTTAATTATGGCGTTTAATTTTTTATCAAAATTAAAATTAAAATTTAATCTAGAAAAACTTGATAAAAAAGAAGAAATAGATAACTATATTAATCCTGATAGTTTAAATACAATGGAAAAAGATTTATTAAAAGATTCATTTAAAATTGTAATTAAATTAAAAAAGAAATTAGATTATCACTTTAAGTTGAATTATGTTTAAAAAAATATCTAATTATTTTAATAAAAAAAATCTAAAAGATGAAAAATATTCATATCTTTTTAACAAACCTCATGAAGATGAATATGTATGCTTTGATTGTGAAACAACAGGATTAGATCCCAAAATAGATGATATAATTTCTATTGGTGCGGTAATTATTAAAAATAATATGATAGTATCTAGTAAAAAATTTGTAAAATTTGTAAAACCAAAAACAAAACTGCAAGCAGAAGCTATTAAAATACATCATATTAGAGAGTGTGATTTAGAAGAAGCCGAAGATGTTGATGATGTAATTGAAGAATTTATTGAATATATTGGGAATAGAACACTTGTTGGATACTACTTAGAGTTTGATATATCAATGATTAATAAATATCTAAAACCAAAACTTGGAATTACTCTTCCAAATAAAATCCATGAAGTTTCAGCAATTTATTATGATTATAAGATTGAAAAAATTCCTCAAGCAAATATTGACTTAAGATTTAACACTATTATGGAAGATCTTCAAATACCTTTTATGGGAAAACATGATGCTTATAATGATGCAATTATGACTTCATTAATATTCATTAAACTTAAGAACTTTCCAAAAATTAAAATAAAATAAATTAAAATATAAAGGATTATCAATGTTAATATTTGTGTTAAATGCAGGTTCATCTTCATTAAAATATCAATTAATTCATGTACAGTCAGGCGAAATAAAAGCTAATGGTATAGTTGAAAGAATTGGAATAGATGGGATTTTAAAACATGAAATTGGTAAAAATAAAAAGATAACTTTTGAACTTCCAATTCCAACACATAAAGAAGCAATAAATTTTATACTACATACGTTAACTCACGAAGAAACAAAGATTATAGATAACGTAAATGAAATAAAAGCTATTGGACATAGAGTTGCTCATGGTGGAGAGTATTTTGATAAATCTGTTATAGTAAATAATAGTGTTTTAAAAAAAATTGAAGAACTAATACCTTTAGCACCTTTACATAATCCTGCAAATATTTTAGGAATGAAGATTTGTCAAGAGATTATGCCATCAACTCCTAATATTGCAGTTTTTGATACAGCATTTCATCAAACTATGCCAGAAACACACTTTTTATTTCCTGTTCCACATGAAGATTATACTCAACATCATTTAAGAAAATATGGATTTCATGGAACTAGTCACCATTATGTTTCAAATGAAGCAATAAAACTTTTAGGCAATAAAAAGAATTCAAAAATTATAGTTTGTCATTTAGGAAATGGTGCATCTATTTGTGCTGTTAAGGATGGAAAATCTTTAAATACAACAATGGGATTAACTCCCCTTGGTGGATTAATGATGGGAACTCGTTCTGGTGATATTGATGCAGGAGTTATTCCATATTTAATGGATAAAAAAGGTATGGATACTCATCAAATTATTGATTATTTAAATAAAAAATCAGGAATTTTAGGAGTATCTGGAATTAGTTCTGATTTAAGAGAAATTATAAGTGCTCAAAAAGAAGGTGATGAAAGAGCAAAAATCACTATAAATATGGTTGCGAATAGAGTAAAAAAATATATTTGTTCATATTCTGGATTACTAAGTCAAGCTGATGCTATTTGTTTTACTGCGGGTATGGGTGAAAATTCATCTTTACTTAGAGAAAAATCTTGCGAAGGTTTAGAGTTTATGGGGATTGAATTAGATAAGGTAAAAAATAATAGTCTTAGCAGTGGAATTAGAGAAATAAGTAAGAAAAACTCTAAAACAAAAATCTATATAATTCCAACAAATGAAGAGCTTGTAATTGCTCAAGATACTTATAAATTAATAAAAGACTTATAAGTTCAAAAATAGACTAAGAGACTTAGTCTGTTTTTTATTTAAACTTAAAAATTACTATTTTTATTCATTATCAATTTTGTTTTTTCTATATTTAAACCAGCTTTTGAACTAGCATCCTGTAAACTTTCGTTTTCTTTTAGAAGTCTTAATAAAACTTCAATTTTTTTGTTTGTTTTTATATGTGTAATTGACATATTATTCCTTTTCTTCTCTAAATAATATAGAGTAATCAAAAGATAAACATGAGCTTTTTTGTATAAATGAGTAATATCAATGGGCATAACGAGCAGTAATTAATAAAAGGCATTAAATAACAGATGAAACTCTTATTCATCTTAAGTGAAATCAGTATAGCTTAAAATTAAATTAAATGCAAGTAGACAAATTTTAATGAGAAATATTTAGCATTAAAGTGCAATTCTAATGCAAAGTAATTAATTAATATTCCATTTCCACCAACTTCAACATAAAATGTACATATTTTGTACAGATCAATTAAAAATCTCTTCTTTAAATGCCTTTATACTGAGCTTTTATTACAAAAATACTCATCTTAAATATTTTTAAATTTTATTGTATATTTTATGTACTTTTTCAAAAAAAAGATATACAATGTAAATAGAAAAAGATTATAAAACAATGCTATTTTTTTGCTATTGTTTTAGTATATAATCTTTCACTAAAATCTAATAAAAGAGGATTACTTAATGGGTTTAATTGAGAATATCAAAGAAAAAGCAAAGTTACAATTGAGAACAATTGTTCTACCTGAGTCTGAAGACGAAAGAGTACTTAAAGCTACACAACAAGTATTAGAGGAAAAAACTGCAAATGTAGTTTTAATTGGAAATGAAGATACAATTAAAAAAGATGCATTAGCATGTGGTGCAAATATTGAAGGTGCTACAATTATTGACCCTAAAAAGTTTGATAATATAGACACATATATTAATGAATTAGTTGAACTAAGAAAGAAAAAAGGTTTAACTAAAGAAGAAGCTACTGAGATCATGACAACAGAACCTAGATTTTTTGGTTGTATGATGGTAAGACTTGGTGATGCTGATGGGCTTGTTGCTGGTTCAAACTCTCCAACTTCTGAAGTTTTAAAAGCTGCTATTCATGTTATTAAAACAGCTCCTGGAATCAACACTGTTTCTTCTGCATTTATTATGGAAACAGCAGATGGTAAATTTGGAGATAATGGATTAATTCTTTTTGCAGATTGTGCAGTAATTCCAGAGCCAAATGCAGAACAATTAGCTGATATTGCTTGTGCTACAGCTGCAACTGCTGCATCTGTTGTTGGTTTAGACCCAAAAGTTGCAATGTTGTCATTCTCAACAAAAGGAAGTGCAAACCATCCATTAGTTGATAAAGTTCAATATGCTGTTGATATTTTAGAAGATAGAAATGTTGATTTTGCTTTTGATGGTGAAATGCAAGCAGATGCTGCAATTGTTGAAGCAATTGGAGCTAAAAAAGCACCAGGTTCTGAAGTAGCTGGAAAAGCAAATATATTAGTATTCCCTGACTTACAGTCTGGAAATATTGGATATAAATTAGTTCAAAGATTTGCAGGAGCTGCTGCGCATGGACCAGTTGTTCAAGGTTTAGCAAAACCTGTAAATGATTTATCAAGAGGTTGTTCTATTGAAGATATTTCAAACCTAGTAGCTATTACAGCAACTCAAATTAAATAATTAAAAAAGGAAATAACATATGTTAGTATTTATCTTAAACGCAGGAAGTTCATCTTTAAAGTATCAATTAATGAATCCATTAACTAAAGAAGTTTTAGCAGTGGGACTTTGTGAAAGAATAGGAATTGATGGAGTTTTAAAACACGAATTTGGTGAAGGTCAAAAACTTACATTAGAAGTTTCTATGCCTACTCATAAAGAAGCTATTGAATTAGTTTTAAAAACATTATGTGATGGTGAAGGTAAAGTTATCGAATCAATTAATGATATTGATGCTATTGGACACAGAGCTGTTCATGGTGGAGAAGAGTTTGCATCTTCTGTTATGGTATCTCCTAAAGTAATTGAAACAATGAAAAAATTAATTCCATTAGCTCCATTACATAACCCTGCAAATATTATGGGTATGGAAATTTGTCAACAATTAATTCCAGGGAAACCAAATGTTGCAGTTTTTGATACAGCATTCCACCAAACTATGCCAGATTATGCATATATGTATGCATTACCTTATGATCAATATACTAAACATGGTATTAGAAAATATGGTTTCCATGGTACTTCACACTTCTATGTATCAAATGAAGCTCAAACTATGTTAGATAAAAAACATAATACAAGAGTTATTGTTTGTCACTTAGGAAATGGTTCATCAGTTTCTGCTGTATTAAATGGTAAATGTATTGATACCTCTATGGGTCTTACTCCTGTTCAAGGTTTAATGATGGGGACAAGAGCTGGTGATGTTGGTGCGGGAGCACTTTCATACATGATGAGTCAAGAAAACTTAACTATTGATGGTGCACTTGATATAATGAATAAAAAATCAGGAATTTTAGGTATTTCAGGTCAATCTTCTGACTTAAGAGAAGTACTTGAAGGTATGCAAGCTGGTGATGACAGATGTAGATTAGCTGTTGAAATGGTAGCTTACAATATCAAAAAATATGTTGGAGCTTATGTTGCTGCACTTGATGGTATTGATGCATTATGTTTCACAGGTGGTATTGGTGAAAATTCAGCATTAATTAGAGAAATTGTTTGTGCTGGTCTTGATGGTATGGGATTAAATATTGATCCAACTAAAAACAACAAAAGATCTCAAGAGCCAAGAGATATTGCTACAAATAGCTCAGCTGCAAGAATCTTTGTTATTCCTACAAATGAAGAATATGTTATTGCAAATGATACATATAAAATTGTTTCAGGACTTGCAAAGTAATTTCTTTTTTATCTTAAAAGATAAAGGCTTTTTTGCCTTTATCTTTTATTTAGCCTTTGCCGCACTTGTAATTCTTCTATTTCTCGGATTTCGAGGATTTTTAGCTTCATTATCTTTTTGTTTTTTTATTTCATTTTCCCATTTAGTGATTAAAGATTTACTTTCATCTTTCTTACTAACTCTTTTTTTATCTGGAAATTTTATATTTACTTTATTTTTACCATCTATTTTATTCTTTTCAGGACTAGAATTAGTTCTACTTCTTGATCTAGAATTAGAATCATTACTTGGCTTATTTTTTGCTCTATTATTTGATCTTTCATTAGTCTTTTTTTGAATATTAGGTTTAGCCAACTTTGGTAAAGTAAAACCATCAACAGCAACAACTTCTATTGATTTATTAATAAGCTTTTCAATATCTGTTAAAAAGAAATACTCATCACTACATACTAAAGACATAGCAACACCTTCATTTCCAGCTCTTCCTGTTCGTCCAATTCTATGAACATAATCTTCAGGTACATTTGGTAACTCAAAATTTACTACATGTGGTAAAAGTGCAATATCAATACCACGAGCTGCTATATCAGTTGCTACTAAAACTCTTATATCTTTTGATTTAAAATTACTTAAAGCTTTTGTTCTTGCACCTTGTGATTTATTTCCATGAATTGCTGCAGCTGTAATATTTTGTTTATTTAAATATTCAGCTAGTTTATTCGCACCATGTTTTGTTCTTGTAAAAACTAAAACTTGATTCCAATTTCCTTCATTAATTAAATGAGATAATAAATGTTTTTTTGTATCTTTATTTACATAATGAACAATTTGTGAAACTTGAGTTGAAGAAGTATTTCTTTTTGCAACTTCAACAGTTTTTGCATTATTTAATAAACAATGAGATAATTTTTTAATTTCATCCGAGAATGTTGCAGAAAAAAGAAGTGTTTGTCTATGCTTTGGAATTATTGCTATAATTCTTTTCATATCATGAATAAAACCCATATCTAGCATTCTATCTGCTTCATCTAGTACAAAATATTCAACTCTTGAAATGTCAATACATTTTTGTCCTACTAAATCTAATAATCTTCCAGGTGTAGCAATTACAATATCTACACCTTTTCTTAAAATTGCTTTTTGAGGATTTATTCCAACTCCTCCAAAAATTACTGCTGTTTTTAAATTTAAATATTTACTATATGATTCAATATTTTGTGCAACTTGTGAAGCTAATTCTCTTGTAGGAGTTAGAATAAGTGCTTTAACATAATGTTTTTCCTTTGATACAATTTTCTTTTTACTTAGTGTATTTAATAAAGGAAGAGTAAAAGCTGCTGTTTTTCCTGTTCCTGTTTGTGCTGCTGCTAAAATATCATGTTTTTCTAAAACAATTGGAATTGCTTGCTCTTGAATTGGAGTTGGTTTTGTATAACCTTGTTCATCAATTGCTTTTAGGATATCTTTATTTAATCCTAGTTCTTTAAATGTCATTAATTACCTTTGATTTGTTATCTAACAATAAACAGTATCTAGTCTAGTTCATCAATTAAATATTAAAACATTTAGAATATATAAAATTTAGGGAAACAAAGAATAGTGAAGATTAATTACTAGAATTTTTTCGAAGTATAACACAATTAGAAGAATTTAACAAATAATTAAACGATATTAAAAAAGAAGTAGAAAGAAATCTACTTCTTTTAATCTTAGTAAGCTTTTAAAGAAGAGTTAAAAGTCATACTTATTTTAGATATAACTTGACTCATAAACTTATCAAAAAATTTATCAAATTTATCTTGTTTTTGCCAAATAGCACTCTCTACTTTAGAAAGTTCTACGATTAAATCTTGGGCACTTGAAATAGTAGCTACCTCATCAACTAAACCAACACTTTTTGCTTGTGAAGCTGTAAATACTTTTGCATCTGCAAATTGAGTATGATTTTTAACATCAAGTTTTCTAGCATTTGCCACATCTGTTATAAACATATTATAAGTATCATCAATTATACTTTGTAATTGCTCTTTCTCATAATCAAACCACTTTCGTGTTGGTGTTCCGGATTCTTTGTACTTACCTGCTTTTAC
>Ga0193954_1000601_pt1 | contig 20623 bp, 19 predicted proteins | sample BB_5_MG_FD_140340 | JGI IMG/M metagenome (GOLD analysis project Ga0193954, IMG submission 140340) | Microbial mat bacterial communities from the Broadkill River, Lewes, Delaware, United States - BB_5_MG | ecosystem: Environmental > Aquatic > Freshwater > River > Microbial mats | place: USA...
GACGCAGCAGCCTATTTGAGACGAAAGTTCAAATTTGATAGCGTGAGTAAAAAGCAACCTGCAAGCCGTAAGATTCGCTACTGGGTATTGGGACTGAGCCTTGTGCTCTCCTACATTCTAGCGGTGAGTGCGTTTGAGTTTATCTCACCCATTGCCATCACCCACCGTGCCATTATCTTTGGTATGGGGCTTGGTTGGGCTGCAATGTTGGTGATCTTTTTGTTTGATCTGTTTGTTCTTAAACATGGATGGTGTGGACATATCTGTCCTCTAGGTGGATTTTATGCATTAGTAGGTAAGTTTGGACTCGTACGCGTTGATCATGATGAGAAGAAGTGTACACTTTGTATGCAATGCAAAGAGGTATGCCCTGAGATGCAAGTACTCTTTATGGTAGGTAAGTCTAGCCAACAAGTCCTATCGGGTGAGTGTACCAATTGCGGAAGATGTGTTGAAGTGTGCGATGACGATGCTTTAAATTTTTCGATTAAAAAACTAGCAAAGGAGAGAGGAAATGAAAAGAGTGATTAAACTATCAATGGGGTTGATTTTAGCTTCATCAATACTATTAGCTGAAGGTAGTAAGGATGTAAAGCCAACCATTACAGAGGAGTCTTTGGGGCTACGTAAAGTAAGCCTATATAGCGAAGATAAAGCCCAAGGTGATACAACAAAATACAATGAGGAGGCAGCAGGAACATCCAAGAAGATTGAGAGAGCCTTCCAAGATGCTCCACCAATGATCCCTCATAGTACTGAGGGAATGTTGCCCATTACGATTAAAAACAATATGTGTACAAGCTGTCATATGCCTGCGGTTGCCGCTGCGGTAAAAGCAACACCGATTCCAAAGTCTCACCTCATAGACTTTAGACCTCTAACTGATATTGCCAAAGATGGTAAAATCACCAAAAATGGTGTATCAGTAGATAATACATCCACTGAGAAAATGGATTATGTTACCATCAAAGAGAATAAAGAAGAGAAGCTCGTAGGTGCACGCTTTAACTGTACCCTATGCCATGCCCCACAAAGTAAGGGTGATGCCCCTGCCAATAACTTTAAAGCTGAATTTACCACCAAAGATGGTGCGACAAAATCAAGCTGGAGTGGAAGCAATCTAACTGAAGGGTTGGATACTTTAAAAGATTAATGATGTTTTTTTCAACTCCATTTTTGGGGTTGAAAAAACAACTAAAAAAGATTAAAAAACCCTACTTTCTATCTCTTGGTTTCTCACAAATTCTAATACTTCATCACCAACATCTCATCGCTATTTTTGGAGTGAGAAAAGAAGTCAAGTTTAAACTTTAAAAAATTTTTATAGAGACTGTTTTTTTGAACCTTATTGATGGTACTTTGGATGATTTTGAGTTTATCTTTGGCATCCATTAGATACTTATCGGTTCGGGGAAGAAACTTCTTACGAATCTCTACAGACTCTTGCATATAGCGTTTGGCTTTGATATACTGCTCTTTATTAAAATAAATAACTGCAATATTGTGATAGCTTAATGCCGTTTTTAAATTAAGCTCTCCTGAGATGTCTTTGGAGCGTTCAAGACTCTTTTGATAGAGTTTTAGAGCCTCATCATCCATCAACAGTTCATAATAGATAGCTGCTAAAGCATTGTAACTTACAATAGTATCTGCATGATATTCTCCCAATACAGACTCTCTAACGGCTAATGTCTTTTTAAAGATTTTAATGGCTTCACGATACTCTTTGAGTAGATAGTGAACCGTAGCAAGATTGTGTTCAATAAGAGCAAGATCAAGATCATCTTCTCGGGCAATATTATGCACAACCGCCAAAGCTTTTCGAAAGAGGACAATGGCCTCAATATAACTCTCTTTTGAAAGCTGGAAAACCCCTAGATTGTTATAAGCAATGGCAGTACGAGGGTGGTAAGGACCTAGTGTTGCTAACTTGATATTAAGTACTTTATTGAGATACTCAAGAGCTAATTCATCTTTATTAAGATCTTTATAGATGAGTGCTAATTTATTGTAGTTGGCGACATTCTTTTGATGATTGCTACCAAAATGACTGCTATAGATGGCGATGGATCGCTCCAAAAGTGCCAATGCCTTGGGGTACTTTTTCATATCTTTATAAAGTAAGGCAATGTTACTATAAAGTAATGCCGTATCGGGATGATCTTTTCCTAATGAACGTTCGCGTACTTTAATCGCTTTTTCAAAAAAGCTTAATGCCTTTTTAGGGTTATTAATCATCTGATAAGTACGTGCAATATTATTATAAAGATACGCAAGCTTGGGATCATAACGATCAAGGTTGAGTTCTTGAATATTCAGTGCCTTTTCAAAAAAGAGCAAAGACTCTTCATAGTTACCATTAAGACGGTAAACAAGTCCTATATTATTGTAGCTAAACGAGATTTCAATATTCTCATCTTCTAACTCTTTTAAACGAAGCTGTAGTCCTTTTTTGAGAAACATCAACGCACGCTCATAATCTTTGATAGATTTATAGACCAGTCCAAGATCATTATAATTTTGTGCTAATGTTAAAGCTTTGGTACCTGTAATACCACGTTGAATATCAAGCGATTTATGCAAGAGTTCGAGTGCTTTATGATACTCTCCAAGGTGGTAATAAATATTGCCTAAGTTCTCAAAAAAAGTATAAACAAGTATGTTTCCATCTTGAAGTTTAAAGAGGACACTTTTAAGAGATTTAAGATAAATCAGATACTTTTTAACAGATTTAACGGCTTCAAGATTGTGACTATCATCAATGAGTTTTGCAAAAAACTCAATAATAAGTGCCAACTCTTGAAGTGAAGGTGGGGTAAAATCATTGATATATTGCTTAATAATATGGTGCATCTTATAGCTATTTCCAAAACGGCTTAAGAGTCCAATATTGGAGAGAAGATCAAGTTGCTCTTTGATATCTTCTTTAAAAAGTTTTTCTAAAAAGTCCATATCAATTTCAATTGAAGGGAGTGCAGAAAAACGTTTGAGTAACAACTTATACTCAAAATCCAAATTTTGCATACGCAATAGCTCTTGAATATTACTGCTAATAATCTCTTTGATATCTCCTTCATGTAGAGGTAAGAGTTCATTGGCTCTAAACTTTTGTAAAATTTCATCAAAATTGGTACGACGAGAGCGGATCATTTTGGCAATAAGTTTGATAAAAAAGGTGTGATTCCCACAGTAATCCACAATTTGCTCTACTTTATCCAATTGACTTGTTGGAGCATAATTAATGAAAAGATTCATCGCATCTTTACTGTTGAGTGGTGCTACACGATATTCACGTACATCTTTGATCTTGGTATTAGAGATAAAGAGGATTTTAAAATTATTATTAATAAGACTTAAAATGAGATTGAGTTTTTCTTCTTGAAGCTCTACCCCTTTGGAGTTATCAATAATCAAAAGTTTTCGACCCTCTAAGTTGCTTAGCTTGGTAATGGCTTCAATAAAAAGATCATCAAGTCGTTCAAGTCGAAGATCAAGAGACTCCTTAAATGACGCGGTAAAACTTTGCCTAAAGCTATCATTGACCTTGACATACCCATAATAATCAAAATTCTCCCTATGTTCTAAGAGATAGTGTGAGGCAAGTGAACTCTTACCAACCCCCTCAACTGCACTAATCAATACAAGTGCATTGGAGATGGAAAAAAATTTATCAATGACTTGCACATCTTTTTGACGCCCTACAAATGTATCTTGATTGGTTGAACTTAGAATTGGGGTAAGGACTTTACTGTGCGTACTGAGTTGTTTTTTGTTGTAGTCTCCATCGAGTCTATCTAATAAATGATTTATTTTATTCATAATGGTTCCTTGATTATATAAAGGGAGGTTTTGATATTTAAATATTGGGGTAAAAGTAAATATATAGCAGATATATATTTGATTAAAAAAGTTTATATGTTGATATTATAGCATATAAATCTATAAAAAAGTGCTTAAAACTACTATATTTGGTTTAATTGATCACTTTCCCATCATGTAACTTAACGATCCGATTCACATTTTGCATAATATAATCATCATGTGAAGCAAAGATAATGCTAATGCCTTCATCACGGTTGAGTGTTTTCATCATATCCATTAAGGCTTCAGAGTTTTTAGAATCTAAATTGGCAGTGGGTTCATCGGCAAGTACAATCTTGGGTTTGGAAGAGATAGCCCGTGCCACAGCGACGCGTTGTTGCTGTCCGCCACTAAGATTGTTGACAAAGGCATCAAGCTTATGCTCAATTTCAAGCTTACTTGCTACCTCTTTGACCCGCTGATTAATAATACTCTCTTCAATGCCTTGGAGTTTCATAATAAAGCCAATATTTTCGGCAACGGTTAGTACAGGTATAAGATTATAGGCTTGAAAGACAAAGCCTATATGTTCACGCCTAAAAACCACTTTTTCATCACTGCTAAGTGTGGTGGTATCGATGCCATCAATGATAATTTTACCACTATCAACACTATCAAGTGTCCCAATGGTATTGAGCAAAGTGGTCTTTCCACAGCCAGAATCTCCACTGAGAAGAGTAAACTCCCCCTCTCCAAAGTTTAGAGATATATTTTTAAGGGCATGGATTTCACGATCTTCCCCTTGGTAAAAATACTTATTCACATTTGCTAGTTCAATCATCGCTTCAGTGCTTTCCCACGAATTTCATCTTCATCAATCTGATCTTTTTCATATTTGATAACGGCGATGTTTTCACTCTCATTGATGTAGGTTTCAGTCACAGCTTCAAGCTCATTGAGCAGTACAATCTTCTCTCGATCAAAAATATCAAGATTGAGATAGACATTGCCTCGTGAGCTAGGATTGTCCATTGTAGTCACCCATGCAATCCAAATCAACGAAAGAATAATAACAAAAATCGCCAAAGCTTCGCGTGAGTAGTGTTGCATCATATACCCTGCGATGAGTCCACCCAAAAAGATCCCAATATAGGCAAAGGTATTGGCAACTCCAAGTGCTGCTCCTTTTTGATGTACTTTAGCAAATTTGCTTACAAAGCTTTGCAGTAGGGGTTCAAACATATTAAACCCAATAAAGAACAACACCACACCCACAACAAAGACCCATGCAGAGCTACCAAAGCCCATAGCCACAAAGCCTAATAAAATAGAGACAATGGAGATAATAAATATCTCTTTACCTTTGCCGTATTTTTCACCAAATACCGCGGCTGGTCCCATAGCAAGGAGTCCAAAGATCAGAGCAGGAAGATAGACTTTCCAAAGCTCTGTTTTACCCCAAGCAAACCCTCCATCTGCAAGTGATTGCGTCATCACTACAGGAATAATAAAAAATGCCATGGTCATAATAGATGAGTGAAACAAAAAGGTAATGTACATCTTAACAAGTGCCTTATCCTTGAAAACATGGTGCATTTGAGCCTCTTCCTCAGAGTAGGTATGCAAAATTTTTGGAGGGTTAGGTACTTTGGTAAAGAGTACACCAATAGCAAGAATGGATAAAATAGCAGTTAGCCAAAAGAGCTTATCAATCCCATACGCTCCTCCCACAATAGGGGCTACAAGCATCGCTAATGCAAAACTCATTGCAATGGTTCCACCCATGATTGCCATCGCCTTGGCCCGTTGCTCTTCTTTGACCAAGTCAGCAATCATCGCACTAACTACTGAACCAATCGCCCCTGCTCCTTGTAAGAATCTTCCTAAAATCAATGTATAAATACTCTCACTCATGGCACAAATGATTGATCCAATAATAAAAATCACCAGACCAAAAAAGAGGGTCTTTTTTCGCCCTACTTTATCACTGAGCAATCCAAAAGGCACTTGAAAAAAGGCTTGGGTTAGAGCGTATCCACCCACAACAATCCCTGCCAAAAAAGGTGTTGCATCGGGCATCTCGATAGCATAAATGGAGAGAACGGGCAATACAATAAAAAGCCCAAAAAATCTAAGCCCGATAATGGAGCTTAATGGAAATATCTGTTTAAACATAATCTATACCTTCTATCGTTACTAAATTTACTCCAATTATATCTTATCAATTTGAAATTAGCGTTTTTTAATCTTCTCTAGCCACTCATTTAAAGTTTTTTCAAACCCTATTGCACGACTCTCATAAATTTCTATCTCCCTATTTAGATATTTTTGCTCCACCCATCCACCAAAGTCATGGGGATATTTATAGGCTTTAGAATGTGTTTTGATCTGTTCTGGTACAGCCCTATCATCAATGGCAACCTCTAATGCCTTATTGATCGCTAGATATGCACTATTAGATTTGGGGCTTGATGCTAGATAGATTACAAGCTGAGAGAGACTAATACGTGCTTCAGGAAAACCAATTTGAGAGACGATGGTGAGTGTTGAAGCGGCAAGATTGAGTGCATTGGGATTGGCGTTACCAATGTCTTCACTAGCTAGTATGGCAAGACGACGGGCAATAAATTCCGAACTCTCTCCTGCATTGATAGCAAGGGCAAGATAGTAGAGTGCAGCATCAATATCACTGCCTCGAATGCTTTTAATCATGGCTGAAATCACATCATAGTGCGAGTCATCCTCTTTGTTGCCTGCACGCAGAGGCTCTTGGCGAATGGATTTGAGCGTATCGATGCCAATACTATCACTAATGATAGAGGCACTCTCCAAAAGATGCAACATCGCTCGAATATCTCCACTGCTTGAATGGACTAAATACTCTTTGGCATCACTTTCAATGCTTATCTTTTCACATTCCAAAATATGTTCCAAAAAATGCTTCATCGCTTCTGTGGAGATAGAGTTTAATTGAAAACTATGCGAACGTGAACGAATAGCCGAAGTAAGCGAGTAGTAGGGATTTTGCGTCGATGCTCCTAGTACAGTACAACGCATATCTTCCATATAAGGCAATAATACTTCTTGTTGGGTCTTACTCATACGGTGTACTTCATCGATAAAGAGAATTGGGGTAAGGAGCGAATTGGTGTATTGTTTGATAATCTCACGAATTTCACTTACTTTGAGTGTGGTGGCATTTTTTTCGTAAAAAGGCATATCCAACTCCCTAGCAATGGCACGAGCAAGGGTGGTTTTTCCTACCCCCGCAGGACCATAGAAAAAGGAGTGTGTCAAAGCATTGGCTTCCACCATCTTTCTAATAATACCTTGAGTGCCTACAAGATGCTCCTGAGAGACAATATCTGCTAATGTTTTGGGGCGATATTTTTGAGCAAGTTTCATAGAAAATTGTATCTTAAGAGTGGTTATAGTTAGATTATATCAATTTTTTAAAAATTATATATTTTGGGTATGTCAATCAAGTATCTATGCTATAATAATCTTATGAAAAAGATAGCAACTTTTATACTTTTAATATCTACATTGCTCTATAGTGAATTTAATTATAAGATAGAAAATTCCAACTTTAGCATTTCACAAAACAACAATTACGCCTACAACTACCACCGTTTACGTATGGAGTTTAACTACAAACACAGCAACTTTTTTGCCACACTCATTGGTGATGGGGTCAATTATTACGGTCAAAATCTCATCAACTCAAACGAATTTAATCTCTTTACCACCCTTACTTCCGATACGCCCTTTAGCACCCAAAGTAAATTTAACTACTACGATAGAGGGGCAAACTACTCCAAGCTCTACCGTGCCTACATAGGATACGATGATATGCTCAATCGCATGGTATTTGGATTGCAAAATATCACGATGGGGGTAGGGCGGATATGGAACCCTAGCAATATCTTCAACCCCAAAAATATCTACGCACTCGAACCCGACGAGGTTTACGGGGTGTTGGCTCTAAGCTACACACGCTATCTTAGTGAAACTTCTCATATCCATGCAGTAATCTCACAGCGAAAAGATAAGAGCTATAAGTATGCTTTGAAGTATAAGGGCTATATCGCTTTTGCCGATATGGCACTGAGTCTCATCCAATCCAATAATACCAAAATGATAGGCTATGAGATTGAAGGCAACCTTGGCGATACAGGAATTGAACTGCGAAGTGAAGGAGCCTATATCCATAGTAAAATCAATACCCTAGAAGGCAAGCAAGAGAGAGAATTTTATCAAATGATTATTGGAGCAGATTATGGCTTTGAAAATGGCATTACACTCGTAGTCGAAGCCCTCTATAACTCCAAACGATTTAGCCAAAATGAGCTATTTTTAAATTTGGATAGTGAAATACTAGGCAATATGAACCTATCAAAGTTTTATGGAGCTTTGTCACTCTCTTATAATTTTAACCTAGAACTCTCAGGAAGCTTTACTTATATCGAGAGTTTCAATGATGCTAACTCTCGCTTTATTTCTCCAACGCTTACCTACTCGATTAATGATTATAGCTCTATTAGTATGGGAGGGATAATATACAGTGGGGAGGGTGAGTTTGCCAATACCAATAATAGCTACTATTTTAAATACTCTTTGGCATTTTAGCCAATCGTAGGGGCGAAGGCTTTGGTAGCTACCCTTATCGACTCACCGATTTTTAATCCTTTTGCTTCAGATGGACTCAAAACAACCTCAACCAACTGCTGACCAATAGAGACAATGGCGATATAGACGACATCCATAGGGATAAGGTCAAGCAACTCCCCCTCAAAAGAGAATTTTTGTGAACTAGCAGTTTTAAGCAGTACCTCTTTGGGGATGCCATCATCAATCACTTTACCCAAATTAAGCACCACCACACGCGAAGCCAAACGATAGATTTCACTAGGGTCATGACTGACCATAATCGTTGTGGTTCCAAACTCTTTGTGCAGTTGGAGTATCTCACTTTGTAATTTCGTACGCATGGCAGGATCCAAAGCCGAGAGAGGTTCATCCATCAATAGCAATTTGGGACGGTTCATTAAGGCTCGACAGAGACTCACACGTTGCTTTTGTCCACCACTGAGAGTCGTAGGCAAGCGTTTTTTAAGAGAGTTTAGTTGGGTAATTTCCAGTAGATGTTTGGCTAAATCCCTATCTTTGTTCACAAAAAGTAAATTCTCTTCCACACTCATATTATCAAACAGAGCATAATCTTGAAAGACAAACCCAATCTGCCGTTTTTGAGGAGCGAGTGAATGAATGCCATCAAGCCAAACCCTCTTTCCAATGCTAATATTGCCCTTGGCATCTTCTAATCCTGCCAATATGCGTAGCAGTGTGGTCTTACCACTCCCACTCTGCCCTGCAAGAGCCACAAAATCCCCCTCTTGGATAGTGAGATCAACATCCAAATCCATCTTACCGTTGGAGCCGTGAAGGGCTTTGCTTATGTTTATTTTTATCATTTTATAAATACTTTTTTAAGCACAATATTGTTCAACAACACTTTTGAAGCCTGAAAGTTCTAAAGTATCTTTTATTTCATCAATGGATAATCCACCACTTCTATATATATCAATTAAGGTAATAAGCTTCTTTCGTCTCTCTTGTAAATATTCATGATTTAAGTTGAAAATTTTTATAGTTTTTTGTACTTTTCCTTTATCTTCTCGAATTTCACCCCACTCCAAATAGTAAAAGTAATCTTCAACATGATCATCTATAGGATTGAAAATATCGTTATATTCATTTTTTTCTATTTTATAATGATTGTCTTTATGGTTTGCACCAAAATCATTATCTTTTGTCGCTACAATTAAATTATTCCAATCAAATGTTAAATTAGAAAAATGTTCTCTTTTCTTATAATGGTCAATATGTGAATCTTCAAGATTTTCAATATATAGTTCTGTATATCCACATTGTTGGAGTTGTTCATCAATTAAAATTTGCCATCTAGTATCTTGATAAATATCAGAGTACTTGTTATGGAAAGTAATATGAGTACAATTTTTACATGACCAAATTCTGCAATCTCTATTATAGTTATCTCCATTAAAATGGGGTAGAGGAACTAATTTGTTAATTTTACGCATTCTTATCCCGTTTGATTTTTTCCAATCGAAGTTTGAGTAGTTCTATATCATCTTTGCCTATCTCTTGTTCTAACCCTTCTAACTCTGATAAAAACTCCTCTTCTTTATACTCATCTGAATATAGAAGCTTTTGCAGTCTATCTATTTTTTGAGCTACTTTTGGATACCGTAATGACTTCATATCAAATGAACCTAAAAGCAGTTCATCAATAGACTTACCATAGGTATTTAAAGATGTTTTTTCCACTTGTCCATCTTTTAAAATAAAAAGTTTTTCTTTTTTTATAGATGATAAAATATGTACACTATGCGTTGTCACAATAAATTGAGCATTTGGAAATGTACGTCTTAAGTCAGAAAGGATAGTTTGTTGCCACTTTGGATGCAAATGTAAATCCAGTTCATCAATAAGAATAATAGCTTTTGAATCATTACCTAAGTGGGGATTGGCTTGCGACATACGAGCTGATATATCCATCACCATTGCCAAAATAGTACGATACCCATCACTAAGTTGTTCTATATTTAAAGAGGTGATTGAACCATTTTCTTCTACTCTATCTATCATAAATTGTAAAGGGTTGGTTTTGATTCTAGGGTTTTTAAAGTTTGGAAGCATACTCTCAATTGCATTTCTTACCTCTTCCAATTCAAAAAGTTTAAAATTTAAATCACTATAGTTTTGTATTCCTCTCCTCTCTTCATTTTCCATGGCATCAAACCATTGAAAAAGACGGTGAAAGTTTGCATCGCGTTTGAGTACACCATCCAAAGCACCAAAACGAGAGAACTCTTTTTTAAAATTTCTCTTTCTCATTGGTGCATCAAAAACAGCTCGATTGGTTTTATAATATATTACAAGAGGCATCTCAAACTCCTCTCCCTCATACTCACTATCAATAATCTTATCTACAAAATGATTTAACTCTTTATCTCCATATCTTTCAGGGATAGATTGTTTGATTTTAGTTGAGAGTTTTTGTCTATTTTTATTACTATCCCATATTACATTCTGTGTAGATTCAAGTGCTATTCTCATAAAGTTTTCAGTTTTATTTTGACTATTAATACGTAAATCTGAATCTTTAAAGGATAAACCATCACCAAATCTACCAACCAAAGCTCCAAAACCTATAGCAATAGCATCAAGAAGTGTTGTTTTTCCTGCACCATTATTGGCAATAATGACATTCACATCTTCATTAAAATTAATCTCTAATTCTTCTATTAAGCGAAAATTTGTAATAGTCATTTTTCTTAATTTATAGACTTCTAAAGATTTAATTGCAGCAAGCAGTTCATAAATTTTTTCATTGTTCTTAATAAGTGCTATTTTTTTACTATAGTTTCCTCTCTCTAAAGAACCCAATAGAGAAGTGGGTTTTAAAGATAGATTTTCCCATTTATCTACTTTAATACCATCAACACTACGGTTTATGCACCTTCCATACGAGACAAAGACCCCTTCAGTGACTAAAAAAAGTATATCGTTGAGTTGAATTTTATCAATATTTTCAATATCGATATTATTAAACCCATCTCTTACTTGCCAATATGCCATTTCTAATCCTCATATAATTTTTATTATTATAACTGAAACTGAATTGAATAAGCAAACAAATTGCTATCAATGCACTCCTCCAAATTTATGTCGCTGTTTGTGATTAAAAAAATAGACGCCAAGCAGTACCACAAAGCTCATAATAAGCATGATACCACTGTAGATATGGGCTTTTCCATACTCCATTACTTCAACAAATTCATAGATGGCAATGGAGGCTACTTTGGTCTCCTCAGGTAAACTTCCACCAATCATTAAAACCACCCCAAACTCTCCTACGGTATGAGCAAAAGTGATGATAAAGGCAGTGAGGAGTGCGGGTTTCATATTGGGCAAGGCGACTTTGAAAATTGTCTGCATTTTTCCTTTGCCACTGATATAGCTTGCTTCCAACATATTGCGGTTAAGTCCCTCAAAACCACTCTGTAAGGGTTGTACCATAAAGGGCAGTGAATAAAAACAGCTTGCAATCACCAAGCCTGTAAAGCTAAAAGCCAAATCAACCTTGGCAAACAAAACGAGCATATAAAACCCAAGTACTGAGGGAGGTAAAACCAATGGTAAAGAGACCAGTGCCTCAAGATAGGGTTTGATTTTAGATCTACTTTGTGAAAGATACCATGCAAGAGGTAAGCTTAATACAAATAAGATCAACGTCGTAATCCCTGCTAATTTAAAGGAGAGAATAAAAGGGGTGAGTTCTATCGTTTTTAAAGTTTCTATCATTATTAGGTTTTCTCTAACTATTTTCCTGAAAATATTTTACTTATTAATCTATCTAAAATACTACTAAAAAGCTTAAAATATACTACCGATAAGAGTTAAAAGCAAGAAATTGAAAATTCATATGACTATCTTAGCCTATATTAACTTCTCGAAGTAATATCTCATCATATGTTAAGATATTACTTTAGTGGATACCATGAGAATAATCCAAAGCATTCCCAAAATATCAAAATAGTATCAACACCCCTTTTAACTAGATTCTAGCTCTTATTTTTTGCCTTTACTACTTAAATAAATAAAGCTTCCTAGAGCCAACATCAACACCGATACCCCACCTATAAGATAGAATGCGTGGATCATCGCTTCATAGCTGTGAATGGCTATCTTGAAGACTACCATCAGTGATTCAATCAGTAGTGCGATAATAATCGTAATGGAAAACTTCACCAATACCTTATATTCACTCTTCCCTTCTTTGGAGTAGCTTTTAAAAACAACCTCTTGTTCGAGTACCGTTTTGGCTAGATCGAATATCGCTAGTCCTAGTGTCAAGGCAATCACAGGCTTGAATATCGATTCAATGGATAGGTTGGCTTTGATAAAAACTGAATGCCCAAACTCAAAGACTGAGTACCCTAAGGTAAAGAGAGCCAATATCATCATAATGGTGGCTGAGACGATATAAAAGCCTTTGGTAAGGAAGTTGAACTCTTTGTGTATCTCCATCAGTCCCAAGCGTTGTAATAGAGCTGTTAGATTAAAATCCATAAAGTAGATACTGCCTGCTTCTCGCTTGGCTACCGTGATACAAGTCTCACCCGAGGCACTGCTCATGTAGGGTTTACTTACGGCTAAATCACTGCTCGTTAAATCCATCTTTGTAAGCAGATAGGTACGGTCTCTCCCACGTGGATTGGGGCTTGTCTTCCCACGATAGATATTATCAGAGGTTTGTTGTAAGGTCTCTCCATTACAGACATAGACAAGCTCTAAAGAGGGAAAAACATTAAAAAGTTTTTTAAATCGACTATTCTCTCGATTGTGAATTTCACCCAAGTTAAAAATAGTTTCGGTTAAAAAGTGTTCAATATCGTCAATATTTTCTTTGTAGGTGGTCATAAACTCTTGCATATGCAAATCCTTAAATGAATTATTGATTAAATTATACACAAATGATCTTCTATTTAATCTTTACCTATGTATAACTTTTAATCAATTTTTCAAATGACAAGGTTAATGAAATGATAACCACATTTTGCTATAATGCAGAGATTAAAATTCATCAATTTAGGATAGGAATGCGGCAACATAGAGCCTTTACACTTATTGAAGTACTGATCTCCATTGCTCTTTTGGGATTTATTCTAGCCGTACTTTACAAAAGTTTGGATATGGTGCGATTTTCGAATAAACACCTCTATGGTTATCTTCAAACTAGCTCTACTCAAATCAAAGCGATGAACACTCTCTACCTCGATATTCTCAAATCAGATGGAAACCTAAGCATTACAAATGAAGATGACTTTTCGCGTCTTTGCGTTAACTCTACACAAAATTCACTCTATAATCTAGCTTTTGCCCAAGTTTGCTGGGTCGTAGCCAAAGAGCATAATCAACTACTACGTGTTGAAGGTAATGGGTATACACTCCCCTCATCTTTTGAGGAGCCACTAGAGGTTGATGGCATTATGCGTGATGTTAGCAAGTTTCAAGTCACACGAAGCAGTGATCAAGTCTTGGTCATTATCGCAACCAAAAAACTTGAACCTATCTCCTTTTTGGTACAGGGCATCAAACGTCCACCTGCCAAGACTAAAAATGGCAAAAAAAAGATCGATACCAAAAAAATAGCTAAAGATGCAAAGGATGGGCTCTTTTAACTATTCTCCCTTTACCTCACGAAGTAACTCATAAAACCCCTCAACATTCTTACCCCCATTATAAGACTCAATCAACTTTTTACCCTCACTATTAACAAAGTGTAAAGTAGGGGTTCTTGACGATCGCAGTGGATAGGGAAGTTTTGTTTTAGGATCACCCACATATTTTTTAAATGCTACAAAATGTTCATTGAGGTAGCCATATATCTTTTTATCTTTCAGTGTTTTATTCATGTAGGCACAAGCGGGACATCCTTCACGTGCGATATAGATAAAGATGGGCTTATTGGCTTTGGTCGCCTCCTCATACGAACTTACCCATTTGACATCTGCATTCAAAAAACTAATGACGAGCAAAAGCAATACTTTTTTCATTGTGTTCCTCCCAATTTTTTTATAGTATACACAAATACCTTAAATGTATGCTCTAAAAACCATCAAAAGCATCACACTAAACATCGCCAAAAAAGATGGGATTCCAAGTAAAAACCATATTCGAGCCATGCGATGATAGAGGGGAGGTAACGCTTTGCCTTGATCCAAACACTCTATGGAGAGATCACGCATCTTGATTTGTAAATAGACCGCACCCAACCAAAAGAGTCCCGAAAAGGCAAAAAGTATCAGTGAATAGAGAATCCACGGAGTAGTGAGTGGATAACCAATGATGTGAGCCAAGGCAATCCCACTAAGGGGCTGAATGATGGCAGAAGGTGTGGTAAAGAGCCAATCGGCTAAAACAACTTGTTTGTTAATATGCACAATGGCTTGGAGTGATCCTTTTTTATCGGTGATGTATTTATAAAAAGCCGACCCACTGCCAATACCTAATAGCAATAACATACTTAATAGGTGAATTAATTTCACAATTTCATAACTCATCGTTTCGCTCCTTTTTATTTGCTAACTAAGCTCTATCTTAGAGATTTAGAAGATACCACAAATCACTTTTGTCACAACAAAGCCACCCACAACAAGCCAAAGAAACATTGCCCCTGCGGTATAAAGTGGTGCGAGTCCTAGACCTTTGAATTTGGCAAAAATTGTTCCCATCCCCAAAGCGGTCATCGCCATAGTGAGTAAAAATGTATCAATCTCATTAATCACTGCCACCACATTGGTTGGTACAATACCCAGTGAATTAAAACCTGCTACACCTACAAAGTATACCGCAAACCAAGGAATGACCAAAGGTACTCTACTCTCTTGCTCCCCTGCCCTTTGGCTAGAATAACTAAGATACATACCTAATACAATCAACATTGGAGCAATTAGTATAACCCGTGTCATCTTGACAATAACGGCAGAGTTTGCCATCTCTTCACTCGCACCCATAATCGATGCAGGAACGGCTACTACCTGGGCTACTTCATGAATTGTCCCCCCTACATAGATACCAAACTCTTGGGGAGATAGATGTAAAAACCCTGATGAAGGTTCAATAATAGAGGCATAAAGAAGGGGGTAGAGAAACATTGATACCGTACCAAAAAGGACGACCATAGATACAGCAATAGCCGTTTGGTGTCCTTGGGCTTTGAGTACAGGTTCGGTTGCTAATACTGCAGCTGCCCCACATACTGAAGCTCCTGAAGCGGTGAGCATGGAAGTATCCCTATCCATTTTAAATACCTTATACCCCAAATATGAGCCTAATATAAAGGTTGTTGTGAGCATAATAACTGAAACTAAAAAACCCTCCATTCCCACATTGGCTATCTCTTGGAAAGTAATACGAAACCCATAAAAAACAATGGCAAAACGCAGTATCTTTTTAGCTGAAAAGGTAATCCCTCCTTGCCACTGGCTTGGGATATGATTGTGCAGGGTATTGGCGTAGAAGATACCAATGACAATACCAATAACCAGTGGTGAAATTCCCAGTGACTTTACCATCGTAATATTCGATATCATCGTTGCAGCAGCAGCAAAAAGTGCTACAAAAACAATACCATTTAATGTACCTTTTCGATTCTCTTGTGAAAATGGCATCTTTTTCCTTCAGTTTTTTTGATAAAAATTTGTATATTATACTATTTTTTTGATATAATAAAAAATAAATAAAATTGAATAACACTATAAAAAGAGTAAATTATGAAATTAACATTAAGACAAATTGAAATATTTTTAAATGTCGTTCAGATTGGACACCTTACTAAAGTAGCTAAAAATATGAAACTTAGCCAATCAGCGGTATCCATGTCGATTAAAGAACTCGAAAATATTTTGGGACACCCCCTCTTTGATCGCATCAATAAAAAGCTTATTCTCAATGAAATGGGGCGTGCTTTTAAAAATGAGATTGCCCCACTTTTTAATAAAATTAGTGATATTGAGTATGAGTTTAAAAACTCTGTCAATAAAGGGATGATCCGTGTTGGGGCAAGTACAACGATTGTGGATTATCTGATGCCTTCTATCATCTGTAGTTACATGAGTAACTACCCTGACGTTAAGATTACACTCAAAGAGGGAAATACCAAAGAGATTGTTGAACTTATCAAAAGTGGTACAATTGATATTGGGTTTATTGAAGGTTTTACCGATGATGCTGAGGTGATCAAAGAGGTTATTGGTGTAGATGAATTGGTCGTTGTCAGTGCCGATCATGAACTTATGAAAAAAGAGTATTACGTTGATGAACTCTCCCAAAAACGTTGGGTGCTTCGTGAAGAGGGAAGTGGGACACGGGATGTCTTTTTAAACTATATTAAAAATGATGTGAATAACCTCAATATCTTTTTGGAACTTGGGCATACTGAGTCGATTAAGAGCATTTTACTCAATCACAAATGTCTCACCTGTATCTCCAAAGTATCTGTGACCAAAGAACTCAAAGATGAAAAACTCTATGAAATCAATATTAAGAGCTTTAAATGTAAACGTGATCTTTTGATGATCTACCACAAAGACAAATACCATAGCGAACTCTTTGAGAAATTTGCCTACTTTGCAAAAAGTATGGTGGTCAATATGTTAGAGAGTATCGACGAGTAGAGCCTCTTGATACTCATGGGGATGATTGAGGTTTGCAAACTTTGCATCGCTCTCAAAGAGGACAAATTTTGAATGACTCTTTTTGAGTAAAAAGTTGAGTTTATGATTATCCTGAGCCAAAAACTCTTTGGCTTTTGGCAAAATACTACGCCGATAGATTCCACATAGTGGCTGTGTCCCACCAGGCGTTTTAGCAATTACAGCATCATAAGCATTGGAAGCTTGATAGAGTGTTGTTATGATCTCTTGATCAACCAATGGAGCATCCACGGATAAAACAAATACCTCTTCTGCCTCCAAATGTTCAAAAATAGAAATAAGCCCAACCAATGGCGAGCTTTGAGGATAATTATCCTCAATCAACTTGGCATCAAAATCAAACTTATTGGTTTTAGATGAGAGATAGACCTCTCCAAACCACTGGGAAAGTTTGGTATGTTGAAACTCACTCATACTTCCAAATCCACCAAAAGGAAGCAGAGATTTATCTCTCCCCATACGTGAACTTTTACCCCCTGCAAATATTACGGCTACTCTATTGTGAAGCAAAACTATGCCTTTTATGTTATTGATTGCCTAATAGTATTTAAATTAGTTTAAAATTCCATATATTTTAGATATAATTGCAAAAAAAAATCATTTATTGATATATAGTAGTAGGAAAATTAATGCAAAAGATAAAAAACATTGCCGTTATCGCTCACGTTGATCATGGTAAAACAACATTGGTTGATGGGCTTTTAGGGCAAAGTGGTACGTTTGAGGCTCACCAAGAGGTAGCTGAACGTGCAATGGATAGTAATGATATTGAAAAAGAGAGAGGGATTACCATTCTTTCTAAAAACACTGCCATTACCTATGGTGATCACAAGATTAACATTATCGATACTCCTGGTCACGCCGATTTTGGTGGAGAAGTTGAGCGAGTACTCAAGATGGTTGATGGAGTTTTATTACTTGTTGATGCTCAAGAGGGTGTTATGCCTCAAACCAAGTTTGTACTTAAAAAGGCAATTGGTTTTGGACTGATTCCTGTTGTTGTTATCAACAAAATCGATAAAGATGGAGCTGATCCTGATAGAGTCATGGATGAAGTATTTGACCTTCTTGTTGCCCTTGATGCCAATGAAGAGCAGTTAGAGTTCCCAGTACTCTACGCAGCGGCTCGTGATGGGTATGCTAAGTGGGATATGGAAGATGAAAACAAAGACCTTACCCCACTCTTTGAAGCAATTTTAGAAAAAGTTCCTTACCCTACAGGTTCTGCAGATAACGATGCACAAGCTCAGGTCTTTACACTTGATTACGATAACTTTGTGGGCCGTATTGGTATTACACGGGTCTTTAATGGTAAAGTGAAAAAAAATCAAGAGCTTTTACTTGTCAAGGCTTGTGGTGAAAAAGTCAAGGGTAGAATCTCGAAGCTTTTAGGATTTAAAGGGCTTGATAGAATCGATATTGAAGAGGCTGAAGCGGGTGATATTGTTGCCATTGCAGGATTTACTGATATTGATGTAGGGGATAGCCTTTGTGATGTGAATAATCCTGTAGCACTCGACCCAATGCATATTGAAGAGCCAACGCTCTCAGTTGTATTTTCAGTCAACGATGGTCCATTGGCAGGGACAGAGGGGAAACACGTAACTTCTAATAAAATCAAAGAGCGATTAGAAAAAGAGGTTGAGACCAATATTGCTATGCGCATGGAACCTATGGGAGATGCGTCGTTTAAAGTTTCAGGAAGAGGGGAACTTCAAATTGGAATTTTGGCTGAGAATATGCGAAGAGAAGGCTTTGAGTTTATTTTGGCTCGTCCTGAAGTTGTCGTCAAAGAAGAAAATGGGGTTAAAATGGAACCATTTGAACACCTCGTTGTGGATGTTCCTGAAGAGTTCCAAGGACCTGCCATTGAGAAGCTTGGTAAGCGAAAGGCAGAGATGACCTCTATGACTCCTATGCCTGATGGAACCGTACGAATTGAGTTTGAAATTCCTGCACGTGGGCTTATTGGATATAGAAGTGAATTTTTAACCGATACCAAAGGTGAAGGGATTATGAACCACTCTTATTTAGAGTATCGACCGTATACTGGAAATGTTGAGAGCCGAACACCTGGTGCATTGGTATCAATGGACAAAGGTGAAGCCGTCGCCTTCTCAATTTTCAACCTTCAATCAAGAGGGATAATGTTTATTAAACCTCAAGATAAAGTATACGATGGTATGGTTATTGGAGAATCGGCTCGTCCAGGAGATTTGGAAGTTAACCCACTCAAAGGTAAGGCACTGACCAATATGCGAACAAGCGGTGCTGATGAAGCGATTAAACTCGTAACACCAAGAGTCATTACACTTGAGTCGGCAATGGAGTGGATTGAGGATGATGAGCTTGTAGAAGTTACGCCAATTAGTATTAGAATCCGAAAAAGACACCTTGATCCAACGATGCGAAAACGAATTGCAAGAGATAAGAAAAACGCTAAGTAGCACCATTATCCTATTTATGGTATCATTGGTTTTAAATTTAAATGTTAGAGGAGGAGATGAACTATGCAAAAAATTATATTAATTGCTATTGGACTTGCGATTGCTTACTTTATAGTAACAAAAGTAGTTGATGGCACAAATAAACTCGAAGCTGACAATAGTCATGATCTGCATAAAAACTATGTTGCAAAACAAGTAGAAGATCGTGATAAAAAATACCATAAAGAGGACTCTATAGGTCAGATTGTTTTTAATGGTACAGGATTGAGCCTTCCTGAAAAGAAAGACATTTGGAGTCGAAGTCCACTTAAAGATGAGATGATCTCCAAGTTTCCAAAATTTGACTTAATGTACATGTTTACACGAAACCGAATTGAAGACAGTGATCTTCGAAGAGCCGTTGATAAAGTCATTAAAAGTGTGGAAAACAAGTTTTTATCAGGGAAACTAAACTCTAATGATGCCATCTACCAACTGGGTCTTATCAAGTAAGACCTAGTACTTTGAAGTATTTATAGTCAGGCTTATCCTGCTATAAACTCCTCTAAACTTCCAATTTCAATAAAATATTTCTAGTAAAATTAAAATAATAATGAGTAGGCAATATGCCTTGAAAGGTGGATACTAGGAGGCAAACTCAGCATAGATTACTGAGTTTAACAAATATAAATATTGTTGATTTTTTAGAGTTGGTGTTTCTTTCGCCACGCTTTTTCAAACTTTTTACGTTTGGAAAATGAGAGATTTTCAATAAACACATGTCCATTTAGATGTTCGATTTCATGTTGCAAGGCGATTGCCAAAAACTCATCACTCTCAACAACGTGTTTACTTCCATGACGATCTTGATATTCAACTTTAACATGCTTAAAACGCTTTACATCCTCATAGACATTAGGCACACTTAAACAGCCTTCTTGATAAGTCGTTGAACCATCTTCTTCTATAAAAATAGGGTTAATGATCTCTAGGGTGTTACTTTTGGGTTGTGTAGCACCCTCTCCAGCCTCTTCGAGTGGCTCATTGATAATAAGTACCCTTTGAGGGACACCTACTTGAATGGCAGCA
>Ga0193954_1000603_pt1 | contig 20611 bp, 20 predicted proteins | sample BB_5_MG_FD_140340 | JGI IMG/M metagenome (GOLD analysis project Ga0193954, IMG submission 140340) | Microbial mat bacterial communities from the Broadkill River, Lewes, Delaware, United States - BB_5_MG | ecosystem: Environmental > Aquatic > Freshwater > River > Microbial mats | place: USA...
AAAAAGCTTGCCCACCTGAGGCAATTATTTTTAAGCCTACCGATAATCCAAGTGAGAATCCCAAAAATAAAAAATCCCTTGAATATACTTACGATTCACTGCTTTGCATCTACTGTGGCGAGTGTGTACGGGCTTGTCCCAAACCCGATGAAGCACTGTGGCAAAGTGAGAAAAAACCTGAAGTAAGAAGATCAAAATAGAGTAAAAGGTGTACTATTGTTAGAATTTATTTTCAACTCTTTCTTAACATTTGGCATTGTGTTTTTTGTTGTGAGTCTATTCCTACTTATTGAAGGAGTGACACAATGGAATAAGGAAGAGTATGAGTTTGATATTGAATTACTTTTTAGTTGGTCATTTATCTCTACGGTTATTGTAACCTCTCTATCAAGCTATACAATGTTTAAAAAGATTTGTCTTGACTCTTCACTATTTGTTATTTATGGTATTTTGATAGTACTTATTTATCCTATTTTTCATTCTACTTATCAAAAAGGGGGGGGAAACTCTACTCATTTATCCTTGCTTTATCATTCTATTTCTATTTTATACTCTTTTTACACTATTTTAATATTCAATACACAAATCCATACAACAAAGAGGTCTATAGTTATAGTATTGTTGATAAATATAGAATGAGATATAAAAGAACTTGCAAAAATGTAGCATACTCAGAGCGTGAATATGAAAGAGATATTTTTCTTGGTAGTTGTGTAAAATACAGTAGACATATTAAACTCTGTAATGATAATCAAAGTAACTGTATCACACAAGATTTGACTGTTGAGGAGTATGCAAAAGTACACTTAGGAGATAAAATTAAAGTTGCTATTAATCGTGGTTATTTTGGGGTTTGTTGGAGAGAAGTTGAAGGAAGAATTTGACAAAAATCTAAAATCACCTCTCCTATGGATAGTTACATAGTTAACTTTATACAAATAGACTAAAGTAACTTTATATAAAAAGTACAACTCTGTTTACTTTTGATTAAAGATTAAAGAGTATAATTCCATTCTAAAAATATAATCTTATATATAGGAAGGCAAAAAATGGCATTTCAACCATTGGCAAATAGAGTATTAATCAAACGAGAAGAGCAATCAAATACAACGGCTTCAGGAATCATTATCCCTGATACAGCAAAAGAGAAACCACTCAAAGGTAGTGTTGTAGCAGTAGGTCCTGACGCAGCAGATGAGGGTATTAATGAGGGTGACATCGTTGTATTTGGTAAATACAATGGTACAGAGATTACAGTAGATCTTGAAGAGTTTTTGATACTCAACAGTGATGACATTTACGGAATAATTAAATAAATAATAGAAGATAAGGGAAACAATCAATGGCAAAAGAGATATTTTTTTCAGATACAGCAAGAAACGGTTTATATGAGGGTGTTACTAAGTTAGCAGACGCAGTTAAAGTAACAATGGGACCAAGAGGTCGAAATGTATTGATTCAAAAGAGCTACGGTTCTCCACATATCACAAAAGATGGTGTATCGGTAGCACGAGAGATAGAACTTAGCGATACTTTAGAAAATATGGGCGCTCAATTGGTACGTGAAGTAGCTGCCAATACAGCTGATGAAGCGGGTGATGGTACGACTACGGCTACTGTTTTAGCTCACGCTATCTTTAGAGAAGGCTTACGAAACATCACAGCAGGAGCCAACCCAATCCAAGTCAAAAGAGGAATGGACAAAGCTTCACTTGAAATTACAAATGCCTTAAAAGGTATGAGTAGAGAAGTAAATGAACGTTTAGAAATTGCACAAGTTGCGACTATTTCTGCTAATTCAGACAGCTCTATTGGTGAGCTTATCGCTGAAGCAATGGAGAGAGTAGGAAAAGATGGTGTGATCACAGTCGAAGAGGCTAAGGGAATCGAAGATGAGCTTGAAGTAGTCGAAGGTATGCAGTTTGATAGAGGTTACCTCTCTCCATACTTTGTAACTAATAGTGAAAAAATGACGTGTGAAATGGAAAATCCATTTATTCTATTGGTTGAAAGTAAAATCACGTCACTCAAAGATATCGTGCCAATCCTAGAGCAAATCCAACAATCAGGACGACCACTACTCATTATCGCGGATGATGTAGAGGGCGAAGCACTTGCAACATTGGTACTCAACCGTCTTAAAGGTGTACTCAATATCGCAGCGGTTAAAGCACCAGGTTTTGGTGATCGTAAAAAAGCAATGCTCAATGATATTGCAATCCTTACAGGTGGTAACCTTATCACTGAAGAGCTAGGACTTAGTCTTGATAAAGCTTCGGTACAAGACTTGGGTGCTTGTAGCAAAATTGTTATCGATAAAGACAATACCGTTATCGTAGATGGTAAAGGTGATGAGAAAAATGTAGAGCTTAGAGTCAATGAGATCAAATCACAAGTAGCTCAAACAACCAGTGAGTACGATAAAGAAAAACTCCAAGAACGTCTTGCAAAACTAAGCGGTGGTGTAGCAGTAATCAAAGTCGGTGCTGCAACAGAGACTGAAATGAAAGAGAAAAAAGATAGAGTTGATGATGCACTCTCTGCAACTCGTGCCGCTGTAGAAGAGGGAATCGTAATTGGTGGTGGTGCTGCTTTGATCAAAGCCTCAGCTAAAATCAACTTAGAGCTTAGTGGTGATGAGCAAATTGGTGCAGATATTATCACTAGAGCTGTATCTGCTCCTATGAAACAAATCGCTGATAATGCAGGGTTTGACGCAGGTGTAGTGGTCAATGAAGTACTACGAGCGGATAGTGAAAACATTGGGTTTAATGCTGCAAGTGGTGAATATGTCGATATGTTTGAAGCAGGGATTGTAGATCCCGTTAAAGTTGAAAGAGTTGCAATGCAAAATGCCGTATCAGTAGCATCTTTGCTCCTTACAACTGAAGCCACGGTAAGTGACATCAAAGAAGAACCAACCCCAACTCCAGCTATGCCAGATATGGGTGGAATGGGCGGAATGCCAGGGATGATGTAGTCCCTTATAGAGTCCAAGTGGACTCTATAGATCTAAAATGAAAAAATTACTAAAGATCACCCTAACTTTACTATCGATCTTACTTATAGTACTACTCTCAACTCCCTATGGACTCTACTACTATGGTCTTTCAAAAGTAAAAATAGATAGAGAAACAATTGCTGTCCCGCAACTTAACTACAAAGATGATATTTACATTACTTATTGGATAACAGAATCAAACACTAATGATATGAAAATGACACCTTATAGTCCTTACAACCCTATATTGGAATGTTTTGATAAAGAAATTCCTGAAAGTTTCTCTATTGCGTCCATAGTAGCTAGAATACTCGTTGATCCTAGAGAAATCAAATTTGAAAAAAAACTCTATAGGCGTATAGCTTTAAATAGTATGACAATTTGGGTTAGTCAAAACTTAACAATCAAACAAGCAATGGACTCTATTTTTAATAAAGCCTATTATGGCAAAGGGTACAACTCTCTCAATAAAGCTTCATTGGGCTATTTTAATAAAAAGGTTAATGATTTAAATATATATGAGATACTTACGCTTCATATTATACCCTTTGCACCAAGCTACTACAGCAAAAATAAAAAAGCCCATCTTGAACGTCTAAACCACTATATTGACAAACTTAAACGCCTCTATCCCCAAAAGTATCATTATTTAGAAGAGAAAATGGAGTTGGAGTTCTAAATTTCAAGCAGTTATCTTTTCTTTTGTATAATCCCATTACTATTTATGAGGAGTGCTTATGGAAGCAAATTTTTGGCATGCGTTGTGGGATAATAAGGATATTGGTTGGCATAAAGATGAGACGAATGAGCTACTCTTAAGACATTTTTCGACACTAGGATTAGTACCAAAGAGTCGTATTTTTATCCCTTTGTGTGGGAAAAGTGTTGATATTAAGTGGCTATTAGAGCAAGGCTATCAAGTGGTGGGCGTAGAGCTAAATGAACTGGCGATTAAAGAGCTGTTTGAGTACCTTGATATTAGACCTACAATTAGGCAAGTAGGCTCTTTGCTCCATTATCGTAGTGAGAATATTGATATTTTTGTAGGGGACTTTTTTGATCTTAGGCAAGAGTTACTAGGCTCTGTTGATGCCATCTACGATAGGGGAGCGATTGTTGCTTTGCCCCAAACGATGCGAAGTGAGTATACCAAGCTCCTTAGAACACTTACTTCAAATGCAGTGCAACTTGTGATTACTTTTGATTATGATCAGAGTTTGATGGAGGGACCACCCTTTTCTGTAGATAAAAAACTCTTAGATAGCTACTATGTAGAGTTTTATAAGATTAGGCTTTTAGAGACGATTCGTATAAAGAGTTTTGGATTTGAGCTTGATGAGAATACTTGGCTTTTATCTTGAAAATATTAAGGAAATAGTACTTACGGCAACAATTTTCTTGATTAAAACTTAAAAATCAACTACAGCTTTATTTGTAAAAATATGTTATCATAAAGAGTAAACTATTTTAAATTGCTTTACAATTTATAAATAAAGAGTTGATCATGTATAAAAAATATATTGCCATATCTCTGTTTATATTTATGATACTCACAACGCTTAATGTCTTACGGGTATCGATTGAATTTAAGACCTACAGTGCTTTTCATCTGCACTCCAACCAACAAGAACTGATAAGTATCATTGCCCAACAACAGCAAATATCCAATGCACTTTTTGAAAATATCATCAATACCCCGACGGTTATCAATCTGTTTGCTAATGCTTACTTGGCATCAGATCAACAAAAAGCACGTATTCGTAGCAAGCTCTATACATTATTAAGTGATAAATATCAACGATTTCAACAATACGGTATTCAACAGCTTCATTTCCATCTTCCCAATAATGATAGTTTTTTACGTTTGCATCAACCCAGTCGATTTGGAGACAATCTTTCTCAAATACGTAAAAGTGTTGCGTATGTTAACACCTATCAAAAACCAATCTATGGATTTGAAGTGGGAAAGATGTTTAATGGTTACCGTTATGTTTCCCCTCTTTTTGATCAAAAACAAAATCATATTGGGAGTGTAGAGCTCTCATCTTCGCTCTTAAATCTAAAAAGAGTCTACCAAGAAACAACAAAAAATAGACATATGGATTCTATTTTACTCAAAAAGGTAGTACATCAAAAACATTTTTCTACGCAGCGTAAGAGCTACAAGCTCTACTATGCTTTAGAGAATTTTCTCATTCAAGATAATCTACAGCACCACAATGAGAAAAATTGTAAATACCAAAATATTCTAAGAGTGTTTTTTGATGATAAAAGTATCGTAAAACGTATGAATAAAATTGATACCCATATCTTCTCAAAGTTGATTGGTACAACGATTTATACGCTCTACATGATCCCACTCCACAACGATTTTTTAGATAAAGAAGTAGGCTACACGGTCATTCTCTCTCCCTCAGATTATTTGGATTATTTTTCAATGAGTATTATTGGCTCCTCTTTAACTGTCCTGCTCTTTTCAATCTTTATTGGTTTGGGACTCTTTTTATACAAACGCTCTTTGATCTTACAAGAGGAGAAACGACAAACACAGCTTGATAATGAATATCTTTTAAATTCCAGTCAACTTACCCATGCAATCATCAATGCTACGGATGATTTGATCTATTATAAAGACAATCAAGCTAAATACATAGGCTGTAACCGTGCATTTGAGAAATTTTTGGGTAAAAGCCAAGAGGAGATTATTGGCAAAGATGATTTTGAGCTTTTTGATCATACACAAGCCACACACTTCAAGCAGATGGATGAGCTGATGCTACAAAAAGATAAGACCTCATATAACTATGAGTGGGGAGAGTATCCTAATGGCAATCAATGTTATCTCTATACACAAAAAATCCCACTCCGATATGATCAAAACAACCCCAAGTTAATAGGGGTATTGGCGATTAGTCGAGATTTAACCCAGCTCTACTTTGCACAAAAGAAAATTAAAGCTCAAACCTACACGGATGAGCTTACAGGACTTAATAATCGTAAATCTTACAATAAGCGAATGGAAGAGATGTTGGAGCTTCATGAACGATACCAAACGCCTTTTAGTATGCTTTTGTATGATATTGATAATTTTAAATCCATCAACGATACCTATGGGCATAATGTGGGGGATAGAGTTTTGGTACAGATGAGCCAACTTATCAAAAAAAGTGTTCGTAAAAATGATTATATTTTTAGGATTGGTGGGGAGGAGTTTGTGATTTTATTTAGTGAAACCACTATCAGTGATGCTTATAAAATCGCCCAAAAGATTCGTGATGGCGTAGAAAAAAACCTCCACACCATTGCTAATCGTACCATTACTATTAGTATTGGATTGACACAAGTAGCTCATGGGGATAGTTCAAACTCTATTTTTCAACGTGTGGATCGCTACCTTTATTATGCTAAAGAGCATGGTAAAAACCGTGTGATTTCCTATGTTATTGGTGATTTGATTTTTGCCTATTATTATGATGAGAAGCAGGATCTTATCTACGAACGCATCAGTGGAGAACATATTAATATGAATGCGTTTAAACAGACTTTGATGAATCGAGAGTTTATGCAAGATTATACACAACATGCTCATGTTATCACTGATATGCGAGACCTTAATGTCAACCCCGATCACTATGAAAATGAGTTAACTCAAATCTTTAGTGCCTATATGCACTACTCACAAGAGTTTAGCGTCAAACGAGAGAAGTCAGCAACCCTCATTCATAGCCATAACAATGAAAAGTCGATCTCCCCTTTTGATAACTTTTTGAAACAACAGGGTGTGCAGGCTCAGACATTTGGCTCGATAGAAGAGATATCGATCTTTATGGGCTATGATACACAAAGGTATTTTGATTTAGAGTTGTCTCAGATGCGTATCTATCAATAATTGCTCTTTTAAAAATATTTATGCAAACCCCAACTAAGTAAAACTATTTTATACTTTCATCAAAAAGAGAAGATATGCAACTTAGTCAAAAAGCTCAAAATATAGCCCAGTCTGAAATACGTGCTATGTCAATATTGTGCAAAGAGTACAATGGTCTTAATATGGCACAGGGACTCTGTGACCTAGAGGTGCCACGACCTGTGATAGAGGGAGCCAAAGAGGCGATGGAGCATGGGAAGAATATCTATACCTCTGCTTATGGGAACTACAAACTAAGAGAAGCCATAGCCAACAAACAAAACAGCTTTTATGATCAAGGGATCTGTGCTGATAATGTACTGGTCTCTCTAGGAGCTACGGGGGCATTTTATGCAATGGCTCAGACTCTGCTCAATGCAGGGGATGAAGTGATACTCTTTGAGCCTTATTATGGTTATCATGTGGCAACTTTGGAAAGTATTGGATGTAAGATTAACTATATTCGGACTACTCCACCACACTATGATATTGATTTTGATGCACTCCAAAGTGCTATTACAATGCAAACCAAAGCCATACTTATTTGTAACCCTTCCAATCCAAGTGGGAAGCTCTATACCCAAGAGGAGCTTGAATCTCTTGCTGAGATTGTTGAGGTCAATGATTTGTTACTTTTTAGTGATGAGATGTATGAACATTTTATTTATGATGAGTGTACGTTTGTCTCTGCTATGAGTGTCAAAAACCTCAAAGACCGCAGTGTCATCATTTCAGGGTTTTCCAAAATTTACTCCATCACAGGGTGGCGGTTAGGCTACGCCATTGCACCCAAAGAGATCGTTGATGCTGCTTCTGCTTTTAATGATTTGATCTATGTATGCCCTCCTGCACCACTGCAACATGGAGTACTCAAAGCCTTGCAAGAACTGCCCAAAAGCTACTATACCAATGTGGCACAAGAGCATCAACACAAACGCGATAAGTTTACCAAAGCACTTAATGATGCAGGACTCAAAGCAGAGTATATTAAAGGGGCATATTATATTTTAGCCGATATATCAAGCCTTGAAGGTGAGGATGATAAAGCGAAAGTCTTGACTTTACTCAAAAAGACAGGTATCGCAACTGTACCTGCACGTGCTTTTTATCAAGATAGCCAAGGATTGTATCTTGCACGTTTTTGTTTTTCTAAAACGCAAGAGGATTTAGACCAAGCCATTGCACAGTTGCAAAAGTTGTAGAGACTTTAGCACCCCATAGTAATCATGGGGGGGGAGAACTATGGCTAATTTCTTAGAGTGAGTGTACTTCTACAAACTCTTCGTAGCTTCCTTTGAAGTCAATGATGCTTTTATCCTCATTGATTTTGATAATACGGTTGGCAAAGGCATCGATAAGTTCTCTATCGTGTGTAACACAAATAACACCACCTTGGTATTGGTGCATCGCTTCACCTAATGCAACAATGGCTTCGAGATCGAGGTGATTATCTGGCTCATCAAAAACCAAGAAGTTAGCAGCGTCCATCATCATCTTAGAAAGCATCATTCGGTGTTTCTCTCCACCACTACAGCTTCCTACCTGTTTCTCTTGATCTTCACCTGAAAAGAGCATACGCCCTAGACACTTACGGATCTCATCAATGTGCCACATTTGATCAAAGCCTTGGAGCCAATCATAGAGCTTATCATCGCCTGTGATCATCTCCGTGGTGTTTTGTGGGAAATAGCTTGTAGTAAGCGTCTGCCCCCAATTAAAGCTTCCACTATCGCATTGAATATGTCCCATAAGAATCTCTAGCAAGGTAGTTTTACCTACACCGTTGCTTCCAATGATGGCAACTTTATCACCATTATCAATTTTGAGATTGAGGTCATTGAATACCGCTTGATCTTCATAACTTTTTGAGAGATTCTCAATTTGTAAGACTTCATTCCCAATATCACGATGGGGTTTAAAGACAATGGAAGGGTCTCTTCTTGAAGAGAGTTTGATCTCTTCGATGTCAAGTTTGTCCAATTGCTTTTGACGGCTTGTGGCTTGTTTGGCTTTGGACGCATTGGCAGAGAAACGGGCGATAAACTTTTCAAGTTCTTCTTTCTCTTTAAGTGCTTTATCACGGCTTGTTTGAGCTTGTTTACTCATCAGTGTTGCCGCAATGTACCAATCATCATACGTCCCTGTAAATTCACGAATATTTGAAAAGTCCAAATCAAGAATATGCGTAACCACACCATTAAGGAAGTGTCTATCGTGAGAGATAACAATAAGCACTCCCTCGTGGCGTTTGAGCTGCTCTTCGACCCATGAGATGGTTTCAATATCAAGGTTGTTGGTAGGCTCATCAAGAAGCAAAATATCGGGGCTTAGGAAGAGAACTTGGGCAAGAAGAATCTTGAATTTATCCGCACTTGGAATGGAACTCATCAGCTCGTGGTGCATTGAGCTGTCAAACCCTAGAGCTTCAAGCAACTTTTCGATTTTGACTTCACTCTCATAAGTAGGGTCTTCATCAGCACAGATCATCTCAAGTTCTGCAAGGCGGTTGTTGACTGCGTCACTCTCAAAATCTCCCTCCATATAGAGCTTTTCTTTCTCTTTTTGGGCATCGTAGAGCTTTTTGTTACCATAGAGTACGGCATCCATAAGTGTAAAGTCTTCAAAAGCGTATTGATTTTGACCCAATACTCCCATACGAGCATTAGGCTCAATTTGTACTTCACCATCGGTGGCTTCTAGTTCTCCTGAGAGAATTTTTAAAAAGGTTGATTTCCCTGCACCATTGGCACCAATAAGGCCGTAGCGTTTACCTCGATCAAAAGTGATGGAGATTTTATCAAATAAGACACGTTTCCCGTATCGTTGAACTAAATTTACTGTACTTAACAAAGTTTATCCTCTATTGCTTATTCTTTAAAATTTTTTGCTATATTTTATCATATTGAGCTTATTTTAAGAGGATTTTATACTTATTTGTTTAAAATATGCTTACTAAGTTTAAGGATATACGTTGCAGATAGAAGAGCTGACAAAAGATACAGATATTAAATTAACCACGGCTCGTAAAGAGATATTGGAGATCTTTATTGATGCATCACGCCCATTAAGTTACCGTGATATTGCGTCAATGATCTCAATGGACAAAGCAACGTTTTATCGTAATGTAAGTATCTTTGAAGAGCAGAACATTATGAGTAGCTTTGAGTCCAATGATAAAAAACGCTATTTTGAGATTGCCAAAGTAGCGCATGGACACTTTATCTGTAATCTATGCAATCAAGTAGAGTGTTTGCAAAGTGATATGGACTTAAAACTCGAAGGCTATTTGGTGGAAAATATCATTATCAAAGGGCTATGCCCACAGTGTAACATTGGATAGGAAGTAAACAATGGATGTCTACAGCGAACCCAAAATATTTTACATCAATGCACAACAGCTCAACAGTAAATATTATCTTGATAAAGTGGTCTACCCCAATATGCAACAAAACTACTATTGGAGCAATCACTGGGATGAGAATTTTTACATTGATTTGGCGTACGCAGGATTCATTACGATCACGATAGAAGATAGCCAACGCAATCTACTGCTCTTACCTGAGATGCAGTTTGCCTACTCAATGCTTGATTTTAAAGATCTGCATATTTCCAAAAAAGTGGAAAAACTGATTAAAAAAGGCAATTTCGATTTTACACTTAATAGCCGTTTTGATGAAGTGATCGCTTCAATCTTGCATTATCATCCTGATAACTGGCTCTATGGGGAGTATGCGACACTGCTCAAACGCCTCTATAGTTCGTCTAAAAACAAACATAATTTACGTATGATTTCAGTAGAACTTTCTGCTCCTGATGGTGAGTTGGTTGCAGGGGAGGTAGGGTATATTATTGGACGAACTTACACCTCTTTGACAGGCTTTAGCTCTTATGATAAAAAGTACCGTAACTATGGTACGTTGCAGATGGTGCTTTTAGGAAAGCTTTTGGCACATAATGATTTTGCTTTTTGGAATCTAGGACACCCTTATATGGAGTACAAAAACCGTTTGGGAGCCAAAATCTTTACCCGAGAGCAGTTTATCAAACGCTGGCAAGAGGCAAGGGATGAGACTTTAACTTAAAAAGTTCTCAATATCTTCAATGATCTCATCAATAGCATTGGAAGCTTTATCGTAGAGTACTTTATCAAAAAGATGATCCATAATCGCATCACTTGGTTCAAGATTGTTTAAGATGGTATTATCGACAAAATTGGCAATGGTATTGACTCCTACTACATTACCGCTTGTACCAATAACCACAAAAAGTTCACAATCTTGAATCTCTTCATCTAGGCGTTGATAGAGTGGGGCATGTTCTCCAAAAAAGACAATATTTGGGCGTGTTTTGGCACCGCATTTGGGGCAGTACCCATCATGAAAATCATAAATAGAGCCATAACCAATATTATAGATCCCATCACATTCACGACAACTAAGCTCTGGTAAAAAACCATGCAGATGGATTACCTCATTGGCATCAAGTCCTGCTTTTTCAAACATGTCATCGACATTTTGAGTAATCACAGCAATCTCGTTGGGATATTTTTGTTTGACTTTGGCGACTTCTAAATGTGCAAGGTTTGGTTCTTTTTGGCTAATATCACTGCGTCGTTGATCATAAAAATCCAGTGTAAGCGATTCATTTTTTTCAAGGCTATCATAATAACAGACAACGGTTACATCATAGTTCTCCCACAATCCATCACTGTCACGAAAGGTACTTATTCCTGATTCTGCACTGATGCCTGCACCCGAAAAGATAATGACTTTTGCCATGGTTTTATGAAAGCTCTTTAGCCCGTTGATAGGCGGAGCTTACTGCATCGATAAAGGCAGCTTTGACACCCTCTTTTTCAAGTGCGTAACACCCATAGGCAGTTGTCCCTGCAGGACTCATGACAGAGTTTTTGATCACAGGAGGTGTTTCGGTGGAGATGAGTTTACCAAAACCTTTGAAGAGTCCTTGCACAAGTATATCTGCATCATCACGTTTAAGCCCCTCTTTGACGGCTCCATCACACAAAGCATCTGCTACAATAGCAAGATAGGCAGGTCCACTTCCTGCTACGGCAGTAGCAATGTCTATCTCCTCTTGGGAGTTTAGCCACAGTGTTTGACCAATAGTGCTAAAGAGGTGTGTTGCTTCTTCTTTATACTGTGCTTCACCTGTCATGGTTGTCATAGAGAATCCGACACTTGCCCCCAAGTTTGGCATGGCACGGATATAAGCCTTTGCTTTGATATGTAAGCCAAGTGTATCGATGGTGGTTCCTGCAAGAATTGAGTAGAGTACGTTTGCATTACCTCTAAGCTGAGCACCTATCTCTTCGACATTATAGGGCTTGACACAGAGTATTATACTCTTAGAAGTGATATTGAACTCTTCAAGTAGAGATTTTTTGATACTAATATTAAGTTTCTCTTCAAATGTCTCAAGCTTTTTCATATTACGCCCGACAACCTCTATATCGTACTCTCTTTGTAAACCTTTGGCGATGGAGAGTGCCATATTACCATTACCGATTAATGTAATCTCTTTTTTCATGGATTTTCCCTAACTCTTATACTGTATATAGTTTATAATTGAGGCTTATTATAACATAATTTGATTTGAGGAATGTAAAAAATGGGTAGAAATATTGGATAAATTGTATGGGGTAAAATTGGGATACCAAAGCCCAAAAGGACTTTGAAAAAATAGTTTGAAGTACCGACTATCTTTTTGAGAACTGTGGAGATCTTCTTGCTTTTTTCTTTCCTGGCTTCTTTCTTTCAACAACTCTTGAGTCTCTTGTAAGAAGTCCCATTGGCTTAAGAATCGTTCTAAATGACTCTTCATATTCAACCAATGCTTTTGTAATACCATGCTTAAGAGCATCTGCTTGTGCAGAGTAACCACCACCAAGTGTCGTTGCTTTGATATTTACTGCGTCTAACTGCTTTGTAGCATTCAATGGAAGTCTAACTTTCATCTTAAGTGTTTCGTGACCACCTAACCATTGATCAATTGTTTTACCATTAATGGTCATCTCACCGCTACCTGGTGTTAACCATACTTTTGCAATTGCAGTTTTTCTTTTACCTGTTGCGTAAATTGTTGCCATTCTTAGTTTCCTTTGTTAAATTGTGCTGTATGTGGGTGTTCGCTATCCGCATAAACTTTAAGCTTTTTAAGCATTGCTTTACCTAAGTTTGTTTTAGGAAGCATTCCTCTAACAGCTAATTTAAATAATTTCTCTGTGTGATTTTCTAACATATCACCCAATTTTTTGCTCTTTGTACTACCAAAGTAACCACTGTAAGTAAAGTACTCTTTATCTTCAAGTTTGTTTCCTGAGAATTTTGCTTTTGATGCGTTTACAATTACTACGTAATCACCACAATCTACATTTGGAGTAAATGATGGTTTATGTTTACCTCTTAGGTATGTAGCTGCTTGAGTGAGGATACGACCAAAAGTTTGACCTTCTGCATCGATTAAAATCCAATCTCTCTCTACCTCATGAGGCTTAACCACTTTTGTCATTTTCATGAATATTCCTTAAGTTTTATCTATCAATTATTTTACTGTTGATAATCGTGAGGCGAATTATAGCCGTTTATTATTAAAAGTAGCTTAATTTAAGACTATTTTAAAGATTAGTGATCTTTTTGCATCTTATTGCCCAATTAAAGCTCTGTAGATTATTTTGATATAATGCAAAAATTATTTGATAGGAGCCTCAATTGAACCCAAAAATCACCAAAGCCAAAGCCAAATTAATGCTGGAAAACCCCTATTTTGGTTCTATTGTCTCGACTTTGGATATGCGTCTAAATAGTGAGATTGAGACCTATAAGAGTAATGGAGAGAAGCTTGATTATAATGAAAGTTACATTGAAGAGATTGATCTTGAAGATGTAGAGTTTATTTTAGCAAGCTCAGCCATGCACCGAGTACTGCAACATCAAAATAGAGCCATTGATCGCCACTCCAAGGTCTGGAGTCTCGCAAGTGATTTTGTGGTCAATGCTATGATGATGCAAAATGGTTTTGAACTACCTATTAAAGCCAGTTATCAGGATCGTTTTCGTGGGATGTATGTTGAGGAGGTCTATGAGGTCTTGATTGATGAGATGGAAGATGAGTATGCCAAAGAACAAGAGGAGCAGATCACACAAGATGAGAGCCTTGATGAGGAGTTCTTGCAACAGCTTTTCAAACGTCTTGAAGAGAGTGATGCTTTGCCCAAAGAGCTAGAGTATCTACTTAAACCTCACAAAAGCTACCAAGTCAATTGGCGAGATGAGCTGTATCGTTATATCGCTTCTTATGATAAATCTCAGTTTAGTTTTTTCCCTCCTAATATGAAATACCTCTACCGTGGAATTTATATCCCTTCCCTGAGCAGTGATCTATTGAGTATTGTAGTAGCCATTGATACCTCAGGCTCCATTGATGATGAGCTATTAAGGGTTTTTTTGGGAGAAGTGGAGGCAATTATGGAAAACTATCCTCACTATGAAATTGAGTTAATTCAAGCTGATAGTAAAGTACAATCGCATGAACTTTTTAGTTCGGGAGAGCCATTAAATTATGAGATCAAAGGACGGGGAGCGACCAATTTTATACCTACTTTTGAGTATATTGATGAGAAAATTGGTACACCTACACTAGTGATCTACTTTAGCGATGGGGCAGGGGAGTTTCCCAACAATCCTCCAAATTATGAAGTATTGTGGGTCTCACACAGAGCCATTGAGGTGCCTTTTGGGGATGTGATTGTGATGGAGGCAATTTAATGGCGAATCTATAATTTAACTTAAATATAAAGTATAAAAAAGTATAATGTATTAATATAGTACTAAACTATATCTTTATTTGGGAGCAAACAATTGATGCGTTTAATTTTTCTATTATCAATTTTATTGTTCTCCCTACTTGAAGCAAAAGAGCAGTTTACGATCTATGTCAATCAACATCTTAGCCACAGTAGAACGATCAAAAGATGGCAACCTACCATTGATTATCTAAATTTTAAACTACCAGCTTATCACTTTAAACTTTTGGCAATCAAAGCTACCCAGCTGGGTCGTATCAAAAAACTAATACATCAAAAAAAGATAGATTTTTTGATCACCCAACCTGCTATTTATACAGAACTGGAGTACACTCATGGCATCCAAGCACTTGTGACCATGTCTAATGAACACCATATGAGTAAGTTTGGATCGGTGATTATCTCACATAAGCAAAGTGCTATCAAAAACCTAGAAGACGTCAAAGGAAAACGCCTATCTGCCGTTGCTCCTTTTGGTTTTGGTGGATGGCTGATTGGCTATAATGAATTGATGGAAAATGGGATTGATCCCCTAAAAGATGGGCATGTTGAGTTTACAGGTTCACAAAAAAAAGTTTTGGAAGTTGTGCTTAATAAACAAGCCGATGTAGGCATTATCCGTACAGGGATGCTAGAGAAACTCTCAAAAGAGATGAACCTGGATAATATCTTCATTGTCAACGAAAAAAAATGCAAAAAAGCAATCAGGCGTAGTACTAGGCTGTTTCCTGAGTGGGCATTTGCCGTAGCCTCTCATGTTGAATCCAATCTCTCCAATTACGTTTTTGATGCATTGATCCATCTAGGGCATGAGAGTATGGCGGCAAAGATGGGTGAGTACAGTGATTGGCATCTTCCTCAAAACTATAGCGAAGTAGATAAACTTTTTGAACGTCTACGCATAGGGCATTATAAAGATATGCCAAAGTATTCTTTGGAAGACATGATCTATATTTCACTTTTGGTGATGCTGCTCTCTTTGGTTGCGATTATCTACAGTCGGTATCAAATTGCCAATATGCTTACGCATAAACTGCAAAAAGAGATTGAGCATAAAAGAGATGAGTTAGAACGCGTTAATGTAGAGCTTAGTACCATTTTTGACCTTAACCCCCATATTACCATTATCACGGATGGCAAACATATTCAGCGGGTGAATCGGCGATTTTTAGATTTTTTGGATATTAAAACTCTTAGTGATTTTAGTAAAGATTATGATTGTATTTGTGATCGCTTTGAGGAGTGTGAGGGATATTTGCAAAAAGAGGTTGAGGGCAAAACTTGGATAGAGTATGTTGATCAAAACTCCCATTTGTTTCATAAAGCACTGATTATTCAAAATGCCAAAGAGTATATTTTTAGTATTCATGTGGTTAATATTCACTATCTTAATCATGCAACCTACATTGTCACTCTTGAAGACATTACACAGATGGATGAGATCGCCTCACGGGATAAACTCACTTCTCTTTTCAATCGCATGAAATTGGATGAAGTATTGAATCAATTGATCACCCAATACCCCAAAGACTTAAACCCTTTTTCCCTAGCAATTATCGATATTGATAATTTTAAAAAAGTTAATGATAAATATGGACATATTATAGGGGATAAAGTACTGAGCGAATTTTCTAAAATACTGCGTAATAATTCACGCTCAGGAGATATTGTGGGACGATGGGGCGGAGAGGAGTTTATGATTATCTATAAAAATACATCAGGTAAAGATGCTTATGGCTATATGGAACGTATTCGAAAAGCAGTAGAAGGTTTCAGTTTTGTGACGCTTGAGCGACAGAGTATTAGCATTGGTATTGCGACGTACGGTAATCTCAATATGGAGGTGGAAACGCTGCTTAATCAAGCCGATCAAGCACTCTATCAAGCAAAAAATAGTGGTAAAAATCAGACAATTATTTTTGAGTAATGCTTTTATATGGGTAACTTTTATACTTTAATCCATTATTTGCTATAATCTCCCATTAATTTTTACAAAAGGTAATCAATACAATGGCAATTGAAACAATCAATACAACAGAAGAATTTAAACAACTTATCACGGATATAGAGTCACAAGAGGGCTATCGAAAACCTATCGCATTTGGTATCGCACGTGTGGATCGTGGGCAAAAAAATGCAGATAAAGTCCTTCAGGCAAATTATCCTGTTACCAACTGGAATGAAAACTTTGGATCAGCAGCGGTATTTATCAAAGCATTGCAAGAAGTGAATATCAATGTAGACTTTTCAGGATCAGAATTCTGTGCTACAATCAATGATGGTTTTATTGCCAATGCAATGGCTGCTTTTGCTCCTTATTTGGCTGAAGCAACAGGGGAAGCACACAAAAATGTACAAGTACTCAAAGCTCTTGAAGCGATGGAAGATGTGGCAAAGAATTTTAGAATTATATTCTTGTTTGAAGATGCAAACCCTGCGTCAGTAGAGGCGGTTTATCTGAAACTCTATGCTCTATCATTAGGCAAAGCTAAGCTAAGAGGCATCAACCTCAACGGGGCATTTGGAATTCTTAGCAATGTGGCATGGGTAGGCAATACACCGTATGAGCTTGATTACCTAAGAGAGCATGAAATTGAGATGAAAATCAATGGTACTTATCCAAATATTGATAGTGTTGATAAATTCCCAAGATTCTTACAGCATGTTATCCCCGCTGACAATACCCGTATCCTTGATGCGAGTAAGGTACGAATGGGGGCACAATTGGCTGCTGGTACAACGGTAATGCCAGGGGCGAGTTATATTAACTTTAATGCAGGAACGCTAGGACCTGTAATGGTAGAGGGAAGAATTAGCTCTTCTGCAATTGTTGGAAGTGGTAGTGATGTAGGTGGAGGTGCGTCAATCCTTGGAGTACTAAGTGGAACCGATGGTAACCCAATCTCTGTAGGTGAAAATACACTTCTTGGTGCTAACTCAGTGACAGGTATGCCAATAGGCGATGGTTGTATTATCGATGCAGGTGTGACAATCTTAGAAGGAACCAAAGTAAACATCTCTTCGACACAGTTTGCAAAAATCAAAGAAGCAAACCCAGATGCTACTCTCGAAGATAAAGCGACGTTCAAAGCTAAAGAGCTTATGAACCTCAATGGTATTCACTTTAGAAATGACTCAACTACAGGTCAAACCATTGCAATGCGAAGCACACGAGAAGTGACACTTAACGACGAGCTACACTAATGAATCACGATATTGATGAGAAGCTATTGGTTAAAAAAGTCTTTCTTTTAGCCGTACTGAAAAAAGAGGAGGGAGAGTCTCTCTCTGAGACGCTTGTTTCTCTTGTCAATACGGGGATGTTTGATAAAAAAGAGGGAAAAAAGGTACTCCAAGAGCTTAAAGATGAGCAGTATCTTGTCAATGATGCCCTCTCTATGAAGGGCATGATCTTGGCAAAAGAGGCAGAACAGGAGTTTAAGTTATAATGGAAGTAAGCATGGAAAATGCCAATAAGGCATTTAATGAAGATAACTATACACTCTCTTTAGAGCTTTTTAATACCTTAGCAAAAGATAACTACGTGGATGCAATCTATATGGTTGGACGTCATTATAAAGATGGTTTAGGTGTGCCTAAAGATGAAGATCGGGCTTTATCGATTTGGAAAAGAGCTTCTCGAAGAGGCTCACTTGATGCACAATATGCACTGTTGGAAATTACCCAAACGACGACACAGTGCTGTAAAGGCTAAGTGAACTCCTGTATACTATTTTTGGATATAATAGTATGTAGGGATTCAAATAATACCTCTTATTTGAGTAAAAATTTAAACTGAGAGGACTGCCAATCTCAATGAACAATCAAAAGATATTAGATGCTTTGACAACATTGACAAGTGATTTTGCCCCTTTAAAAGGGGAAGAGTACTATCAATCCATCGCACAATACATAGTTGAGAATTTTGATATCGATTATGTACTGGTTGGCAAACTCAATAAAAATAAAGAGTATATTGATGTCGTAGCAGGATGGGATGACAATCAACCCATTGTACCATTTCACTATACGCTTTACAACAGCTCTTTTATCAATATCATAATCCATGACTACACCTTATGTTCCAAAGATGCCCAAAAATCTTTTCCCTCTGATAATCTCTTTATGCAGATGGGTGCTGAGGCTTGTGGTGGGATTGCATTGCACAACAAAGCTCAAGAGGTCATTGGTGTTTTTGTCTTGCTAAGTTGCAAGCCTTTTCATGATCTCAAACTGATGGAGCATCTACTTAAACTCTATGTGGGGAGCCTGAGTGCGGAGATGGAGCGTCATGAGAGTGAACAAAACACCATCAACCTCAAACACATTGCTTATTATGATCCTTTGACCAAACTCCCCAATCGACTTTTGATTACAGATCGAATTAGGCAAGCGATCAAAAATCAATCACGTGGTAAAAATATTGTTGCCATATGTTTGATGGATCTTGATGGATTTAAAGCCGTCAACGATACACTTGGTCACGCAGCAGGTGATTTTGTATTGGTAGAAGCAGCAAGACGCATCGAGAGTATTATCCGTCCTGAAGATACTATTGCAAGGTTAGGAGGTGATGAATTTGTTATCATTTTAACCGATGTTTTGACCTCTAAAGATGTGGGGAATGTTCTGTTACGTATTTTGCACAAGGTCTCTAAAATCTATCAATATAAAAATGATGCCATTGAGAGTATCTCTGCAAGTATTGGTGTGACACTCTATCCCGAAGATAAGGTCGAAGATGACCTGCTTTTACGTCACGCAGACCAAGCGATGTATAAGGCAAAAGAGAATGGAAAAGATCAATTTTACTTTTTTGATACCAAAGAGCATCAACGTATTAAAGCCAATTTTAGAGCTTTGAAAAAGATTGAAAAAGCGATTCAAAATGCTGAGTTTGAACTCTACTTTCAGCCCAAACTCTCAACACATACCTTAGGCATAGAGAGTGTAGAGGTATTGACACGGTGGAAACACCCCGTGCTTCAGACCCTCTCTCCTAGTGAATTTCTTCCGCTGATTGAAAATGATGATATTGTCTATCAGTTTGATGAATGGGTCATTGAAGAGTCACTAAAAATTCTTGAACAACTCCATAATCAAGAGATCAAACTCTCTTTTTCAATCAATATCTCTTCTCGACAATTTAAACAAAAAAGCTTGATTGAAAAGGTTGAGGGTATTGCTCAGAAATTGATGATTGATCCTATTTTGTTGCACGATATTGAGTTTGAGATTATTGAAAACAGTGCTTTGGAGAGCATTAATCATACCAATGAGACAATCCAAGCACTCAAAGATATGGGGATTGGTTTTGCTTTGGATGACTTTGGGACAGGTTACTCCTCTTTGGCTCATTTGCGTGATTTGCATATTAATACGATTAAAATAGACAAAAGCTTTATCTCCAATATGCTTCGCAATTCGCAAGATATGGCAATTGTGCATGCAATTGTCTCGCTTTCAAAAGTCTTTCAAATTGAAGTGGTCGCCCAAGGGGCTGAAGATATAGAGCAGGTACTGATGCTTTTTGAGATGGGTTGTGACTATATCCAAGGGTACCGTATTGCCAAACCGATGAATCTTGATAATCTCTTGACGTATCTTGAGAATTATGAACCTGACCCCAGATGGAGGGCTTCTCTTAATTATCTTCCAAGGCGGGCTGATTTTGAGCTTTTACTGGCTCAAAGCAACCATAAGTACTGGGTTGAATTGGTGATAGAGGGGTTGGCAAATGCAGAGTACGATGCCCTTCCTCAGCTTGCTCATGAGTCTTGTCAATTGGGGAAATGGCTCAAGCACAGAGGTAAAGAGTACTTTAGTACCTTACCAAGCTTTTCACGTTTAATTGTTGTGCATCATCGCATACATCGTGAAG
>Ga0193954_1000604_pt1 | contig 20592 bp, 20 predicted proteins | sample BB_5_MG_FD_140340 | JGI IMG/M metagenome (GOLD analysis project Ga0193954, IMG submission 140340) | Microbial mat bacterial communities from the Broadkill River, Lewes, Delaware, United States - BB_5_MG | ecosystem: Environmental > Aquatic > Freshwater > River > Microbial mats | place: USA...
ATCACGGTGTCGAAGTAGTTCCGCCAACGTGGGTACTCCGGAAGCTTGTCATCGAGCAGAAAGGACATCACCGCCTCGGTGTAGTCCCACTCCGAATTGGTGAGCACAAACAGGCGCTTATTGGCGCTGCGCAGCTTGTGCAGGGTCTGGGGCAGCTCGGGGTCCACCTCGATGTACCGAGGCAGGTCCTCCTTGATGATCTTCTTCAGCGAGCCATCCCGGTGGCAGATGTCGATGGAGGACCGGATGTCGTCAAAGAGCTTCCAAAAGGCGAGCTTTTTGACCCCCAGCTTGTCGCGGTACAGGTCGATGGTGGACGCGTAGAGCGCCGCCTCGGGCAGGGCGAAGAGCGTGTCCACCCAGTGGTAGCGCGGCGCGGACAGACGCACCTTCGCGTTTCGGTACAACCGCCTTCGCTCCTCCTTCGTGAGCTCTCTATGGCCATGATAGACGCGGCCCACGTGCCCGTGGCCGTCCATCTTGAAGATGTTGCCGTAGCGCTTGTCGACCACCAGACCGCGCATCACGAACGAGCGGTCGTACTCCAGGGTGAGCAGCTCTTGGGGGTAGCCGAGCTCCTCGACCAGCCGTTTGGCGGTCAGCTTGAACGACAGGGCCTCCAGGTTGCGCTTCACGTAGGGCGCGAGCGTGTAGTCCATATCGAAGCCGATCTGACGGATCTGCTCGAAGCGCAGGTTCCGGTTCACGAAGATGCGGCGCGACGGGTCCAAGGCGTTGGCCTCGATTTGGGCGTCAATGCGCGCTTCCAGGTCGGCGGTGGCCAAGCTGTGGGGTTCAGGGGCGGGTCCCGCGGATGACAGGGCGGGTTCCTCAAAACGATCCTGCATGATCTCTCACCCTAACAGGTCATGGCTCAAACAGCATGTCGGCGGCCCGGCTTGTCTCGTGGCATAGTGAGATCGTGCGTGCGTCTGGGCTTTCAATGTGGGTGGTGATGGCGGCGGTGGGCGCCGGGTGCAGCAGCGTGGAGTGCACCAGCAGCGCCGACTGCCCCACCGGGCAGCTCTGTAATGGCCTCAATACCTGCTACGAACCTGGCATTTCGCGGACTCGTCGGGATGCGGGGCCCCAAGACGCAGCGCCCATGGCAGACATCGGGCCCCGAGCCGATGCCGATACCGACGCAGGCCCCACCCCGGACGCGGGCCCCGTTGCCGATGGCGGGCCCCAAGATGCCGGCCAAATCGATGGCGGTGGCCCAGCCGATGGCGGCCCCGTGACCCCCGCAGTGGGCAGCCGGGGCCTGGTTTGGGCGGGCGAGCTGCGAAGCGGCGGCGTGACCGAGTTCCACGCCTATGCGGAGCTTTTGGACGAGTCCACCGGCACCTATACCCGCATGGTGCAGACGATCCCGGACCTGGAGCAGGGCAATTGCACCGTCACCACGAACAAGCTCACCGCCGGCGCCCCTACCGGGTACGTGGCGGACAGCATCACAATCGCGCCAGGCAACCCCATGGCTCCGTCCAATTTCGCCTACCTGTCGGTTGGCAACGGGCGCTTCGAGCCGCCCGCGCCGCCGCCCATGCGCATGTTCAGCCAGTCCAATGGGGTGCTCTTTGGCATCGTCGGAACCGGCAGCCCCGAGTCGGTCGAGACCACAGACTTCGTGCGCACCGACGCGCCGCCCATCATCTTTGAGCAGATGCCGGTGGAGGGCGGCACGGTGATCTTGGCCGGCGGCCCGACGGTGGCCTGGGGCATGAGCGGGGGGCCGAACGATATCGTCACTATCGAGGCCTACGATGCGGCCCGAGAGGTGGTCCTGAGCTGCAAGACCCAAAACGATCAGCGCTACTCGGTGCCTGTCGCGGCCGTGGGGGCCTTCATGAGCCAAGGCCCCACGCGCCCCTTCACCTTCGAAATTCGCCACGATCGTGAGGTCCTGGGGCAAGCCGTAGCCGATGGCCGCAGCTTTGAGGTGCTCTACAGGGCCTCATGGGGCGCACGTTTCCCGGCGCTTTGAGCGGTGCCCACCTTGCCGTTCAGTCCGAGCGTGACTACAAGCGACGGGCGATGCGACTCGAGTTTTTCAGCCCGCAGAACCTGACCTTCGATCACGTCAAAGTGCTCACCCACGCCCTGTTCGCGGTGGCCAAGGTGGACGGCGTGCACGACAACGAGATGGCGCTCATCCGTGAGTTCTATGAGTCATGCACCCGAGCCGAAAACCCACCCCTAGAAGACGTGGCCGATGGCACCTTCGACATTGAGTCAGCCAAGGCCCTGTTCGATACCGACGATACCAAGAAGCTCTTTCTCAAGAGCCTCATCCTGCTCGCCTTCGCGGACGGCAAGTACGCCACCGTCGAGGACGAGATCATCCGTGAGTACGGCGCCGCGCTCGGCCTGGGTGAGGACGAAGTCAACAACCTGCACGAGGCAACGAAGGAGTACTTGCTCTCTTCATTGGCCCACATCCAGAACCTCGACGCGCTCAAGGAAGTGCGTAAACGCCTCGACCCACACTAGTAAAATCTGGTACCCGAGCCCCCGTGTTCGACGGTCTTTTCGGGATGTTCTCGCAGGACATCGCCATCGATCTCGGAACGGCCAACACCCTGGTGCACGTGCGTCACCGGGGTCTCGTGTTGGACGAGCCTTCGGTCGTAGCCATCTCCAAGTCGTCCAATCGCAAGGTCTACGCGGTTGGGCACGAGGCGAAGGAGATGCTGGGGAAGACCCCCGGTACCATCGAGGCCATCCGCCCGATGCGGGAGGGCGTCATCGCTGACTTCGCGGTCACCGAGGCGATGCTCAAGTACTTCATCAGGAAGGCGCATAAGCGAAACCACCTGATCCGATCCCGCCTCGTCATCTCCATCCCCGCGGGCATCACAGACGTTGAGACCAAGGCGGTGCGTGAGGCGGCCACCGGGGCCGGCGTACGCGAGGTCCTGCTCATAGAGCAGCCCATGGCGGCGGCGGTGGGCGCCGGGCTTCCCGTGCTCGACGCGCGCGGCTCGATGATCATCGACATCGGCGGCGGCACCACCGACATCGCGGTCATCTCGCTTGGCGGGCTGGTCACCTACCGCACCCTCAAGGTGGCCGGCGACAAGATGGATGAGGCGATCATTCAGTACGTGCGCCGCCGCGCCAACATCCTCATCGGTGAGCGCACCTCCGAGCAGGTGAAGATGAAGATCGGCAACGCCCACGAGCGGGTCTCCACGGGCTCGATGGAGCTGAAGGGCCGCGACCTTATCAGTGGCGTGCCGCGCTCCATCACCATCACCGGCGAAGAGGTCCGTGAGGCCTTGGGTGATACCGTGCAGGTCATGGTTGAGGCCTGCCGCTCTGTGCTTGAGCGCACTCCGCCTGAGCTGTCTGCCGACCTCGCCGAGCGGGGCCTGGTCCTCGTGGGCGGCGGCGCGCACTTGGCTGGTTTGGACCTCGTGCTGCGCGAGGAGACCGGCATCCCGGCCATCGTGGCTGAGGACCCGCTGCTCGCGGTGGTCAACGGGGTCGGCATCGTGCTCGAAGACCTCGACAAGTATCGCGGCCTGTTGTTCTGAGGTCCCCCTGTGGCGGCGAGGAAGAAGCCTGGCGCGCGCCTCTTCGAGGACCTGAAAAAGGGCCCGCCTAAGCCCGTGTACGCCATCGATGGCGAAGAGCGCCTCATGGTCGATGAGGCCCTGCGTGCCCTCAAAGCGGCCTCTGTGCCGCCGCACGCGGTGGACTTCAACTTCGACCAAATGAACGCCAAGGAGGTCCCGGTCGCCCGCATCGTTGAGGCCTCCCAGACCCTGCCCGCGTTCGCGGAGCGTCGCATGGTGCTCGTCACCCAGGCCGAGCACATCGACATCGAGAAGGCGACGGAGCTGGTCAGCTATTTTGACGACCCCTCGCCGACGTCGGTGCTCGTCTTGGTGGCCACCGCCAAGTTCGACGCCCGCACCAAGTTCTACAAGGCATTGCAGAAGGCCGATTCGACCTACCGTTTCGATCGCCCCAGCGCCCGCGAGATGCCCAACGCCCTGAGGGCCCGTGCGCGGGCCATGGGCATCGAGATCGAGGACGGCGCGGTGCGCCTGTTGGTCGACGCGGTGGGGAATGACCTCAGCACAGCCAGTCAGGCGCTGGAGGTCATGTCTTTGTATGTGGGCCCCCACGCCGGCCGCGCCATCAACGCCGAGGACGTGGCCCAAGTGGTCGCCGTCACCCGCGAGGAGAACATCTTCGCTTTGGTGGATGCGATCGGCAGCCGTGATCGCGCGGCCGCGCTGGAGGGGCTGCACGCGATGCTCTCGGGTGGCCAGGCGCATCCGCTGCAGCTGCTCGCCTTGGTCGCGCGCCACTACCGAAATCTGATGAAGGCCAAGGCGGCGCAGGGTGCGGGGGTGCCGCGCAACGAGCTGCCCAAGCTCATGGGCGTGCCGCCCTTCGCGGTCGACAAGATCCTCGGTCAGGCTCGGGGCTACTCGGGCCGAAAGCTGGCTGAGAACCTCTCGGCGGTAGCGGCCGCGGACCGTGCGCTGAAGGGCGGGCGGCTCGATCCCGCTCGAGCCATGGAGCGCCTCGTCTTCGAGCTGATGCGATAGTTTGAGCGCCGCCGCGCTTGGGGTGGAGCCCCGCGCCGGGGGCTGCTAGCGTAGTCGCATGCACCGTGTGTCGGCGCTCCTCTTCATGGCCGCGCTCCTGGGCGGGTGCTCAGACTCCCAGACCTGCGCCAAGCGCTCCGTGGTCAGTGAGTCAGCCTGCAGTACGTCCCAAGACTGCGTGGATATGGGCTTTCAGAGCCTCGTCTGCCTCGATGGCCTGTGTCGTCGGACCTGCGTGGTCGACTCCGAGTGCCTGCCGAATAAGGACGATCTTGAGGACGAGCCCGACATCTGTCTACAAGAGCTCAACGCGCTGCCGCCCGCGATCTGCGAGGCCCAGGTGTGTGAGATCGCCTGCCCAGACGCACCCTGCGCTGCGGGCGAGTCCTGCCGCAATGGACGTTGCGTTTACGCCTACGAGAGCTTCGAGATCCCGCCCGACGATGACCTCGCTGACCTGCGGCGCCAGGGATGGAATGGCATCGAGACCGAGTTCACCAACCCGAAGACCGAGATCGTCTTTCGCGGCATCCTGGGCTGCGATTTGGGGGATGAGCGCTGCGCCGGCCCCGCCTCGGAGGGCGAGCGCTTCGCGACGCTGGAGCGACAATCCCTGCAGGTGCGCGAAGAGGTGGCGCCGACCTGTCGGCCCTGCGCCTGCTGCCTGCAATGCCAATTGTCGACCGCCGATGAATGGCTGAGGGCCGAGGGCACCTGCCCTGGGGAGCGCCCTATGCCTTTGGCCTGTCCGGCGACGACCCCGGCCTACTGCCAAAACGTCTGTGATGCCTGTACCGCCTGCACCAACGCGCCGCCCGAGCGCGTGGGCATGAACCTCACCTCCTGCGAAGTCCTGCCCGCGCAAAAGACCTGCTCTAGCTGCGCGCCCTGTGAAAGTGACGTGATCACGTGCACCGCGGCGACCTGCCCGATGTGCGCGGCCGAGCCCAACTCCACCGCCTGCATCATGTGCGTTCAGGACAACTGCCTGGAGTCTCAGGCCTGTCAGGACTGCCGAGTCTGTGATGCGGCCACCAGCTGTCTCGTCAACGATCCGGGCTCCGCGGCGTGCATTCAGAACGTGACCCAGTGCGAGGCCCTGGGTGATGACGGCTGCTTCCCGGCCGCGGTCAGCTATGGGCGGGCCGTCTTGAACAACCTGGAGCAGGCCCTCGTATCGGATGTGGTGGACCTGGCTCAGGCGAGCGGTCAAGTTGTCTTGCAGTTTGACTACGTGCCCTTCAATGTCGCCGAGACCTATCGCCCCGGAGTTCAGCAGGTGGCGCCCCAGGACTGGCCGGTGGTGCCCCAAGAGGTGCGGGTGGATCTGTGCGGTGGCAATTGTGAGTCGGAGGCCTCCTGGCAGCTGGGGGTCTTGGATCGTGGGGGCATGGCGGTTATCCCGCCCGTGAATCGTCGGAACAATGGCTTGCTCTTGGGCAGCCAGACCCCCCTGGATTGGACCGCCGGGCAGGTGAGGGTCGTCGTGCCTGAGGCCCTGCGCACACCGCAATTCCGCTTTCGTTTTGTACCCAGCCTCGCCACCGATACCCGCGTGGGTATCGATAACGTGATGGTTCGGAGGCTGCCATGATGACCCGGGCGCTCGCGCTGTGCGCGGCACTATCGTTTGTGGGCTGCGGTGAAGAGACCGTCAGCGTCACGGTGAGCCTCACCCACGCCTCCGACCCTGTGCTGGACCCCTACGCGCCCAGCGTCGGGCTCAGCAAGGTGCGCATCAGCGTCGATGGCCCCACCGCCGCCGATGATGTGGCGGCCGAGATCGATACCGAGGCGCGTAGTGTGTCCTTTGCGGGCCTTCCGCCTCTGGAGTCGGCGGCGGTGCAGGCCTTGGGCTTCGACGCTCGTGGCAACATCGTGGCCTTCGCCCGGCTCGATGGCGTCGAGCTGCTGGCCGACGCGGACCTCACGATGCCGCTGAGGCGCAACCTCGCTTACGTAACGCACCAGCGGAACTCGGCCCAGGACAACCCACAGTCGGTGGTCTACCAGATTGATCTCGCGACCCGAGGTCTGGTGAACAAGGTCCGCCTGCCCGGCGTTGCGCCGACGGCGCGCAGTATTACCGCCCGTGGCGGAGCCTCCCTCCTGCTCACGGTGGAGGACCAAGGTCGGGGCTCGGTGGTTCAGCTATCCGCTCAAGATCACAGCATGACTTCGATCACTCTGCCGGTCACCCAGCAGGTGACCTATGGCGTCGCGGGCAGCCCCACCGGGGTGGTGGTCGGCGGCGGCCAGGTCAACCTGGTGGACCTCGATGGCGGGGGCATGGTCGAGGAGGTGGACGATCGTGTGGGCGGCCGTGTGCTGGATGGCGTGATGAGCCTCGACGGTCGTCGCGCGATCGTGGTGGTGGATGTATCGCCTGGCGTCCTGGACATCGACATCGTCAACCGCACGGTGAATACGAGCAACGCGCTGCCGGACGCAGGCGGGGTTGCGCTCAGCCCCGATGGGCGTGTGGCCTATGTGACCTCCCTGACCTCGCCGCGGGTGGCCGCCGTCGATATGAGCAATGGCCGGGTCCGCGTGCTCAATGGCTTTGCGGAGGGCGTCGGCGAGGCCGTGTACGCTGACGAGTTGGACAGCGTGCTTGCGGTTCGAATCAACAGCTCGAATGGCTCCGGCCGCGTGCTCGGGTTCATCGCGCCCTTCGATACCGCGTTGGACTCAGAGACCGCGGTCAAGACGCTCTTTTACCCGACCGGCATCGCCAGTGATGGCTCGGGCCGACGCGCCATTGTGGTCGCGGCCGGTACCAGCACCCAGACCGCCGGCCTCACGGTGATCGAGACCACCGCGACCACCTTGCCTCAGGGCGCCAGCGCCCTTTACCCCACAGACCCCGACGATCGTTTCTTCGACGGGCCGCTCAGCTTCGGACAGCGCTACCAGCCTTCGGACGTGGCGGTCGTCTATGGCCGCTAGCCCGGGCGGAGCTTTCCGCAAGACCGCCTGCCTAGCCCTGTTGGCGCTGTGCGCATGCGCCAGCGCGCCGACAACCCCCGACAGCCCCCCTGCGGTGGTCAAGCCGGCGCTCTTTGTTGAAGACCCCATCGACCTGCTGCCCGACATGATGGCCGTGGCCCACGTCAACATGCGCCGCCTGCGCGCGGACCGGGAGCTCTTTGATGGGCTCGTGGAGGCCATGGCCTCCGGCGCCGACATGCAGCCCAATGTAGAGAGAATGCGTGGGGTTGCGGAGCGCCTCGACAGCGTGATCGTGGGCGCCCGAGCCTCAACGCCCAACGGTCCGCCCCACCTGGTGATGGTGGTGCGCTCAGGTCGCGGCCCCTTGCTGTCCCCTGAGGACCAGGAGGCCCTGCTGCCCAACCTGAAGCCGGGGGACTACGGCATGCTGTGGCGGCAGTCCGAGGATGTGGTTGGGGTGATGGTGGACGCCCAGACCCTGATGATCTTCGAAAGTGCGCTTCGTACGTCGATGCAGGCTGTGCTGGCCAAGGGGCCCACGCGACGCTTCAAGGAGGAGCCCGCCTACCAGGCGCTTGCAGGCGAGGTTGCATTTGGTGCGGCCCCGCTGACGCTCTTGGGCAGCCTGAGTCCCCAGATGCTCGCTCGGCTGACCGAGCCGGCCTCAGATGGCGATATGGGCTTGCGCGCATTGATGTGGGCGCTGCAGAACGTGCGCACTTACGGGGGGCAGATCGACCTCGCCCAAAACATATCGATGCGTCTGGTGGCCCAGGGCCCCAGCGCGAGCCAGATGGGCGTGCTCGCGGGCGCTATCTTGATGATGAAGACGGCGGTATCCGACGCGCGGGACAAGCCCGCGTTGGCGCAGGTTGCCAAGGGCCTGCAGGTGCAAGCCCGTGGACAAATACTTGAGCTGTCGTACCGAATGTCTCGTCAGGACCTGCTCAACCACCTGCAGCGGTGGCTGTCGGGCCGCCGGGATGCCCCCGAGCGGCCCACCCCACAGGGCAGCGAGATCTAGGCGTCGTGCTTGTACAGGTGCACGTCGCGCTGCGGGAACGGGATGCTGATTGAGTTCGCATCCAGCGTCTTCTTCGCGACCTCGGTGATGTCGAAGTAGACATCCCAAAAGTGGTCGGGGTGGCAGTGCGGGCGCACCGCGAGGTTGACCGAGCTGTCGCCAAGGTCGTTGACGCCTACGAAGGGCGCGGGCTCCGACAGCACCTTGTCGTGCTTTTCCATGGCGTCCAGCAGCACCTTCTTGGCCTCGTCGATGTTGGCCTCGTAGGCGATGCCGACGAGCAGATCCACGCGCACCCAGCCTTCAGAGCTGTAGTTGATGATGCTGCCGTTCGACATGGGGCCGTTGGGAACGATGACGCGGCGGTTCTGCGGGGTGAGCAGGACCGTCGTGAAGATCTGGATCTCTTGAACGACGCCCAAGTGGCCCTGGGCCTCGATGAGGTCACCGACCTTGTAGGGGCGGAACATCAGCAGCAGGGCACCGCCGGCGAAGTTGGCGAGGCTGCCCTGGAGCGCGAGGCCGACGGCCAGGCCTGCGGCGCCGAGCACGGCGACAAAGGAGGTGGTCTCGATGCCGATCATCGAGGCGACGCTGATGAAGAGCAGGGCCTTGAGGCCCCAAGTCACGAGGCTATTGAGGAAGGGCGCGAGAGTGGGGTCCACCTTGCGGCTGGCGAGCACCTTCTTCAGCAGGTTTGACAGGCCACCGATGATCGATAGACCGATGATCAGCGTGATCAGCGCGAGCAGGACCTTGGGCCCGTACTCCATCGCCAGCCCGATGGCCTTGTCCGTGTAGCGTTCTAAACCTTCCATACTCAACCTCCTATAGGGGCCAAGTGCTGGCCCGTATGTGGGCGTGTAGCAGGCGAACAACAGCAAGGACAGGGTGTGAAGGACTGGGGGGTTGCTTTTCGACCGGGCCGTCGGGAAGTTGCAAGCGAAGTGACCCGGGTGGGACAAAAGTTCGCGGCCATCGAACCGGTGGGTACAAGTGGACCCGGCCCAGAGGGCAGGTCGAAAGCCAGCGCAGCAAAGGCGGACACCTTCAGCCGCGCCCCGAAATCACTCAGCCAAGGAGCCCCTGTGAATCGAACGCCACCCCCCAGCCTCCGTGAGGGCGCGGATCGTGTCGCCCAAGTCCTCAGGGACGCGGGCTTCGTCGCCTACTTCGCTGGCGGCTGCGTGCGCGACAAACTCCTAGGCCTGACGCCCAAGGATTATGACATCACCACCGACGCGCGACCTGAGCAGGTCGCCAAGCTCTTCCGCAGGACCATCATGGTCGGCGCGGCCTTCGGCGTTGTGAAGGTGGTGCTGGGCAAGGGGCGCGATTACGAGGTGGCCACCTTTCGCAGCGATGGAGAGTACGCCGACGGGCGTCGCCCCACCGATGTGCAGTACGCCACGACGGCCCAAGAGGATGTGGAGCGCCGGGACCTGACGATCAATGGCCTGCTCATGGACCCTGCCGATGATTCGATCATCGATCTCGTGCAGGGCCGGGCGGACCTTGAGGCCGGGCTGATTCGCGCCGTGGGTGACCCTCAAGTCCGTTTTTCGGAGGACCGCTTGCGCATGCTTCGTGCGGTGCGCTTTGCGGCCCGCTTCGGTTTTGAGATCGAAGCCGATACGCAGGCTGCGATCGTGGACAATGCAGCTCACCTTGCGGATGTCAGCGTGGAGCGCATCAGCCAGGAACTCGAGGGCATCTTCAAGTCGGACCGGCCGGGCCTGGGTTATGCGTTGCTTGTGCAGACGGGATTGCTCGGCCCCGCGATGCCTTTCAGCCGCTCTCGGGATGAGCCCGGACTGGAGCGTGTGCAAGCCGCCTTGACGCGTCTGGGTGAGGCCTGCGCAGAGCTGTCTACGGAGCAACGCATCATGGTGGGCTGGGCCTTGGTCCTGGAAGGGGCAACGCCCGCCGAGGCCGACGCCGCGATGCGGGACATGAAGCTGTCGCGGGAGCAAATCCGAGGTGTGAAGGGCCTGCTGGGCGCCCAACAGACCCTGACGCACATGATGCCCGAGCACGGGGCGGAGGTGGTGCGCCTGTTTGATGGGCCGGATGCTAGCCTGCTGAGCGCCTTTCAGGGCGCCTTGCTGGGCTCCGAACATGAGGCTGTGCACAGTGCGCAGCGGGTACGGGCCGCGCTCAAGGCCTCTCCTTTGCCGACGCGTCCCATCATCACGGGGGCCGATCTCAAGAGCATCGGCCTGCGTCCGGGGCGCCACTTCAAGGACCTGCTGGATGCTGTGGACGTGGAGGTGCTGGAGCGCCGGGTGCTCGATAAGGCCTCAGCCTTGGCCTTCGTGCAGGAACAGCTGCGCTAGCTGCCGAGGCTGGCTACGAAGGCTGCGATATCAGCGACCTGCTCATTCGACAGGCGAGACAGGCCGAAGGCCGGCATCCAGGTGGCGCCGCGCCGCGCGCCTCGGATCAGGCCGTTGCCCTCACGCACGGACCGCGCCACCTCGGGCACGCTCTTGCCAAATAAGGTGGGGCCCAGGCCTAGGCCCCCGTGAGGGTGGCAGCTGTGGCAGGCCTTGTAGAACAGGTCACGTCCTGCGGTGGGGCTGCCTCCCTGGTACTTTTGGCGGTCGTAATCGAGGTCTGCCTCCAAGGCGGTGGTCAACTGCAAGGCCGGTTGCCGGCGCGTCTTCTTTGAGATCGACCGCAGGTAGGCGGTGAGGGCCTTGCGCTGGGCACCTTGCAGGGGCGCGCCCTGCTGAAAGATCTGCACGCAGACATTCGCCGCGTCGCCGAGGTTGGCGTGAAAGCGGCGCTCCCTATCTCCGCGCCAGTACTTACGCTTGGCGACCCCCCAAAGGGTGTGTCCGGCCCGGATGAGGCCATCGCCCTTTTTGAGTTCGTTCTTCACCGTGGCGTGACAGTGCGCGCAGGCGACGCCGCTCTTCCCCACACTGGGGTCGTTGAAGATCTTGCGCCCTTCGGCGCGGGGGGAGGCCCCAAGGGCCAGGCTCATGGTGAGCAACAGGGCGGCGGACACAGGTCCTCAATACCTCAGCAGGCGCTTGATGTGTTTGTTCTCCCACGCCCGGGCGCGGGCGTAGTGCTCAAAGCGCTGCTCGTCGGCCAAGAAGGCGGGGGTGTGCACCGCGCGCCGGCCCTCACTGACCTCCTCGGCGCCATGCACCTCGTGCAGCATCTCGTGAAAGACCACCGAGGCTACGAAGTAGCGGGGCACGAAGGCCTGATCCAGCGCGGGGTGCATGCGGATCACGTTCTCACTTTCGTTATAGGAGCCCAGGCGCATGGTGCTGCGCTTGAGGCCGCGTTGGGCCTTGGACCAAGTAATGCGGGCGGTGAGGGTACCGGCAAAGAGCTGCTCGTTGAGGGTATCGAAGATGTCCTCGAGGTCGTGGTGCTTGCCCTGGGGCCGAAGCGGGAGGCGATCGCTGCGGTTTTCCTCCACCAGGTCGCGGTGAAGTTCGAGGTAGCGGTCGATGAGGGCCGAGGCCCTCTCCGGAGGCGGGTGGGTACGCGCGAAATCCGCGACCGCCGCGAGCACATCATCGGGGGCCCACTGAAAGAGGCTATGTAGGCGCACATAGGTCACGCCGCGGCGATGCCGAAAGGAGACCATGGTGGCGCGGTTCTGCGTGAGGGCCACCATGACCTTGGGGCCCAGCTGCTCGCGCAGGAGTCGTTCCACGCGGACCTGTCCTCGGATGGTCGGCACCAACGCCTCCGGCCCGAGCGGGCCCGGGGCGGTGGGGTCGTCGGGCAGCTCCAAGGTCTGCGGCACATCTGCGCCAAGTCCGAACTCCAACTGTGTCATCCCTGAACGCCTTTATTGGTACTCCTTGGTGCGATCCCCGCCAAGGGGGCGGTTGCTTTCTGTAATCGTGGTAACTCCTGGGGGGCATGGACGCTCAGGCCCAGCAGATCCTCCTCGATGTGGCCCGCGCTGCGATCAACAGTGCGACCCAGGGCGGGCCCGGGCAGTCCGCCTCGGTCAAGGATCAGCCACCGCCGGAGCTTCAGCAGGCGCGCGGGGCCTTCGTGACCCTGCATGACCAAGGCGGCGAGCTGCGCGGCTGTATGGGCACGACGCAGCCCCGAGACCCCCTGATTCAGGTCGTGGCCAAGATGGCCGCCGCCGCCGCCCTTCAGGACCCGCGCTTCCCTCCGGTGCGCCCTGAGGAGGTCGAGACGCTGGGCTTGGAGGTCTCGGTGCTGTCTCCCCCGGAGCCGCTGGATGACCTCAAATCGGTCAAGATCGGTACCCACGGCCTCGTCGCCGAGGGCCGCGGCCGGCGCGGATTATTGCTGCCCCAGGTGGCTTCAGAGCGGGATTGGGACGTGCAGACCTTCGTGAGCCACACCTGCCTCAAGGCGGGCCTGCCGCAAAATGCCTGGCAGGATGAGGACGTGGATCTGTTCTGCTTCCGCTCCGAGGTCTTCAGTGAGACCCAGGACCTGAGCGCCTGAGAGGCTACTCTTCGCTGGCGCGCATGGACTTGGCGCGCATCGTGAGGCCATCCACAGGCTTCATGCGGGCCGCCTTGAGGGCGGGGAAGAGCGTAGCCAGCGAGGCCAAGATCATCGCGCCGACGCAGACCGCCACGAGCTCCAGCGGGTTCACGACGATCGGTAGGTGCTCAAGGTAGTAAACGCGCGGGTCCAGCTTCAGCCCGTACTGCTGGAGCACCGCGCAGATGGCCAACCCCACCGCGACCCCGACCACGCAGCCCACGACCCCGACGATCTGCCCATCGAGCACGAAGATCTGAAGGATGGACCGGTTCGTGGCCCCCAGGGCCTTGAGGATGGCCACCTCGCGGCGCTTTTCTAGGATCAGGAGGATGAGGGTGGCCATGATCATGAACGCGGCCACCACGACGATGATGAACAGCACGATGCTGATCAGGGCCTTTTGGCTGCGCACGGCTCCAAAGATGCCCCGGTTGGTGATGGACCAGTCCTTCACGTCGAAGGCCAGCGGGTCATCGGGCTCCAGCTTGCTCACCGCGAGCCGCATCGTGTCGTAGGAGGCCAGCGGATCATCGGTCCAGACCTCTAAGCCCGTCACCGTCTCGTACATTTTGAAGAAGCGCTGCGCGGCCTCCAGGTCGATGAAGACCATGCGCGAGTCGAACTCGTACATGCCGCTGTGGAAGGTGCCCACCACCCGGAATTCGGCCGTGCGGGCCTGACCATCGCGGCCGCCGTAAGGGGAGATGATGCTCACCACGCCGCCCGCCTTGGTATGCAGGACCTCTTTGAGGTCGTTGCCGATGAGGATGCCGGGCAGGGCAGGGCCGCGCTCCTCATCTCGACCGATGGCCTGGGTCGAGGACCCGGTCTTCAGGCCCGCGAGCACTTGGGCGGCGACCTTTGGATCCGGGCTGATGTACTTCGCGATGGGCGAGCCGGCGCTGACCTCAGGGTCGATGCCCTTGATGACCAGGCCCTGCACCCCGAGCGCGCTCTGCGCGATGACCTCGCTGTAGACGAAGGGCGCCACGTGGGCCACGCCGGGCTCCGCCCGCAGCTTCTCGGATACGTTTTTGTGGTCACGAAAGACGTCGTGGCGGCGCAGCACGATGGAGTGGGCGTTGATGCCCAGCAGCTTGTCGAGGAACTCCGCCTCGAAGCCATTCCAGACCGAGGTCACCACCGTCAGGGCCGCGACCCCCAACATGAAGGCCACCACCGTGAGGAAGCTCGTCAGCGAGATTCCGGCCTTTCTTCGCGACTGCATGTAGCGAAGGGCCACCAGGACTTCGTAGGGGCGCTGCACGCGGGGCCCGGCCTAACACGACTCCCCAATGCTCTGCCAGCCGCCCGTGACATAATGGGTGGGGGTGAGTCTAGGGGCCGGCGTGCGCAGCCTGCGGGCCGGGCTCGGCCGCCTTTTGGCGGGCCAGGCGTTGTTGGGCGGCGAGCAGCTGATCGATGGTGAGCGCGCCCGCTTGCACGAGGAGGTCGCCGAGGCTGGCACACTCCATACGTTGGATCTCAAGCAGGGTCTCGACCTGAGCGTCGGTGATGAAGCCCAGATCGACGGCGATCTGCCCAAAGAGGCGCTTTGTTCCGGCCTGGGCGCTGAGGATCTCGAAGACCTGGCGCATCGTCAGTATGCGCTCCTCTAGGGCGATGCGCCCGATCGGCAGGCGAGCGCTGCGCTGGGTATCGAGCGCCTTGAGCACCGCCTCCGGCGCCACCACGCCCTCACGAACCAGTAGCACGCCAAGATCGTCCATTCGTCACCTCCTGGGCGCTCGGTGTGCACCCCTTGCTGGGGGATCGCTTCGGCCGGCGGGGAGGAAGCTTTAGGGTTAATCGCAGGACCGGCCGGTACGCCCCGCGGCCGTCTCGAATCGGGGCTTAATGCCGGAATCGAGACACCCAACGGCGAAGCGAGGCCCCAACACTGGCGCGGGCCACGATCGTGTCGACCTACAGGCGCATGGCTGAGCTCCGCGCACAGGTGCGTGAACACCTCGACTCTGGGGCCTTTGAGGTGCCGACGCTGCCGGCCGTCGCCACGCAGGTCTTGGCGATGGTCGAGGATGAGGACTCCAACGCGGCCCAGCTCGCGGCGCTCATCTGCAAGGACCAGGCGTTGGCGACCCACTTGCTACGCCTGGCGAACTCGCCCGCGTTCTGCGGCGTGACCCGCATCGTCTCGTTGCAGCAGGCGATCACGCGCCTCGGCATGCGCGCCATCGCGGAGCTGGTGGTGACCATCTGTATGCAGGGCAGCGTCTTCTCCGGGCGGGCCTACCGGGCCCTGATTGAGGAGCTTTGGGCCCACGCACTGGCTACGGCCCTGTTCGCCAAGGAGGTCGCTCGGCAGCAACGCCACAATATCGAGGCCGCCTACCTGTGTGGACTGCTGCATCGGGTCGGCATGCCCATCGTGCTCAAGGCGGTGACCGACCTTTGCCCGGCCAAGGCGCTGCCTGAGGAGGAGCAGGTCCGCGTGGTTTTGGCCGAGCTGCATGTCTCGGCCGGGCTGCAGGCCGTCGAGCTGTGGGGCCTACCCAGTCAGGTCGCCGTGGCTGTCAAAGACAGTGAGCGCTACGAGCAGGCGCAGGACCACCGCAACCTCGCGGCCATGGTGCACCTCAGCAGCGCGCTGGCCTCGACAATGCTGCGAGGCGGTGAGGCTGAACTGAGTGAGCTGCCCGTGCTCGAGGAGCTGAGCATCTATCCCGATAACCTCAGCGAGCTTCGGCAGCATGAAGAGCGCATTTTTGCGGCGGTGGCGGCGTGAGCGGCAAAGGCACGCAGCACTTCGATGTGGCGGTGATCGGCAGCGGGCCGGCGGGCCAAAAGGCCGCCATCCAGGCCGCGAAGGGCGGACGGCGGGTCGTCATGATCGAGCGGGAGCGTCGCGTCGGCGGCTCCTGTGTGCACCGGGGCACCATCCCTTCCAAGACGCTGCGTGAGACCGCACTTCAGCTGGTGGCTCTGCGACGAGGCGGCAATCAGCTGTCCCTACAGATGGATCCAAATACTGAGGTGGCCACGCTGATGACCCGGCTGGATGAGGTCACGGACAGCCACGCGCGCTTCATGCGCGGTCACCTCGATCACAACAGCATTGAGTTCATCACGGGCCGGGCCTCATTCACCGGGCCACACAGCTTGCGGGTGCAGCGGGTGCGCGGTGAGGCCCTTCAGATCAACGCGGATATCATCGTTGTTGGCACGGGATCGCATCCTAGAAAGCCGCCCGATGTGCCCATCGACCACGAGCACATCCTCGACAGCGACTCGATCCTGTCCATGATCTACTTGCCGACCAGCATGACCGTGCTGGGGGCGGGGGTGATCGCGAGTGAGTACGCCGCCATCTTCTCCGCGCTCGGCGTGAAGGTGACGATCATCGACAAGGGGCCTCGACCCCTGGCGTTCATGGAGCCTGAGCTCAGCGCGCACTTCCTCAAAGAGTTTGAGGACTCCGAGTCGAGGTACATCCCTGGGGCCAGCATCAAGGAGGTGGTTTGGGATGGCCTGAGCACCGTGCGCACGACTCTTGAGTCCGGAGAGGTCATCGAGGGTGACAAGATGCTTTGCGCTTTGGGACGGCTGGCGAACGTCGAGGGGCTGAACCTCGAGGCGGCCGGGATCGCCCAGACCGCGCGCGGCCATATCCAAGTCAACGCGTATTGCGAGACCTCGGTAAAGGGCGTGTACGCCGTGGGCGATGTCATCGGGCCGCCCGCCTTGGCCTCCGCCTCTATGGAGCAGGGGCGTCGGGCCATGTTGCACGCCTTGGGCCTGCCTGAGGGCACCTCGACGGAGCACATCCCCGTGGGCATCTATACTATCCCCGAGATGTCGAGCGTGGGCCTGACCGAAGCGCAAGCCACCGAGCGCCACGGCGCGTGCACCGTGGGCCGGGCCACCTTCTCCGAGGTGGCCCGGGGGCAGATCTCCAATGACCGGGGCGGCATGCTCAAGCTCGTGGCGGATGACAAGGGCCAGCGCCTGCTCGGCGCGCACATCGTGGGCGGAGGATCCTGCGAATTGATTCACATCGCCCAGGTTGCGCTCATCTCGGGCTGGTCGATTCAGGGCTTTGTCGACAACATCTTCAACTTCCCCACCTTGGCCGAGGCCTACCGGATCGCGGCCCTCAATCTGCTGAACAGTCCGCGCCTCAAGTAGCCGGTTAAGGGGCCACCCCCAAAGTCTTGCGGTTGACTCGGGGCGGGTAAAGGGGCGACTGCGAGCCCGTGGCTGCCGGATCCATAGCGCTGGCCGCCCTCGCCGTGGGCGTGCTGATCATGTTCCACGAGGCCGGCCACTTTTGGGCCGCCAAGTGGAGTGGCATGAGCGTGGCGCGCTTTTCGGTGGGCTTTGGCCCGGCCATCGCCAAGTTTGAGCGCAATGGCACGGTCTTTCAGATCGGCATCTTGCCCCTGGGCGGCTTCGTACAGATCGACGGTATGAGCCCGGATGATGGCTCCGATCCGGACGCGCCCACCAGCTACCTCAACCGGCCCTTTCACCAGCGCTTCGCGACGATCCTCGCGGGGCCCGTCGCCAACTACCTGCTGGCCTTCTTCTTGGTCGTGGTGGCTTTGGTGGCCTTTCGCTTTTCGTACCTGCCCCCCGTGCCCGTGGTGAGCGTGGCCGAGGGCAGCCCGGGAGCGACGGCGGGGCTTCAGGTGGACGACCTGATCCACGGCACCGAGGGGCGAGCCTTTGCTCAGGTCCCGGAGTTCCTGAAGGCCATCGCCACCTCCAGCGGGGCCGCAGTGCGTTTCGACGTGGAGCGGGACGGCCAGCGGATCATCGTGCCTGTGACCCCGGAGCCGGTGCCGGGCGGCTATCGCATCGGCGTCGGCTACGGCATGGGGGATCGGCTGCAGCGCCTCGAAGGCCTCGGCCTCGGCGAGGCTATGATGCGCTCCGCCGAGAACATGTGGACCTGGACCCGTGGTTTCGTCGTCGGGCTGGCGTCCATCACCAGCCCCAGTCAGGTCTCGGGCCCCATCGGGATCGTGCAGAGCCTGTCCGAGGCGGTGCGTCGCACCGGCTGGGGGGCCCTGCCATTCATCGCGCAAATCTCAGTCGTGTTGGGTGTGGCCAACATGCTGCCTATTCCGGGGCTCGACGGCTCCCGGCTCTTATTCCTCTTGGTTGCGGCGGTGCGGCGAAAGCCGGTGCCCCCCAAGCTCGAGGCCACCATTCATACAATCGGAGTGATACTCCTGCTGCTTCTCCTAGTGGCAGTGAGCATCAAGGACGTATTCATGTGAAGAGTCTTGACAACTCAAGGCTCATTCGCGACTAACCGCCTTCCCTTTCTACAGGGGAGACTTTTCGGAGGAATCAGGTTCGATGCTTACCCTCAGGCTTTCGCGCGCCGGCACCAAGAAACGGCCCGTCTATCATCTCGTCGCAGCTGACAAGCGTGCGCGCCGCGACGGTCGTTTCGTCGAAAATCTCGGCTACTTCATCCCGAATCGTGACGTGCTCGTGCTCAAGCAGGACCGCATCGCGTACTGGGAGAGTGTTGGCGCCCAGGTGACCCCGACCGCCAAGCAGCTCATTCGTAAGGCCCGCAACCACGGCAACGTGGAGCCGGTCGCCAAACCCGCCTACGAGGCCCCGGTTGTGAAGCCGGTGGAGCCCAAGGTCGAGGCGAAGCCGGAGGCCGCCAAGGCCGAGGCCGCGCCCGCCGAAGAGGCTAAGCCCGAGGCGGCCGCTGAAGCACCCGCGGAGCAGGCATAAGCCTGCCGCTGCTAGGGGCCTTACTTTGAGGGCCCGGCCGTGCCATTGTCGCGCGGTCGGCGTCCTGTGAGCCGAGGCCCCAGTCAGTTCAGTCATGAAGGATTTGATCGAGTACATCGCCAAAGCTCTGGTCGATGCCCCCGACGCAGTCGAGGTCACCGAATTCGGAGATGATGAGGCCTCCATCATCAAACTCAAGGTCTCCAAAGAGGACTTGGGCAAGGTGATCGGCAAGAAGGGGCGCACGGCTAAGGCCATGCGGACCATCCTGTCCGCGGCTGCCATGAAGGTCCAAAAGCGCTCAACGCTCGAAATCATCGAGTAGCGCAGTGACTGCACCGACCGCCGAGCCCGAGGCTCGCGACTTCCATCATCGCATCGGACGCATCATTCGGGCCCATGGCCTGGGTGGAGACGTGCTTGTGCAGATGTTCCGTCCCCGGAACGTCGACCCCGCGCAATTCAAGTTTCGTCGTGAGGCCAAGCCTCGCTCGATAGAGCTTTGTTACGAGGATGGTCGCGCCGTGGTGCACGAAGTGCTGGGGGTGCGTTGGACCAACCCCAGCACCTTCGCGGCTCAGCTCAGCGGTATCACTTCCAGGGAGGACGCCGAGCGCAGCGTGGGCGCCTTCTTCGATGTGCAGCCGCACGATGCGCCCAAGGGCATCTGCGACGAGATCGACCGGATCTTTGGCGCCCGGGTCGTCGACGCCGAGTCCGAGCGTGAGCTCGGCACGGTGGACGATATTCGGGACAACGGCGCCCAAGCGGTGCTTGTCGTCGGACCGGAGGAGATCCTCATCCCCTGGGTCGAGCCCTTCATCGAAGACGTGAAAGAGGGCCGCGACCCTGTGGTCCGCGTGCGGCCGATCCCCGGCCTGCTCGAGGCCAACCAGAGCTGAGCCCTTGGTGCGCATCGACGTCATCACGCTCTTTCCTGAATTCTTCGAAGGTCCCCTGAAGACCGGCCTCATCGGCAAGACGCTCGAAGAGGGCCGCGCCGAAGTGGGCTATATCGATCCCCGCACCTTTACCCAGGACCGCCATCGCACCGTCGACGACGCACCCTATGGTGGCGGGGCCGGCATGCTTATGAAGCCGGGGCCGCTCGCCGAGGCGATCCGCTGCGCTCAAGCGCGCGGGCCAGGGCCCGTGGTGCTCATGTCTCCGCAGGGCCGCAGGCCCACGCAGGCTGACCTGCAGCGTTGGTCCAGCGCAGAGCACCTCATCTTGGTGGCCGGCCGCTACGAGGGCTATGACGAGCGCGTGCGCGGCCTCGTGGACGATGAGGTGACCCTGGGCGACTTCGTGCTCACAGGCGGCGAGTACGGCGCTCTGACCCTCATCGACGGCGTCTTGCGCCTGCTGCCTGGGACCCTGGGCAACGCCGAGAGCAGCGCTGGCGACAGCTTCAGCGAGGGTTTGTTGGAGCACCCGCACTTCACACGACCCGCGAGTTTTGAAGGGCAGCCGGTGCCAGAGATCTTGCGGGGCGGCGACCACGCCAAGATACAAGCCTGGCGCCGCGCGCAGTCCCTGCGACGGACCAGGGCCCGACGGCCCGACCTGCTGACGAGGGTGGGGCTCAGCGCTGAGGATCGCCAATCCCTGTGGGCGCAGGCCGAGCCGCGTCCGGCCAAGCTCACGCTGGCCGTGCAGTGCCGGCCGGATGCCGAGGCCCTCGCAGATCTGGCGGACCTGGCGGTGAGTTATGGCCTGGATCGGGTCTTCGCGGTGGCGGCCCGCGGGCAGCTGCCGCAGATGCAGGCGGCGCTGCAGGCAGCCCCGCAGCGTTCCTACGCGACCCCCCTTCCGCCGCCGAAGCGGCGA
>Ga0193954_1000605_pt1 | contig 20565 bp, 12 predicted proteins | sample BB_5_MG_FD_140340 | JGI IMG/M metagenome (GOLD analysis project Ga0193954, IMG submission 140340) | Microbial mat bacterial communities from the Broadkill River, Lewes, Delaware, United States - BB_5_MG | ecosystem: Environmental > Aquatic > Freshwater > River > Microbial mats | place: USA...
ACATCCGTTTCATTTGGTAATACTTCAATTCCTGCAAGTTGACCTAAGTCATTCCCAGAAAGAATGCTACTATTTAAAATGTCTGCAGGAAGTTGATCAAATCCAATCCCAATTGATGTAATTGGTTTTGTAATTTCGAACATGGACTTTTCATCTGCTCTGCAATACCAATTTCCTCCCATTCGAGAGACCAAGTCAATTTTGTGTTGGTCAATCATTTGATCTTCATTCAAAACTCCTTCATCAATATGGATTCTTTGAACCTCACAAATTACAAGGTTTCCAGCGCCTCCCTGATCTCCTAGTTCTTTAACCTCAATCACTTTGCATTCAAATTGAACTGGTGATTCAGCCACTCTTTTTGGAGCAACGGTCTCAGAAGCTAAAGCCGTAAAACCAGCCTTTTCAAATTCGCTTACCCCTGGTTTGAAGGGAGAACTTGCTAGACTCATTTGTTGTACAATGTCATAATTCACCACGTTTATTACAACTTCTGGGTGAACCTTTACATTGTTGTATGTGTCTTTTGTTTCATTCGTTCTTCCACTGCGCGCAGGAGAAAAAATAAGAATTGGCGGATTCGCACTAAATACATTAAAGAAGCTAAATGGAGCAAGATTGTCGTTTCCATCCGCATCTACCGTTGAAGCAAAGGCGATTGGCCTAGGTCCTACAGCCCCTAATAAATAGTGGTGCAACTTCGGAACAGCAATTTCTTTTGGGTCAATTGTTAACATATGCATTCTTCTTAAGTGAAGGATTGCAAAGTTACGGTCATTTCTTAGAAGTTTGAGAAGGAAATGCAATGTTTTATTCACAATTTTAAAGAGATGTTAACGTATTGAAAAAAGTGAAAAAAAAGTAGGGATAGGTTTTCGAATTTAAAATAAATGAATATCTTTGCGCACCATTTTGAACGTAATCGTTTAAAATATGCTCAAGACAAACGAGTCAAAATAGAGCAATGCGGATGTGGTGGAATTGGTAGACACGCTAGACTTAGGATCTAGTGCCGTGAGGTGTGAGAGTTCGAGTCTCTCCATCCGTACAATTTTTATAAGGATGGTATAAGATAGTCTTATGCCATTTTTTGTTTGTAATAAGTTATAAATAAGAGAAGATGAATATTATTCGCGAAGATGTTGACGCTTTAAATGCAAATTTGAAGATTACTGTTAATCCTGCTGATTATGAAGCAAAGGTTAAACAAACATTAGAGAAGTATCGTAAAACTGCTAAAATACCAGGATTCCGTCCAGGTAAAGTTCCTTTTAGTCATATTCAAAAACAATATGGTGCTTCTGTATTGTCTGAAGAATTAAACAAAGCAGTGAGCGAAGCGTTGAATGGTTATATCACGGAAAACAAATTAGAGATTCTTGGTAATCCAATCCCAACCGAAAAAGACGGGTTTAAAGGAGATTTCGCTAATCCTGGCGATTTTGAATTTACGTATCAATTAGGTTTAGCTCCTGAAGTGAAAATATCGCTTTCTGGTAAGAACAAATTCGATTACGTTAAAGTAAAAGTGGATAAGAAGCTAATCGATCAACAAATCGAAGACTTAACTCGTCGTTACGGAAAGTTAGTTTCTGGAGATGTAGTTGGTGAAAAAGATATGATTTTGGCTCAATTCGTTGAGTTAAATGACGATAAAGAAATCAAAGAGGGTGGAATCATGCATTCTTCTACAATCTCTATGGAGTTTGTAAATGATGCGAAAGTGAAAAAGCAATTGACTGGTAAGAAAGTTGGTGCGAAAGTAACTGTAAATCCTGCTTCTGTTTCTAAAGGTGGTGCTGACACAGCGGCTATGTTAGGAATTGAAGAGTCAGCTTTAGATACAATTTCAGATAAGTTTCAAATGACTATTACTGAGGTGAAAGTTATGGAACCAGCTGAATTGAATACTGAGCTTTTCGATAAGTTATTTGGTGAAGGTGCCGTTAAGGATGAAAAAGAATTAAAAGCTCGTGTAAAATCTGATTTGGAAAACATGTTCGTAAATGATTCTGACCGTTTATTGACGAAAGCTGTTTACGAAAGTTTAATCGAAAAAACGAAAGTTGACTTGCCAGATAATTTCTTAAAACGTTGGATTAAATTATCAAACGAAAAGGAAATTACAGATGAGCAAATTGCTGCAGAGTATGACGGTTATGCTAAAGGGTTGAAATGGCAAATTATTCAAGGGAATATCTTCAAAGCGAATGATATCAAATTGGAAAATGATGAGGTTATCGATTTCACAAAAGGGTTGTTAGTTAGTAACTATGCTCAATATGGAATGCCTGCACCAGACGATAAAGAATTGACTGCTTCTGCAATGCAAGTATTGCAAAATAAAGAAGAAGCAAATCGTGTTTATGATATGATGGCGGAGCAAAAATTAACTGCTTACTTCAAAGAGACTGTTAAATTAACAGAGAAAGAAGTATCATACGATGAGTTCGTAGAGTTAGCTTCAGCTAAGTAGTCTAATACATTAAAATAAAAGCCCTTTCACATCGTGGAAGGGCTTTTTTATTTTCAATCAATTGGATTTCCTGATTTACTTGGTTATGAGTTTTTGCATTTCTCTAACTATTTTTTCAGGATAAAATAATGGTCCACGGATGTGTTGTTGATCAATTGTCAAAAATGTCTTTGGTTCATTGGCGTTTTTGTAAATACGCTCACCATGTTTGTATCTCACTCGTGTGTCTTCTGTACTGTGGATTACGAGCAATGGTTTGTTGAATGATCGAATTTCTTTTTTTGCACTGTACATTTCACGAACGAAAATACGAGCTAAAATTGGAACAATATCTGAAGAAATGTCCTTATGTGATGAGAACGCACCTTCCACAACTAAACCATCTATTTTATCCTGATTCTCACTAGCAACAACACAGGCTAAATGTCCGCCTAGTGATTGTCCATAAATCAACAGCTTCTCAAATTTAATGTCTTCACGACTTAACAAATAATCCAGCCCTGAATTCCCATCTTGAATTACATTTTTACGTGTTGACTCTCCCGGAGAAAACCCAAATCCGCTGTAATCAATGGTGAAAACTTGATATCCCGCTTCAACAAAAGGTGTCATCAACGGGAACATATATACCATGTGACCAGAATTACCATGAAGAAAATAAAGGGTGGTTCCATTGTAATTTGACTTGGGTTTAATAAACCAAGCATTTAAATCATTTCCACTGCTGCTTTTGAAAAATGTATTCTCTATGGTATAAGAAAGCCCTGCATCTTCATGGTTTGAGTTTCTTAAAATAGGTTGACTTTCCTCATTAAAAGTCAGTGTTACAGAATCCTGAACTTCTTCTACATAAGCAGTAAATGAATCGTCATTATGAAGTGGATATGGATTGAGAAATTGTTTATCGAATGCACATGAGTTTAGAAGTGCAATAGCGAGAAATGAGAAGAAAAATTTGTTCATAGGTTAATGAATAAGGTTTTGTTCGGTTAATATGTCGACTAAGTATTTTACACGATCAGTTTGAATCATGTCTGGGTTTTTCCGTATTGCTTCTATATTTTCTTCTTCTGACTGCGTACCCCAAACAGTTATAAAAACACCTGCGTTATGAGCGTCTGCGATTTGTTCTTTTGTTATGTTAGAAGATGAAATCGAAATACCTTTTAAATTAAAGTTGAGGGCCTTGTTTAATCCATCTTGAAATGTTTGTGGATAATAATATAAGTCAATGTTACTTGCTTTCGACTGCAAAACATTCAAGAAATCCGTGGATTGACTTTCTACATAGACATAATTATATAGGTTGTATTCAGAGAATAGTGAAACTAAAGCATCCGTGAATTGATCTATGTAATTAGTCATGTTTGTTGATTCGCTATAGAGCTTTATGTCTAATGTGAAAATGAAAGATTCAAGATTTTCAATGTTCTCGATGATGTCTCGTAATTTAACAATGTTATAGTGCGTGTATGGAACTTCATCGTATTCTGCAGTTTTTATCTGATCCCATGTTTGCGAATGAATGACACCACTTTGATTGGTTTTCTGATCTAAAGATTCGTCGTGAAATAGGACTAAAACTCCATCTGATGTCATTTGAACATCCATTTCTGAACCTGTAGCACCAAGATTTAAACAGTTTAAAATTGATTCAGCACTATTGGATGGATACAAATTAGAAACTCCCATACCAGCATGGCCCAATACATCAATTTTGTTTCCGTTTATGTTTTCTATATCGAATAACTCAGACTTACAACCGAATAAGAGTTGTACAAAACATAATATGAAGATACCCCTTTTCATTAGAATGCATATCCGAGACTTAATCCGCCCCAATGTTTGATTGTTTTGTATTGTTCAAAAATAGGAGTGTAATAGGCTCTAAACAAAAAACCTCCTTGTTTCTTCTGATATTTATAACCTATAGTTGCGTTTCCATTGATTGTTGAAACACGTTCTGGATCAAAGTTGTTATTTGCCCGAACACTGTTGACATAAGCTGAACCAATACCAAGTTCTAAATAGTGTTTATTCCCAAATGTGGCATGAATACCAAAAGGCAATATCAGTTGAGGATTAAACTTTGTTTCAAAGTCCTTTAATTTTGTTGAGGAAATTCCTATGAAAGCGTCAAAATCAAAATGTTGAATTGAATATAAATGTCGACTATAATTCAATGACCCAAATCCGCCAATTCCCGCTAAATCTAAATAGACTGCATTTTTTACAGGAGCACTATCTTGTGCAAAGGTTGTTGCAGAAAGTATCATTAAAACGATAAGTATGTAGAAGCGTTTTACCATTGTGACTATGAAAGTAATGAAAAAAAAAGCCGCAATGTAGATTACATCGCGGCTTCTTCTGTAGTAGATTAATTTATTTAATATTAATCTCGTATGGTAAACGCATTTGAATCCCTTGAACAGATTCCAATCGTTTTAATTGGTTGTAATACTCCATCAATGAAGCTGGAAGTTGAACGGTTTGAATTTTAGCATCCAATTCTTCTTGTTCTTCCATTTGTTCAATGAATTCAGCAAACTTATCTTCTTTCACATTTGGATAGTAAAGTACTTTTTGATCTTTAATTTTAGCTTTTTCAGCAGCAAAGTTGATGGCGTCTTTTAACCCACCCAATTCGTCTACCAAGCCAATTTCTTTTGCATCGCGTCCCGTCCAAACACGTCCACGAGCAATTACGTTTACTTGTTCTTTAGTCATTCCACGACCTTCTGCAACAATTGTTTTAAATCGATCATAGATGTCATCTACACCTTCTTGAATGATTTTTAATTCCTCCTCCGTCAATTTGCGGTTTGTTGTCATAACGGCATGATCGTTTGTTGAAACGCGATCAAATGTAATGCCCAATTTGTTCTCAAGCATTTTACCAGTGTAAGGAATCATTCCAAATACACCAATGGATCCAGTGATTGTTGTTGGTTCAGCAAAGATAGTTGAAGCGGGTGCAGCAACGTAGTATCCACCAGAAGCGGCAACATCTCCCATAGAAACGATAACTTTTTTCTTGGCGTTAGTTAATTTAACTTCTCTCCAAATTTCGTCACTAGCTAATGCAGATCCTCCAGGACTATTAATTCTAAATACAACCGTTTTAATTGACTTGTCTTCTCGAACTTCTTTGAATAATTTACAAATTTCGTCTGAAGTCAATCCATCACCTTTTTTTGCAACACCACCTTCAGCAAGAATAACTGCGATATTTGGTTTATCTGCTTTGATTAAAGTTTGACTTTGGTAGAAACGTTTTTTAGCATATTTTTCAAATGCCTGAAGTTTCAACTCATCATCCCCTTTAACTCCTGTTTTTTCAGCTACGATTGCGACAACTTCATCACGGTACATCGCTTTGTCAATCAATTTGTATTTAACAGCATCAGTCACTCTTTGAATCAACACATTGTCTGCGATGCGATCCAATTCTTCAATGGTCGTTTTACGGTCTTTAGCAATTGCTTTTCTGTAATCCATCCATAAGCTCGTCATGTAACGGTCAATTTGAACTCGAGATGAATCACTCATGCTTTCTCTAAAGAAAGGTTCGACAGCACTTTTGAAATCATTATCAGAACCTCTAATTACTTGCACTTCAACATCTAATTTGTCAAATGTATTTTTGAAGAATGACAATTCAGCACCTAACCCCACGAATCCAAATGAAGAGCCTGGAAAACCATAGTTTTCATTAGCCGCCGATGCAATGTAGTATTCTAATTGATTGATCACCTCACCACTGTTGTAGGCAACAGCAAACTTACCTGATTCTTCGAACGCATTAATTGCATTTCGCAATTCTGTCGCCGTTGCAAAACCACATGACACATCATCTAACTCGATAAAAAGCCCTTTAATTTTATCGTCCTTCATTCCTTCTTCAAGACCGTGAAGTATATCCGCAAGACCCAATGTATTGTCCATTTTAAAGGTTGAAGGATTGAAAGATGAACTTCCTTTTTCTCCAATTTGACCATTTAAAGTAATATGTAATACTGTTTTGTCCTCAATCTTAAGTCCAGTGTCTTTATCGAAGCTGCTGATGAATCCTCCAATAACCGCAACCCATATAAGTATACCGATGATTGAAACTATAATTGCAGCCCAAAAGCTTGGCCAAAAAATTCTTCCGAATGATATTTTCTTTTCTTGCATAACCGTAATTGTTTTAAGTAAAAGTATGTCTAAATTATTTCGTGTAAATAATAAAAGGATAGATGGCAAATGGAATTGTTTAAACAGTAAAAGAGTTGGATAAGTGCAATGTTTATTCAAATATTAGAATTGATTTCTCGCAATAAATCACTAAATTGCAGGAAACTATAGAACTATAAAAATGAAAAACTTATTTACTCTCCTTGCCTTACTATGCGCAACTTTCTCTTATGCGCAGCAATATTCAAAGGTTAAAATTTACACGGACAACAGTGGTTTGCAGCGTTTGGCTGAACTAGGTGTTCCGGTTGATCACGGTATTCACAAGAAGAATACTTTTTTTATCAGTGATTTCTCTACGCAAGAAATTGAATCTATTGCGAGCAGTGGTTTTATGTTTGAGATATTAATTGAAGATGTTAAAGAATATTACCGTAATCAAAACAATAATCCAGTAGCTTCAACGAAGAATGTTGCTTGTAATCAAAACGGAGGAAGTGGAGCCTTTACTCCAACGGTTCCGGTAAACTTTGAAACGAATTCAAATTCTTACGCAGGATTTTATACATATCAACAAATGTTGGACGCCTTAGATGATATGGCTGCGATGTATCCAAATTTAATTACTGTTAAGGCACCAGTTTCTACTTTCTTAACTTGGGAGAATCGTCCTATTTATCACGTAAAGATTTCGGATAACCCAACAACTGATGAAGCTGCAGAACCAAAAGTACTTTACACAGCAATTCACCATGCACGTGAACCAATGAGTATGTCACAAACGATTTTCTATATGTGGTATTTATTAGAGAATTATGCGACTGATTCAGAAATTCAATATCTGGTCGATAATACAGAGATGTACTTTGTGCCATGTATAAATCCTGATGGATACTTGAGAAATGAAGCGAATGATCCAACTGGTTTTGGAATGCATAGAAAGAATATGAATCCGAATGCAGGGAATTCTAATCCTGGGGTTGATTTGAATAGAAACTATTCTTATGGATGGAACACAACAGGAGTAAGTGCAAATGAAAATAATGATACCTATCCAGGTCTTTCAGCTTTTTCTGAGCCTGAAACTCAAGCAATGCAGTGGTTGTCAGAAAATATTGGCTTTACTTCAGCATTCAACTCGCATACATACGGAAACACATTGTTACATCCGATTGGAACAACGGATGCGGAGTTTGCCGACCATCATGATTATTTTACTGACTTAACAGGGCATATGTGTTCATTGAATGGTTATTTCCCTCAAAAGAGTTCAGGATTGTATCCAGCATCGGGTGATTCAGATGATTACATGTATAAAGTGGATAATGGAGTAGGTGTGAAGGATACTATTTTTGCTATGACTCCAGAGGTGGGGTCTGCTTTTTGGCCAGCGGCTTCAGAAGTGATTCCAACGTGTCAAGGAATGGTCTTTCCTAATTTAGTTTTATCACACATGACACATAAATATTTGGTTGTAACAGATACGGATCCTTCAAGTGTTTCGACAATGACGGGTGATTTCAATCATGATGTTCAACGATTGGGACGAGAAGATGGAGCTATAACAGTTTCTGCTACACCACTTTTAAATATTCAATCTATGGGAGCAGGCGTTGTTTATGACATAGATTTAAGAGCTACAGGTTCAGGTACTATTTCATATGTTCTCGATCCTTCTATTCAGTTTGGTGATGAAATCAAGTATGTTTTGAATACGGAGTATGGTTTATGGACGAAGCACGACACAATTGTGAAGACGTATGGTTCACTGACGCTTCAGTTTTCTGATGATGCTTCTAATACAAATAACTGGACAGGACCTTGGGGTACAACAACATCAGAGTTTGTTTCTCCTTCTACAAGTTTTACTGATAGTCCTGGGAATTACTCAAATAACACAAGTGAAGCATATGAGTACAATCAAGACATTGATTTATCGAATGCAACCGACGCCATGATTTCGTACTATGCGAAATGGGAAATCGAATCGGATTACGATTATTGTCAATTTCAAGTGTCTGTTGATGGAGGGAACTCTTGGATAGGTCAGTGTACAAATTATACGCAACCAGGAACAAGTGCGAATGGAAGTGTGCAACCAGATGGTGAACCTGTTTATGAAGGATTCCAAACTTCTTGGGTGCAGGATGAAATTAACTTATCTGATTATTTAGGACAGGTTATTAAGGTTAGATTCTTATTGGAATCAGATGGAGGAGCAAGAGAAGATGGTTTCTATTTTGATGATTTCACAATTTCATTCAATGAGCAGTCTTCAAATGCTGGTTTGGAAGAAAACACGCTGACAGCTAGAACATTCCCAAATCCTGCAAATGGATATGCTATTGTTAGTACTTCTCAAGTGATTTCAAATGGATCAATTGCATTGTATGACCAGTCTGGTAAATTAACTTGGTCCAAATCAATCAAAGAACAAACAAATAATATTCAGATTAATACATCTGAATTAAGTCGAGGGATTTATACTATTCAAATTGAAAATGACGGGATCTATGCTCAACCTTCTAAATTGGTTATAGTCCACTAGTTTTGTTTATTCGTTTAATTAAGGTGCTGTGAAAATAGCACCTTTTTTTGTGACATAACATTCGTTTAACAACTAAGCGAGATTAATTCAATATCTTTAACCTTCAAATTAATAAGCATGAGAAATTTCTTCCTTTTAGTTATCCTGAGTTCAATAGGGTTTGTTCAAGCGCAACAAGTCGATTCACCTAAGTTGGTCGTCGGTATTGTTGTTGATCAAATGTGTTATGAATATCTGTATCGTTATTCAGACAAGTTTTGTGAGGGTGGTTTAAAAGAATTAATGGCAAACGGGACGAATTGTAGAAATACACAGTACAATTATATCCCAACCTATACGGGGCCAGGTCATGCATCGATTTATACTGGAACAACCCCGAGTAATCATGGTATTGTGGCTAACGATTGGTATGATAGAAATAAAAGAGATGTTGTGAATTGTGTTGAAGACTCTACTGTAACACCAGTTGGCACGACTTCAAAATATGGTTTTTATTCGCCGGCAAATTTGAAGGCAAATACTATTACAGATCAATTGAAAATGACCTACCCAAATGCGAAAGTAATTTCAATGTCGATTAAAAATCGTGGTGCTATTTTGCCAGGTGGTCATTTAAGTGATGGGTCTTATTGGTATGATTATACAACCGGTAACTTTATTACTAGCAGCTATTTCAAGGAAGAATTGCCAAATTGGGTTAACGAATTCAATGCAGATGACTATGTAGAGAAAACATTGAAGGGTGAATGGAATACCATTATGGATATTGAAGCTTATGCTGAAAGTGGACCGGATGATTCTCCTTACGAACATCTGCTGCCTGGTAAAACTACACCAACTTTTCCATATAACTTAAAGGAAATGACACAAAACACAAATAACTATGAGTTGTTCGTGTACACACCATTTTCAAACACCCTGCTAACAGACTTTGCAATTGCATCGATTGACAATGAAGATCTTGGAAAAGATAATCAAACGGACATGCTTTGCATTAGTTATTCAACTCCGGATATCTTAGGACATGCATTTGGACCTTACTCAGTAGAGATTGAAGATATGTATATCCGTTTCGATTTAGAAATTAAGAAGTTAATTAACCAATTGAATGAAAAAGTTGGAAAGAATAATTTTACATTGTTTTTAACGGCTGACCATGCTGTTGTTCCCGTTCCTCAATATTTAATTGATAATAAATTACCAGGTGGATATTTTTTCATTGATGAACATATGTCGCAATTACGAGAAGCTGTTTTTGCTCAATTCGGTGAAGATTTAATTATCATGCAGGATAATTTGAATATCTATCTAAATCATGAGCGTATTGATGTGTTAAAATTGAAAAGAAAGGAGGTATCAGAGTTTGTCGCAGGTATCATTCAAGAGTGGACATCGGTAAAACGTGTATTTACGGGAGATCAATTATATAATGCTGCTATAGATGATGAATGGATGGATATGGTACGCAAAGGATATCATCATGCGGAAAGTGGTGATGTTGTGTTTACTCTTGAGCCTGGTTTTTTAGCAAAATCAACAGATTCTGAATTGGCTCGAAAAGGAACTAGTCACGGATCGGCATATAGTTATGATACGCATGTTCCATTATTGTGGTACGGTCGTAATGTTGGAGTAGAAGAAGTGTTTAGAACAATTGGTATTCCTGATATTGCAGCAACCTTGGCGCACATTTTATACTTGCAGAATCCAAATTCATTGCGAGGTGAACCTATTTTAGAGGTGCTTCAGAAATAGTTACCTGGAGGATATTCCCTGTTTTTGTGTTGGCGATGGCCTTGCGTCCAATTACTAGTCCTGAAACCCAATGAATGTTTGCACGATCATGTAAGACCATTACGGATGCTTTTTGCGATGCATGAAGTTTCGCATCAGAAATTACATCAGAAACTAGTTTAGATCCTATCATTCCGATTGGGTGAATGCGATCGGCTTTTTTCCACATTCTGAGATTTAATTCTCCTTCGATTTTTTCAGCATCTAAGTAAATGCATTTCTTGTTAAAAACGGTTGGCAAGGTTGAAACTGTTTTTATTGAAAATTCAGGAACCGCCGTTTTCACACTTACGGGATGTTTAATCAAATGATTTCCTTCATTGAATAACCAATGATCGCCCCATCTTAGCTTTTTCCCTTTTTGAGCATTACACAGTTTCTTTAAATCTTCTAACGAAGATGCAGGTTGATTCGATTGACGTAAGAATTCTATCAGCTCACTGTCGCTACACGTTTTTAATTGACTTATTTCAATACTTCCATGTTTAGAGAAATCAACGGTAAGTGGAGCGATTTTATTTGAAAGTTCGGTTTGAGTTGTCTGAAATGTTTCAATCAATTTCAGTACGCTCTGATTGATTCCTGGGACATCGGTTTTAATTTCTGGGATGATGACATTGCGCAATAAGTTTCGGCGATATTTATTTGAAGCGTTTGATTGATCTTCACGCCATTCAATGCCATTTGATTTTGCGTAATCAATAATTTCGGCTCTTGAAATTTCTAATAATGGTCGAATAATACGATTGTGCTCTTTCATCATACATGCAAGTCCCATAATTCCGGCTTTTCGACCTAGATTTAAAAAGAATGTTTCAATTTGATCATCTTGATGATGTCCTAAAGCAACAAAATTGTTCGAGTCTGATTGAATAATATGTTGAAACCAATTATAACGTTCATTGCGAGCAATTTCTTGTAAATTCCCTCCGTTTTTCAATTGTGATTGAAGATCTACGGTTTTTTGAAGACATGTGATGCCTTCTTTTCTGCAAAATGCTTTCACAAAAAGTGCATCTAAATCGGAATCAATCCCGCGGAGTTGGTAATTCATGTGAATAACAGTAATGTGAAATCCCAAACGCTTTAATGAAACAGCAAGTACCGTAGAATCTACTCCAGCACTACAAGAAACGAAGATTTGCTTGGTTCGTAGGTGATTCCATTCATTGATGATATGAGCATTGAAATCAAGCATTCATTTGATCTAAAATTCCTTTAATCTTTACCAAACACTCTTCATATTCTGCTTCTGGAGTTGATTTAATTGTGATTGCTCCTCCAACGGGGCAGGATAAATACTTTGTTCGATTGTTGTAGATTAAAGTGCGAATAACAACGTTCATATCAAAGTTTCCATTGGGTTGCAAATATCCCAATGATCCAGAGTAAATCCCTCGTTTAAAATCCTCGTGTTCTTCGATGAGCTGCATTGCGCTAAATTTTGGTGCTCCTGTCATTGATCCCATTGGGAATGTAGCCTTTAATATATCCGAAAAAGAGATGTTTTCTGGAACTTCACATGAAATGGTCGAGATCATTTGATGTACCGTTTCGAAAGAGTGAATGCCAAAAAGTTCATCAACTTTGACAGATCCGGGGTTGGCAATTCTTGATAAATCATTTCGAACAAGGTCAACAATCATAACATTTTCAGATCTTTCCTTGGGGTCATCAAGCAATGCTTGTTTTAAGTATTCATCCTCTTCAGTTGTTTTTCCTCTTTTTTTTGTGCCTTTTATTGGGGAAGAATAAATGCGATTCTCTTTTTTTCGAATAAAGCTCTCTGGACTACCACAAAACAAGGTGAAGTCGTCAATATTTAAATAAGAGGAATAAGGGGCTTTTGTAATTGTATTTAGCTTGAAGTATGTATTCAAGGTGTCTTTAATCTCAACATTTTCAGCAAAGAATTCTTGACAATAATTCACCTCATAAATGTTACCTTGTTGAATTTCATCTTGAAGTTGTTTTACATGTTTAAGGTAATTCTCCTTTGATGTTCTTGGACTCAACTTATAAGGGAAGGGGGGGTAGTTTTGATCTATTTCCTTTTCGATGAAATTTTGAACAAAATCAATTGTTTTGTCATTTTTCTCCCCCTGAACAAAGTTCATTTTTTCAGAATCAAATCGAACCACAGTTTCAGGAACCCAAAGAATGGCTTTAGGAAAACCGGTATAATCCCTGTTATTTGATTCCAATGATTCAATGTCATTTTTTAAATCATAACTTAAACAGGTGAAGATGTGCTTGTCCTTATGTCGGTCTATAAACGATTGAATAATATCAATAGCGTTGTCTTCAGTAACCTTTATCATTGGTCCGTCACCAAAAGCAAGAATAGAAATACCATTGTTACTGTTTAGATAGGAAATAGGAATTTGATTCATGTAACGAATTTAGTGATAGTGCGCTTATTTGTTGTTAAAAATTGTTCCTTTTGTTCAAAATAGACTTTCTCATGGTCGAATTATCGAATTATTGAGTAGATTTATTTCAGGATTAAGAAAAATCAGAAAAGAATAAGCTTCCATGTTATATAATCTTCTAAAAATTCTCCTAAGAATTGGAACCAAGCTTTATTATAAAGAAGTTAAGGTGAACAATGTAGAAGGGTTAAAGCATGATGGTCCAATGATTATAATCGCTAACCATCCTAATACTTTATTGGATGCATGGATTATTGGTCAGGTTAGTAAAGAGAAAATCTTTTTCATGACTAAGGGGACGTTTTTTAATACAGGACTTAAAAAATGGTTTTTAAGAGGGTTGGGATTAATTCCAATAAATCGAGCTACAGAATCCAAGACTAAAGGTGTATCGAATGTTGACTCTTTTGAAACATGTTACCGTGTTTTAGAGGAAGGTAAAATTCTTGTTGTTTTTCCTGAAGGGAATAGTTTTATAGAACGACAATTACGACAATTAAAGTCAGGTACAGCGCGTATTGCTCTGGAGGTTCAAAAGCGAGGAAAAACCGCCAAGCCGATAAAGATAGTTCCGATTGGGTTGATATATTCCGAAGCGGATAAATTTAGAAGTTCTGTTCTTGTGAATGTGGGGAAATCGATCGACCCTTTACCGTTTTTGGAAGAGTATAAAAAGAATTCGATATCAGGTGCAAGAGGATTAACCGGAGAGTTTAGAAAGGGGTTAGAAGCATTGTTGGTGAATTCAATTTCAAGTGATCATGAACTTTTAGTTGATGATATTGTTCAGATCCTTTCTTCCCGGTATGTGAAGAAGGAAAAGAAGGGGATAGAGTTGGTGGCAGATTCAATTAAAAATACGCACAGTAAAATCAACGAAGTGCTTATGAATACTCCTCAAAAAATGGAAGAAATTGCTCAACTTGTCTCAGTTATAAAGCAACAATTGAATTCACTAGATATCAAAGCAGATTTTCTAGACCGCAGTTATCGACCAGGAATGTTTGGTCGACAATTATTACAGTCTACATTGTTGCTTTTCTTTGGCTTCCCTTTCTTTATATATGGTTCAATTCATAATTTCTTACCATATAAAATTACTGATTTGATGATGCCAAAATTGGTTAAAGATCCAGAGTATTATGCTCCAGTTGCAATTTTGATTGGATTGGTCTTGTATCCAATTACGTATACATCCATTTTGCTTTTGGTAAATGCATATTATCCATTGGGAGGATGGACAATGTTGTTGTATTTGTTATCTATGCCTATTTCAGGATTGTTGGCGTTCAACTATTATAGATATACCGAACATATTTCGCTAAAAACGAATTATGTTTTCTTAATGCGAACTGAAAAAGATAAAATTAAAACCTTGATTAAAAACAGGGAACGTTTGAAAGCATTGATTTCTAATTAGTGTATTCCAAGCCAATTTTCCCAGTCATTTTGTAAATCTCAAGGTAAGTATCCATTCGATTGAAAAGGTTTTCGTAATGTTGTATCATGGTATTCTGATAAGTAGTCTGAAAGTTTGCTAAATCAATGGAGTTGATTGATCCTAAATTGTATCGTTCTTCCGCAAGATTATAAGCTTTTTCCGCATAGATCACGTTTTCTTGTGAAATAGAAGCGAGTTGCGTGCGAACGTTGTATAATTCAATTAAATTTTGGAGCGTATTCGACAATGATTTTTTCATGTTGTCAACATTTAATTCGGCAATTTCTGCTTGAATTTTTGAGACTTCTACAGCACGTTTATTCTTCCAGTTATTGAATAATGTATAACGAAGATTTAAATTTCCATAGTACGAAAGGCTTTGCGTTTCAACTTCGAAATTGGAGTTGTTTAAATCTCTAATGTTTGACCAACCTGGATTTACACCTGCTTGAAAGCTTAATGTAGGATAAAGAAAGGATCGTTGAATTGCTGTTTGTGTGTTTTGCAATTCTAAATTGATGTATTGATTTTTTAAATTTTGGTTCTTAGCAAACATTTCGTTTTCTGCGTCACTAAAGTTGACTTCTCCAACTGCCAGATCAATTTGATCTGTTAAAATAAAATCCGTGTCTGTTGAAAGTGTATCGTTCATTAAAAGAATTAAATTTCTCATCGAATTCTTGTAGGAGATATCTTGCATTAAGTAGTTTGTACTATCTGTTAAGTACTGATTTCTGAATTGAAGAGATTCAAGTGAATTTGAACTGCTGTATTTTTCTTTGAGTTCGTAATATTTGAATCGTTTTCGAGAAATTGCCATGATGTCTTCAAATAAAATCTTTCTATCTTTTTGAAGTTGCGCCGTATAGTATGCTTTTAATACATCTTGAATCGTGTTTTCAATTATGGCAATTGCATTATTCGAACTTTGTTCTTCCAATTGTTCTAATCGCTGTTTCGACATTTTCACACGAAATCCACTGAAAATATTCCAATTTAGACTCAATGATGGGTTGATGCTTTGAGATAAAATAATTCCCGGAGTAAATGTGAATGGGTTATTAGTGTTATCCTGAATAGTATTGCTTTGTGAAACGGACAAATCTACCGTTGGAAATAATCCAGCCTCAGACCATTTATTGTTCTTTCTGGCAATATCTGATTGCTTTTCTGCAATTAATATCTGGTAATTGTTTTCTAGTGCAATGAATACAGCCTCAGTTGCAGAAAGCTCGCGCTGACCAAAACTGGATGTGCAGACGAATATAATTGCAATTATACTAGTGATTTTCAAAGTCATGTTGGTTCTTCTCTAATTTTAATACTGGTTCAACCGATCTTGGGTCGATGTTTCTTTCTCCTGTCGCAATTCTTCTGAAAAATCTTCTGAATCCATTCCAAGTTAATATGGCCGCTGGGTAGAAGAATAAAATGAATATGGTTCCAAATAAAACACCAAAGGCAATGGATGCAGCCATTGGAATCAAGAATTGTGCTTGCATACTTGTTTCAGAAATGATTGGAAGTAATCCCGCTACTGTGGTGAGTGAAGTCAATATAATAGGACGGAACCGTGATTCGGCCGCGCCAATAGCAGCGGATTTCACATCATGACCTTCCATCAATAAATCATTGTAACGATCTAGAAAAACAATCGCGTCATTAATTAGTACACCTGTTAAAGCTATCATACCAAATGCGGATAGTATGGAAACCGGGATCCCAATTAAACCATGTCCCAAAATTGCTCCACCAATACCAGCAGGAATAACAAGTATTATTAAGATTGAGCTACTGACGCTGTTAAAGTGAAGTGTTAGGATAATGAACATGATAATAATTCCGATAATTCCAACGTATTGCATCGAACTTCCAGTCTTTTGACTACGCTCAAATTGACCCAGTCGTTTGGTCTGAATGTCGGGATATGCTTGGACAATTTTTGGTAAGACAGAATCAGAAATTACAGCATTAATCGTTCCGACTTGATCCGGGTCTACACACTCTGCATCTACTTTTACAATTCGTTGCCCATCGCGACGCTTTAAAGATTCTGGGGCACGACCAAGTGTGAAATCACAAATCTCTTTTAGTGGAATTGCCAAACCATTCATTGATTTTACCTTCATGTCTTCTAGATCAGAAAGTGAACTTCGGTCTTCTGCAGGGTAGCGAACCCAGATTTTGACTTCATCCGTACCAATTATTACCCGCTGAGCTTCTTGACCAAAGAAACCTTGACGCACTTGACTTAAAACCTCATTTTTTGTGATACCATATATTTCAGCTTCAGGTCTCATTTCAAGATAAACTTCATTTTTACCTGGAGGCATATTGTCCTTAATGTTGATGACACCGTCCATTTTAGAAAGTTCTTCTTTGAATAAATCTCTAGCTCCCATTAAACTGGTCTCATCCTGAGATGTCAACCCAACTTCGACTTCTTTACCGAATCGATTAAAACCACCCACATAAGTATCTTGCGCTAATTGTCCTACCGGTATTGAGTTTATTCGAGCAATGATTCGATTCATTAAAGTATCTACGGGAGTTTTTGAATCTTCACCATTAAAGAAGACTTGAACCATTGAAGCATGGTCGCCTCCTTGACCTATGTTCATTGCGAAACCAATATTACTTGAAAAGTAAGTCAACAACGAATCTCCAGTTTCTTGAACAATTCGATCATTTTCCTCAAATAAAATACGTGTAGCGGTAGCAACGAAATTTTGAGATTTCGCTTTATTGTCTCCTGGTTTATATGCAGCTTCAATAGTAAAGAAGTCAGGTTGGATATCCGGGAAGAAGGTTGCTGATATTGTTCCGTTTATAAGTAGCGAAATCATCAAAACAGTAAATACAAGAGGGAAAACGAATCCCAAGCGGTACCATTTTCTTTTCGTGCCAACAATGTTTTTAACTGCTTCATTAAACCAATTATCACGAACATATTTAATTCCTTTATCCGCCCCACCGCGAATAACGGATTCAATCGATGATTTGGAGAATCCATTAAAGAATAATAATGCCCCTAGAATAATAACACAGAATGGAAAAAGCATAATGCCAAGACTTGCTTCTTCAGGGATAATTCTAGTTCCAATGAAGATGACAACAAGTCCAATAACCATGAATAAAAGTCCTTTCCATAGCGAAAAGGGAGTGTTTTTTTCTTGACTCAATACTTTTTTATGGCCAAGATGAGCAGGAAGGATAATGAAAGCTTCAAAAAGAGAGAATGCCAGACACGAAATTACAACAAATGCCATTTCTCGCATCATTTCTAGTCCCTCAACAAAAAGCAGTATAGAAAAAGCAACGATTGTTGTGACTACCGAAGAAAATACAGAAGGCAATACCTCCATAGTCCCGTCTAATGCTGCTTTGTGAGCCGATTTCCCTTTTTCAAAATGGGTGTAAATATTTTCCGCAATTACAATCCCATCATCCACCAAAATTCCTACCACAAGAATCATCCCGAATAAAGAGATCATATTGATAGACATTCCATATGGCATTCCGAAGATGAACATTCCTAAGAAGGAGAATGGAATACCAAAAGCTACCCATGCAGATAGTTTAAGGTTTAAAAACAGCCCTAAAAACAACAAAACCAGAACAAGTCCCATGATTCCGTTACTTGTTAATAGATCAATACGTTCATTCAACATACTGTTGAATTCATAGAAAATGTTGAATTGAAAATCCGGGTTTTGAGCGTCAAATCGTTCTTTATAAGCATAAAGTTCGTCAGTGATTCGTTTGATGTCTTGGTCCGTAGTTTTCTCAATTTGGAAAGATACCGCAGGTTTTCCATTGTATTTCGCTTCTTGAGAACCTTCAGAGTAACCCAGTTTTACATCGGCTACATCACCAACAGTTACTTTATCACCTGACGTGGAAGTTCTTACAATAATTTTTGAAATGTCTTCTTCAGTTGTCCCTCGGCTATTTGATCGCACGTTCATATCTTGAACACCGCCTCGAATAATCCCTGTTGTGATATCGATGTTTTTACTTCCAACGGCTAATGCAATTTCTTGAATGGAGATATTGTAACGCAATAGGTCTTGCTCGCGGACATTGATACTGATTTCCTTCTCTGGAAAACCGTTTTTTGTAATTTGAGTAATCTCTTTGGTGTTTAATAAGTCGCGTTCTACTTGAGAGGCAAGATCAATTAATTCCGTTATTTTGGGCTCGGTACTTTTAGCAGAAACACCAACAAATGCCACAACAGAACCCATTCCTCCAGATTCTTGTTTGTTTACAACTGGTCGTTCAGCTCCTTGTGGGAATGAATTAATTGAGTTGACGGAATTTTCAATTTTACCGAGTAATTCATCAATGTCAGTATCCGTATATGCTTTTATGGTAACTTGAGAATAATTCTCTGATGATGTAGAGTTTATTTCTTCAATGCCCGATAATCCTTTTACGGCTTGTTCTACTTTTATCGTAACTCCTTCCTCCATTTCTATTGGAGAAGCCCCTGGATAAAAAACGGAGACGTAGATCTGTGTTGGTTCTAATTCAGGAAAGAAGGAACGCTTCATTGTGAATATAGAGAACAGCCCGAACATAAGGACAATGGCAATTGCTGCATTACCCCAGACCGGTCTGTTTATGAAAAATTGTATGACCTTTCTCATGCTTTTTAAATTATCGAGTAATTCCTTCGTATTTAACTTTGCTATCCACTTCTTCAACTTGCTCTAAAAGGATCAATTGGCCATCCATCAATCCTGTCACAAAAACAGAATCAGGTTTTGAACCATTTATAATCACTTCGATTTCTTTCAAGTTGTTTTTCTCAAGCACACGAACTTTATTGTTCTTTACGGATGCGCGAGGTAGGGTCATTGTTTCTTTTGTCGCTTCTTTATTGATTGAAACGTTCACAAACATTCCGTTGTACACCTTTTCACCAGTTCTGGCCTTGATTGAGTAATAGACATCAGCGGATTGAGTTTGTTGATTTATTACGTCTGAAACACGAATAATTTTTCCATCTGCAATTGTTTTTCCTTTCGAATCTTGAAATTCAGCAGTGCTTTTGTTTTTATACATATCTAAATCTTCCATAGAAATAGGCACTTTCACTTCAAAATCACCTGTTTTAGCAATTTTGGCAATTTGCCCACCAGGGTTTGCAATGGCTCCAGGTTCTGCGTAAATGGCAATGATGGTACCTGAAAAAGGTGCTGCATAAAAGTATTTTTCCATTCTAGACTCAAGACTCTTAAGATTGTAATACTCAGTAATGATGTTGCGGCTAGTCAAAAACATGCGCTCTTTATTGTTCTTAAAAGCTGGAAGTTCAGGCATCATCTTATTCGGAGCTAAATCGTCCATAAATTGAATCCATTTTGATTTTTCTGAAGGATAATCTAACTCGATGTCGGGAAGAGCGTTTAATACTAGGTTTGACAGTGAAGATTTTCTCGCGCTTAAGGTGTAGAATGCCTCTTCATTATTTACACGGTATAAGATTTGACCTTTTCTAAAATTAGTTCCAGGCTTCATCGTAGCATAGCCTTTTTCAAGTTTTCCTTGAACCTCAAATGAAACAATGATCTCAGAATTTGGAGTAATTTGACCGTAAGAAATCAAGGACATTTTTTGAAGTTGATTTTTCACCTTTCTCACAGGAACAAAAACAACAGATTGTTCTTCTTTGATTGTTTTCGAATATTCT
>Ga0193954_1000609_pt1 | contig 20499 bp, 22 predicted proteins | sample BB_5_MG_FD_140340 | JGI IMG/M metagenome (GOLD analysis project Ga0193954, IMG submission 140340) | Microbial mat bacterial communities from the Broadkill River, Lewes, Delaware, United States - BB_5_MG | ecosystem: Environmental > Aquatic > Freshwater > River > Microbial mats | place: USA...
AGTGCAAAAGTATTAACACCACTTACTTTTTATCGTGTACATCCTATTGAAAATTTATTATTTGGATTTCGTTATGCATTAAGTATAGGAGTTGTTACAGGAGTATTTATTTACTTTTTTGGAGCAATGATAGGGATATATGAAATTTTAGGAACAAATATATTTTTGTATCTATTTTCTTTGATGGGATCAAATTTGAGACATTCTCATGTAAAACTTGGATATCCAAAAATAATAGAAAATATATGTATCTCACCATTTCAGCATCAACTACATCATAGTACAAAATATTATGATAAAAATTATGGGGGCTATTTAAGTATATGGGATAAGTTATTTGGAACATTACAAACATCAAGTGATATTTTAAATAAAAAAGAAAAAATTAGATTTGGTGTACAAATAAAGGATTTTCAAACGATAACAAATCTTTTGTTTGTACCATTTATAAATATATATAACGCAAGGAAAAAGAATGACTAATAATTTAAAAACTGGTTTACTAGTAGTGTCAGCATTAGTGGTATTAAGTGGCTGTAATTCAAATCAAGTAGATATAGAGTCGCAAAAACTAAAAGATAAACAAGAGATAGAATTAGGTAAGAAACTATTTTTTGATACATTATTATCTAAAAATGGAACTCAAAGTTGTGCTACATGTCATAATCCAGACAATGGTTTTGTAGATGATAGAAAAAATGGAGTACGTGGAGCAGGTAGTTTAGGAGATGATGGAATAAGTATCGGTGATAGAAATGCTCCAACTGCTGCTTATGCAATGTTTTCTCCAAAATTTCATTTTGATAAGAAAAATAATGAGTTTGTTGGGGGTCAGTTTTATGATGGAAGAGAGCATACTTTAAAAGGTCAAGCTGGAGGACCTCCAACAAATTCTGTGGAGATGGGAATCCCATCAAAAGAATTTATGGCAAAAAGACTTGAAAATGATATAAATTATAATAAAGAGTTTAAATCTATATATGGTGATGATATATTTAATGATAGTTCTAAAACATACGAGATGATGGCACAAGCTATTGCTGCTTTTGAAACTACAAAAGAGTTTGCACCCTTTGATAGTAAATATGATAGGTATTTAAGAGATGAATATGATCTTACACCACTAGAAGACTTAGGAAGAACATTATTTTTTAGTAACAATAACAATAACTGTGCCTCTTGTCATGTTCTTAAAACTGAAGATGCTCCAAAAGAAACATTTACTAACTATAAGTATCATAATATTGGAGTACCACAAAACCATGAATTGATGGCTAAGAATGTAGTAGACCCTAAAACTTTTGTAGACCATGGGCTGATGCAAAATCCTATGGTAAAAAGTTTACCAAATGCAAAAGAATATGATGGGAAAATAAAAGTACCAACACTAAGAAATATCGCAGTAACTGCTCCCTATATGCACAATGGTGTATTTCAAGACCTTACAACAGTTGTGAAGTTTTATGACAAATACGTAAATAAAGAACAAAAAATAAATCCAGAAACAAATAAACCATGGGCGAAACCAGAAGTAGAAGTTGGTAAAAAAGATATGAAACTTTTAAAAACAGCAAAAGCATTAAGTGAAAGAAAAATAAAAGCACTCGTTGCATTTATGAATACTTTAACAGATAAAAGATATGAACATTTAGTGAAGGAAGTGAAATAATATGATAAAAACTTTAGTTCTCATAAGTTTATTTTGTGCATCATTTTTAGCTGCGAGTGAAGAGGTAAATGTTTATTCACATAGACACTATGCCGTTGATAAAAAACTATATAAAGAGTTTTATAAACAAACAGGCATCAAAGTAAACTTACTAAAAGCATCTTCTGTGCAACTTATCAAAAGAATAGAAAAAGAAGGAAAATATACAAAAGCAGATGTTTTACTTACTACTGATGTAGGGATGCTTGAACTTGCTCGTAGTAAAGATATATTTCAACCTGTACAGTCAAAATTTTTAAATACTACTATTCCTACATATCTAAAAGATAAAGATAACTTATGGTTTGCACTAACAAAACGTGCTCGAGTTATTGCGTATAATATCGATGAGGTAAAAGCTGATGAGTTAAGTACATATCAAGAGTTAGCACAACCAAAATGGAAAGATAGAATTGTAGTAACAAAAGCTACAGAGGTTTATAACCAGTCATTATTGGCTTCAATTATTCTAAATGATGGTAAAGAAGCTGCAAAAAAATGGGCAGAAGATATTAAAAACAATATGGCACGAAAACCTAGAGGAATAGATAAAGATAGCTTACGAGCAATTGCATCTGGTATAGGTGATGTTGCTATTGTAAATACTTATTATATAGGTCAAATGATGAAAGGACGAAGTTTTTCAGATCGTGCAACTTCTGAGATGATAGGAGTGTTTTTTCCAAATCAAGGTAAAAATGAAAGTGGTACACATATAAACGTATCTGGTGCAGGAGTAGTAAAATATAGTAAAAATAAAGAGAATGCTATAAAGTTTATAGAGTTTTTAGCAAGCGTAAAAGCACAAGAACTATTCGCAAAAGTAAATTTTGAATATCCAGTAAATCCAAATGCAAAAACTTCAGAACTACTTCACTCTTGGGGAGAATTTAAAGAAGATAAAACAAGTCTGTATAAAGTAGGGCATGAAAATATAAATGCAGTGAAAATGCTCAATCAAGTTGGTTGGGATAAATAGAGTTAATTAGCTATATTTTTCTAGTATACTCTTTGATTAAAAAAGGTATAATACAAAAAAATATACAAGGATATAAACTATGACAAATAATCTTGGTGCTTTAGAGATTAAATTGTTTAGATTTAATCATAGTGTGGATTATCTTCCATACTATAGAACATATAACATTGAGTATCATACAGAAGAGTGTATATATGATATCTTGAACAAAATCAATAAAATAGAAAAATTTTCTTATGATGAAAAAGAAAATTGTGATATAAATATAAATAGTTACTTTATGCCTGCAACTACTTTAGTAGTCGATGTTGTAAAAAGTTTAGGCGATGAACTGACGATAAATCCTATAAGTTTATACAGAGCAACAAATGATTTAATAATCAATACTAAAGATTATGAAGAAAAACTAGCATTATTTGATGCATATCTTAGTGCAGAACAAAAAGAGTCTTTTCAAAACAAATATAAGCTAGAGTATTATGCTTCTCATACAATGATAATCAATAAAGATTATATAGGAGATCATAGTTTACTCATCGCTGATGAAATTATATCAAATAATCCAGAACTAAAAAAAGAAGTATTAAAAATCATAACAGATGAAGAAACTGGAATTTTATATCATACTTCTTTAGTAAACAGAATGTTTGAAACTAGAATTGATGTGGAAATTGTATATGAAAATTTATTAAAGAAAATTGATAAATATAAAAATATAAAGTCTCCAAAAAGAGAAAAAACTCTATTTCCTGAAAAGTTAGAAATTATTCAATACTTCAAAGGTTTTAATATCTCTTTGTATGATGAGAGTTCTTGTGAATTTGAAAAAATAGTGAAACAAAGTAGGGCAAGCTATATAGAAATAGAAAGTAAAAAAGCTGATTTAGCTTTTAATTCTCAGTTTATTAATAAAGAGTTTTCATTAAAAATAGCAGGTGAAATTCTTTTAGAAGCAAAAGATAAAAATGCTGATTTTATTATCGTTAAAGATAATGAAGATTTAAAAGTTTTTGATGCAATGCAAACGAAAATTCAAAGTGTAGTAAATAGAGAGATTAATTTGCCGGTAATCACACAAGCCCAATTTATTATGTTATTAAAAGGGGAAAAAGATAGTGTAAAACTAGGCTGTAATATACATAAGATAAAGGTCTCTTTTTTAGAATAATATAATTAAGCATTTTATTGATAATAGTTATCAATATTAATAAGTAGTTAAGTAAATACTAGTTAGTATTCTTTTAATGTCACACATTAAAAGGATACTTAATGAAAAAACAAATTTTTTGTAGTATAAAATTAACCATTATTTTACTCATTGCAAATATCTCATTTGCTACATATATATACGCAGATGATACTAATACAGTCAATCTAGTCAGTGCCAGACAAGAATATCTCATCAAACCTATCTTAGAAGAGTTTACAAAAGATACAGGTATCAAAGTAAACTATACTATATCTTTTGGAAATATTATGCTAAATATGATAAAACTTGAAGGTGAAGATAGCCAAATCGATGCTTATATTGCTAATGATGCAGGAGATTTGTACAACTTACAACAAAATGGAATACTCCAACCAATACGTTCAAAAATATTAGAAAGAAATATCCCTTCACATTTAAGAGACCCCTCTAAACAATGGTATGGTATCTCTATGCGAGTGCGTTCGGTTGTTTATAATACAAAAAGAGTGAATCCTCTTTTATTAAAAGATTATAAAAGTTTAGGGGACTTACGATGGAAAAATAAACTCTCTTTGCGTACATCAAAAAAAGTCTATAACAAATCTATGGTAGCTATGATGATTGCACATTATGGATATGATGAAACAAAAAAGATAATACAATCTTGGGTGAACAACTTAAATACAAAACCTTTAAATGATGATATAAAGGTTATAGATGCTATTTTGGAAAATAAAGCAGAAATAGGAGTTGTTAATAGTTATTATTTAGCAAAAAAATTAAGAGACAATCCAAATTTACCAATAAAAATGCATTTTTTAGGGGATGAAAATAGCAGAGTGCATATAAATATCTCAGGAATAGGGGTGACACGATATGCAAAAAGAAAAAAGAATGCGATAAAACTTATAGAGTGGCTCAGTTCTAAAAAAGGGCAACAACTTTTTGCAAATATAAATATGGAATATCCTGTAAATAAAAGAGTAAACCCACATAAAGTACTGCAAAGTTGGGGTAAATTTAAACAGATGAAAATCAATGTAAAAAAAGCAGGGGAACTGCGTCGTGAAGCTGTAAAACTTATGAGAGATGTATCTTATGAGTAGGTTTTATAAATACTTTAATACGGATAGTTTAAAAGGGCGTTTGAGGTATTTTATCTTAAATCTTTTATTGTTTGTAATTTTGGCAGTTACTATATTTTTAATCTTTATTACCAAGTCACAATTAAATAAAACCTATAACGATGAACTCAATGCAATAGTAAAACTTCAAGCGCAGTCTGTTGAAAAATGGATAAATGAAAGAGAGTTAGATATAAAGTTTTTAGCATCTCAAACAACATTAAATCATAAAGAGATAAAATTATTTTTTGAAGAATTTATCTTACATCAAAGTGAGTTTTATTCGATAAGTTATGTTAGTTTAGATGGAAATTCTTTAGTAGAAAGTACCTATGACAAGAAACATAACTTTGGAAATGAGTTGTTTTTCTTAGACGCTTTAGATGGTATGGATACGATTAGTAAAGTAAGAATAGCACAAGATGGGAAAATGCCTATTATATATTTTTCTTCTCCAGTATTTGATGAATATGATACGGTTATTGCAGTAGTTATTGGAGCTGTTCGTTTAAGTAGTATTCAAAATCTCGTAGAGGATTTTAGGTTTAGTAAAACAGGTGAAACTTTTATCGTCAATAAACAAAATCAGTTATTAACAAAAAGAAAATATGAAGATAAAGAGATATTAAAAGAGATTAGTCAATCGTATAAAAACAATGGCTTTTATACAAATTATTCAAATGATGAGGTACTCGGTGTGACTACAGAAGCACTTTTTGAAAGATGGACTATCGTTGCTCAAATATCTACTGTTGAGATGTATAAAGTATTTAAAAGATTTATTGTTTATATCTCTTTATTTGTTGCTATTTTGTTAATAGTGATAATCCCAGTGATTTTACTCTTTTCAAATAAAATAGTTGGACCTTTACGATTTTTACTTGAAGGATCAAAAACAATAGAAGATGGTAACTATGGGCATGAAATAAATTCGAAATCTATAAGTCACTCTACTGTAGAAATAAGAGAGTTAACACATTCTTTTAATTCAATGTCTCAAAAACTCAATTGTGTAATAGGGGAATTACAGATAAGTTCAACTGTAGATATTTTATCTCAATTATTTAATAGAAGAGAATTAATGCGATTATCATCTTTGGAGTATGAGAAAGCTAAACAAGAGAATAGAACTTTTGCTTTTCTTATGATAGATATAGATTTTTTTAAAAAGATTAATGATAATTATGGTCATAGAGCTGGAGATATAGCAATTTCAATGGTATCTAATACTATTAAAACATCATTAGGTTCAAATGATATAGCAGGGAGATATGGGGGAGAGGAGTTTTTGGTTTTAATTACCAATACTGATCTATCTCAATCTGAACAAGTGGCTCAACGAATCAGAAAAAATGTAGAAAGTTTAAAAATCCAATGTGATGAGTTAACTTTTAGTTGTACTTGTAGTATAGGCCTGTTTTATAAAGACACTATAGATTTTGCACTTTCATTAGAAGAGACTATTGAATTATCTGATCAAGCTCTTTATAAAGCAAAAGAGGGTGGACGAAATAAAGTGGAAATAATAATAGGATAGAGTTAATAATGATAATAAGTATCAATATTAAGAAAACTATAAGTAATTTATTTGTATACTTCTCTTGATAATAAGTATCAATATTAGAAAAGGAACAATATGAGTTTTAATGAATGTAAGGTTATGTTTAATAAATTTGATTCGTCCCTTAATGGTTCAGAACATTTTTTTGAGTTTGTATTTAATAAAATATCTAAAAAGAAACTCAATAGGTTTGTAGAAAAAGATGAATATTCAATTGATATCATCCCTTTTGATTCTGAACCAATAAAGGTTATCCCTATTTTTAAAGATATGGATAAAAATAATTTGTCTTTGCATAAAGAGATTGATATTGCATCTAAACTGATACAAAATAGCAAGATTAAGTGTATCTATTTTGTTTATCCAAAAAATTCTAAATTTGATAAACATATAGAAGTAAAGGTACCTAAACTAGAAAGTACCTGTAGTGAATATATGATAAAAGTAATACCATATTCACTGAAAGATTTATTTACAAAAGGAATTAATAATGGCAACTGCAATATTTTATGCAAGTAATACTGGAAATACAGAATATATTTCTAAACTTATCTCAAAAGAATTAGGAGATATAAAGTTAATCGATATAGCAAATAGTGGAATATCTTCAATCAAGGATTATGATACAGTTATCTTAGGTCTATCTACTTGGGGAGATGGAGAACTAAGTGATGAGTGGGATGATGTTTGGGATGATTTTAAAGAGATAGATTTTACGGGAAAAACTGTAGCTATGTTTGGTTTAGGAGATCAAGAAAGTTATGGTGAAAATTTTGTAGATGCATTAGGAATAGTTTATGAGTATTTAGATCAAACTGGTGCAAAAATAGTTGGAAAATGGGCTAGTACAGATGAGTATTTTTATGAGGAGTCAAGAGCTATCGTTGATGGTATGTTTGTAGGACTTGCATTAGATGAAGATAATCAAGATGAGTTAAGTGAAGAAAGAATTACTAAATGGTGTGAAGATATATCGGAAAATATTTTTTAAGGGTAAATTATGTCGCAAAAATTAATTGATGAAATCAATAGGTATAGTTGTTTTAAATTTGATCAAAATCAAAATAGAGTAGTAAATTTAAAATCTAAAGAAAATACAAATATTGAAGAGTTTTTAGGTATTCAGTTTATGTTAGATAATAATAGAGTACTTCATAAGTTTGAAAATAATTTTGAGATACAAATAGTAATATAAAAGAGTTTTACTCTTTTATATTTTTAAAGAAGTCTTGTATAAATCATTTTAATCCTAATTAGAAACAATGATGTTATATATAGTATAAATAATTTTGGCATGAATTATTTTAAATTTGCAAGGCTTCTTTAAGAATATAAAAATATGAGGATAAAATGAAAATACTAAATCATTATAGTGAATTAATCATCGCCGTTGATTCACAAGATACACAAAGATTTGAAAAATTACTGGCATATAGTGACTGTAGAAATGATCTTATAAATAAATACATCAAAAATTATGGTACTGAAAATATAAATCTCATAACCAAAAGCATAGAAGCAAAAGCTTTAAAAAATGAACTAGAAAAGATTTGTGCAGAGTGTGAAAATACACTGTGTAAGTTTTATACTCAAACTAAAAAAAAGTTTACTAAAATTCGATATATTCATGAAGAAAATATTCTCTCCAATCAAAAATCTCATCAATATCAAATCAATATATAAATAGTAAAAAAAGGATTAAGAATGTTCAAAAAATTGAGTTTAGTGATTGTATTGTTGTTGACAATTAATGCAAGTGCTTTTGAGAAGTTAGAAAAAATAGTTTTAAGTGGCCCAGTTGCATCAGTATCTCATCCACTTATTCACATAGTGGAAAGTGGAGCTTTAAATGATGTTGCTAAAAAAGTAGAGTTTAAATTATGGAAAAACCCTGATGAATTACGTGCTTTAACTATAAAAGGTGGGGCAGATTTTATAGCAGTTCCTTCAAATGTAGGGGCAAATTTATATAATAAAGGTGTTGATATTAAATTACTCAATATCTCTGTATGGGGAATCTTAGGGATGATTACAAGAGACAAATCACTTAAAACTTTGGCTGACTTTAAAGGGAAAAAAATAGCAATGCCTTTTCGAGCTGATATGCCTGATATACTTTTTGAAGAGATAGTAAAAGCACAAGGGATGGATCCAAAGAAAGATTTTGATTTGCAATATATGAGCAGTCCATTTGATGCAATGCAGATGCTTATTATGAGAAGAGTAGATCATGCACTATTAGCCGAACCTGCAATCTCTATTGCACTAAAAAAGACTGGTTCATTTCCTCTAAAGTTAATAGCACCTGATTTATATAGAACAGCAGATTTACAAAAAGAGTGGGGAGACACTTTTAATGTTGAAGCAAAAGTACCGCAAGCGGGAATGGCTGTTATTGGTGGTATGATTCAAAATGAATATATTATAAAAAGGTTTAATGAAGAATATAAAAAATCTTTACAGTGGTATAAAAACAACCCTACACAAGCTGGAGAGATGATAGTAAAAACTATCCCTATGCTAGATGCTGTAGGTGTAGCTAATAGTATCAAATATGTTCAGTTAGATACAGTAAAAGCAGTAAAAGCAAAAAAAGATTTAGAGTTTTTTTATGAAATTCTAAAGAAAAACAATCCTAAAACAATTGGTGGAAAACTTCCAAAATCTGGGTTTTATTACAATTGAAATTCATATTTAAAATACTAAAAGACTTTCCATCTTATTTATGGAGTGGATGGGGAGCAATAGCTTCTATTCTGCTCTTTGTAGCCTGTTGGGATTTTGGAAATCAAGTATATGGTAATCTTGTGTTACCTTCTCCTTTGGAAACTTTTAAAACTTTATATTTAATGTTACAAGATGATTCCGTACTCTTAGAAATCAATACCACTTTATATCGTGCATTTACTGGTTTTTCTATCTCTTTACTTTTTGGATCTCTTTTAGGTTTAACAGCTGGATTTTTTGCAACTGCTTCTATGATGAGTCGTCCTATAGTTACTATTTTAGTAGGTATGCCACCTATTGCATGGATTGTTTTAGCGATGATTTGGTTTGGTATGGGAGATGAAACAGTTATTTTTACAGTTATTGTAGCTTCTTTTCCTATTATTTTTGTAGGGGCATTACAAGGAACACGAACTCTTGATGGGGAACTCAAACAGATGGCAGATAGTTTTAACTTTCCTTGGCATATGAAGTTTTTTGATGTATATTTTCCTCATATTTTTTCGTATGTTTTTCCTGCTTGGGTAAGTGGACTTGGTATGTCTTGGAAAATAGTTGTGATGGCAGAACTCTTAGCAACATCGAACGGAATAGGGGCTTCACTTGCAGTTGCTAGAAGTCAGTTAGATACTCCTACAGCACTAGCTTTAGTAACTATTATGATAGGCTCACTGATGTTTATAGAGTATATTATTTTAGAACCTATTAAAAGGGAGGTAGAATCATGGCGAATGTAGAGAAGCTAGATGTAAAAAATTTAAATCATCATTTTGGTTTTACTGAAATTTTAAATGATATAAACTTCACTCTTAATAAAGGAAAAGTTTTAAGTATCGTGGGTCCATCAGGTGGTGGTAAAACGACTTTACTTCATCTATGTGCTGGGCTTTTGGATGTAGAAGAGGGGGAGTTGAAAAATAGTTTTATCAGCTCATCTTTTGCATTTCAAGAGAGTAGGTTGCTTCCTTGGAAAAATGTGATTGATAATATCTCTTTAGGGCTTTTATCAAAAGGTGTTAAAAAACGAACCGCTATGAAAATGTCTCAAGATATAGCAGTAAAGTTTGGACTAGAAGAGGAAGATTTTGAGAAGTTCCCAAAAGATTTAAGTGGAGGAATGAAACAGCGAGTAAGTTTTGCTAGAGCTTTAGTAGTAAAACCTTCATTATTATTTTTAGATGAACCTTTTTCTGCTCTTGATATAGGTCTAAAAAGAGAGTTACAAACACATCTTTTAAATGAAGTAAAAGAGAATAATCTTACTATTTTATTTATCACACATGATCTGATGGAAGCAATTAGACTTAGTGATAAGATTTTACTTTTAGAAGCTGATCCTGGACATATAATAAAAGAATTTACTTTTGATGTAGATATACAAAAAAGAGATGATGAATTTGTTTATAATGAAACAGCAAAAATATTACAAGATAAAACAATAATAGAAACATTTGAACTATATGGATTGGAATTAAAATAATGGATACAGTAGAAAAAACAGAGAAATTAAGAGCAACAAACCATTATGCTTTTTATCCAAGTGATGAGAAAAATATACCTGAGTATTTAGCATATGGCTTTCGACCAGTATTTTTACTTTTAGCCCCATATATTATACTTTCAATTCTTTTATGGGGACTTGTGTATGGTGGAGTATTAAATATATCTTTTATGGATGATATGCTAACTTGGCATATTTATGAGATGTTATTTGGAATTTTAACTGCAGGTGCAATGGCATTTTTAACCACAGGTTTACCAGAATTATTCCCGGGAATGGTTCCTTTTGTCGGAAGAAAACTTTGGTATATTATGGCTTTATGGTTGTTTGGGCGTATTAGTTTTTGGACTATAGATTATACAGGTATATATGTAACAGCTATTTTAAATATAGCTATGCTTGTATGGATAATATGGTTTGCAAAAGATACGGTATTAGATAAACTCCAACGTCATGCAAGCTTAGGATATGCTCTAGTGTCGTTGCTTATTATAGAAGTGTGGTTTTTTGCATCAAAAATGGGATTTGCAGAAACTGATTCCTTATCTATTTTAAAAGTGGCATTGGGTTTTATTGTTATCCTTATTTTACTCGCCCTTCGTCGTGTAAATATGGAAGCTGTAAATGAATTACTTGAAGATAAAGGAATTGATGATATTTATATCTCAAGACCACCAGTGACAAATCTTGCTATTTTTATAGTTCTTTTATTTACAGTAGTTGAGTTTTTTTATCCTGATAATAGTTCATTAGGTTGGATAGGTTTAGCTTGTGGAGCTTCTATCTTTGCTATTACAGGGGACTATATTTTAAAAGAAAAATTTATTTTAAATCAACCCTACGTTTTATATCTTGCATCTATTTTTATACTTTTAGGTGTAGGTTATATGTTTATGGGGTGGGATATTTTAAATGATGATATTTCTGGAATAAATCATTTTAGACATTTTATAACTACTGGGGGAATATCTTTATCTTATTTAATGGTGATGATGATAATAGGTTTTGTTCATACAGGTAGACACTTAACATCAAATTTTTATACACATAGTATGGTACTGTTGATTATAATAGCAACACTTATGAGATCTCTTATCCCTTTTTATGAAGAATATATAATGGAATTATATTTATACTCTTCTATAGTTTTTATAATCCCTTTTATGATGTATATAAAGCTATTCTTTCCATTTTTATTAAAAAAACGAGCAGATGGGATACAAGGGTAATCTCTCTCTTGATTAATAAAGCTTCCCTTTGGGATTATTTTAACTAGTGATATTTATTTTTAAAGCTTTTGCAATTTGAAGGGCTCTTTTTTTCTTTTTAGAATGGAAAGCTTTTTTTAAATGAAAATGAGTTTTGTTTGTATTATTTAACTCATAATAACTCAAAGCCAATAGTATTTGTAACTCACCATCTAGTTTTAATTTTTTATTATTTGTGCTAGTGAGTGTTTTAATAGTAGATTTATAGTTATGCTTATTATAATAAAGGTTAGCGAGTATTTTTTTATATTTTATATTTTTAGAAAACTTTGAGTTTGTGATTTTATATATCGCTTTATCAAACTCTTTTGCATTTAAATAACTAGAGATAAGTTGTTTAAATATCTTTTTATTTTCTTTAATATAACCATTTTTAATAGCATCTTCAAGTTGATTACTCACTTTAGAATAGAGTTCATTTTGAAACAATAAATTGACAAAAAATTTAGTATGTTTTTTTGGATTAAGTACATTTTTTTTATAACTAAGCTCAATAATTGAAAGTGCTTTTTTATACTGTTTTTTTTCTTGATATAATGATGCTAATTGAAGCCAATAGTTTTTTTGATTATGCCATTTTTTTATCATGATATTGAGTGTAGAGATTGCAAGAGAATAGTTTTTTAACTCTATATATGAAGAGTATAAAACTTGATAAATATTTTCTTTCTTCTCCTTTGATAAATTATTGTATTTTTTACTATATAAAATAGATTCTTTAAAATGTTGCGTATAGTAGTAAGAATAAATGAGTGTTTCATAAATATTTTTCTTGTCAAGTTTACTATCTTTTAATAAATCAGTTGAAACTAAAATACTTTGATTGAACTCTTCTAGTGATAAATATATTTTTGATAATGAAAGTTTTATTTTATTGATATATTCTTTTGTTAAAGAATTAAATGAAACAATCTTTTCATAATATTTTTTAGCTTTTTGATAGTCGTTTTCTTGTAAAGCAATGGTTGCTAAATACTGATATGCATAAGATGATGAATAGCCATTTTTTTTGTCTAAGAGTTGATTTAAAAGTATTTTTGCTTTTTTTGTCTCTTCTTGTTCTATATATTTTTGGGCTTCCATAAGGGAATTATATGTTTTTTGAGACATGGTTGGTTTTGCATATATTATTACACTTAGCGTGCATATTATAAATAGTAATTTTTTCATTTTGATAGCCTATAGTTAAATGTGATTGTTGCATCAATTAGTGCATTTTTATCAGAATCTTTTAGTGGTCTAAATCTCCATCTTTTTATCGCTTTGAGTGCAGATTGCTCAAAAACACCTTTTGGATTCGATTTTAAGACAATAGGATTATGAATATATCCATTGATATCTATTTGAAACTGAAGTTGCACAAATCCCTCTTTTCGTAGTATTTTTGCACGTCTTGGATAGTTAGGATAAATTTTACTTAATGTCATTAGAGTGTTTGCATCAATCAGTCCTATATTTACATTTATTTGAGCTCCACTAAGTGAAGATATCGATGATAAATCAATGTTTTTTGTTACTATTGGTTGAATTTTAACATTTTTTTGAATCTCCATTTTTATCTTAGGTTGTTGTAAATCAATTTTTTTAAGCTTTTGAACATCTGGTTTTTTAGGTTGGATTCTTGTTTTCTTATTGATTTGGGAATCTTTTGAATCTCTTAGATAAACAAGCTGTGGAATATCTTCTTTTTTTAAATGTTTGATATCTTGAGAGTTTGTCATCCTCTCCATTCCAATAAAAATAGATAAACTTACAAAACCTGCTAAAATAAATGAAAATAACAATCTCACGTTAATTCTTTAAAGTAGAAATTGATATTTTAGTGATACCAGCTAGTCTAATTTGATCCATTACTTTTATAAGTGTATCTGTTTTTGCTTCTTTATCAGACTGAATAACTATACTATTTTGTGAGTTTAATGATTTTAGTTTTTCTATATTTGCTCGTACAGCTCGTAAATCAACCATTCGTTTATCGATCCAAATTTCATTGTTATTTCTAATTGCAACCATAATGTTAGCTTTTGTTTTTTGCTCTGCTGTTGCTGCACTAGGACGATTTACTTGAATACCAGCTTCTTTTACAAAAGATGTAGTAACGATAAAAAATATTAACATTATAAATACTACATCAAGCATCGGAGTAAGATTTATCTCTGTGTCTTCTTTTGTTCTTTTGTGTATAAACCTTTTCATCTATATAGCCTTTGAAATTTCTAAATCTAATTTATCTACTTGGTAGTTGATTGTAGTTTCTAATTTTTTTTCAAATAATATACCACTTAAAGCGATAACCATTCCTGCCATTGTAGGGATAGTTGCCATTGATACTCCATTTGCCATTGATTTTACATCACTATTGCCAATGATTCCCATAACATCAAACACTTCAATCATTCCAGTTACTGTTCCAAGTAACCCTACTAATGGACAAACAATGATAAGCATTTTTATAAAATCAAGACCCTTACTTAAATGTAACCTAATATCTTCAACAAGATAAACTTGTATATCATCTTTAAATCTTGAATCATAAGAATCATTTTTTAAACTTTCTAAAAGAAGTTTTTTTTCTTTTTTAAATGAAAAATAAAGATATATAAATCTATCTATTAAAAGTCCCCACAAAAAAAATGCAATAATAAATACAATATAAAGGACAAACCCACCTTTATTGAAAAAATGAGACAATTCATCAATATAAATATCAATCATATTATTTTAAATTTTTTGCAAGCATACCAATACTTTGTTCTTCAAGTATCGATGCAATTTTGTTAGAACTAGATGCTAAATAAGTGTATGCAAATAATAATGGAATAGCTGTAATAAGACCTAATACTGTTGTGATAAGTGCTGTAGAGATTCCACCTGCCATAAGTTTAGGATCACCAGTACCAAATAATGTGATAGCTTGAAAAGTAGCAATCATACCTGTTACTGTTCCTAATAAACCTAATAATGGTGTAACTGCTGCTAATAACTTGATGAAACTTTCTCCACTTTTGATTCTATTCACTTCTTTTAAAATGGCTTCATTTAGTGAAATCTCTAAATCAGTTATCTGTTTATCTTTATTTTTATAAAATGCAATAGCTATTTTACCAAGAGAGTTGTTTCCATTTGGAGTAGAAAGGTTTTTTATTTGTTTATTGATTGCTCTTTGGTCAATAGTTAAAAATACGATTTTATATAGAGCAAATAGTAACCCAAAAAAACCTAAAAAAAGAATTATATATCCTACAATACCTCCTTGATTTACTCTATCTAAAATAGTAGGATTAAGGTCTAGTAATGACAATAAAGAACCTTTTGTAGGATCAATCACTATATTTGCAAGTTCCCCGTTTGTTTCTTCAAATTTTAATGCTGTACTTTGAATAGAACTTGATGGTTGTGTTGAGAGTTCCACTAAAGCATTAATATCTTTATCATAATTTAAATATTTTCCTGAAGATACTGCTGCAAATTGACCAACTTTTGTAACAGTTTTAGTTTCTTTTTCTCCATTATTGAGAATAATATCTGTTTTGTATTGTGATACTGATCCACTTTTTATAATTTCATCAAGCATTGCATACCAAAATGTTTTGATCTCATTCGTATTTGGTAATTTTTTGGTATTTGCAAACTTCATAAAAATCATCTCTTTTTTAGGACTTTGTGAGGCACTTAAAGAGTTTTGAAAATTTGTAAGGAAGTCTGATGATGTTTGTCGTACACTACCGAACATTTCTCCTAAGTCTCCTACCTTATTATTTAAAAGAGCCTCTTTTTTTGCTAATAGTTTTTCATTTTTATCTATAATATTTTTTAATTTTACAGTATTTTTATTTTCTATTTTAAGTGAATTTTTTGTTTTATTTAATATATCTTGTTGTTTATTTTGATTTGTTATAAATTTTTGAAGTCGTTTTTTTTCTTGAATTAACTCTTTATTTGATTCTTTTGTAATATCTTCTAAAAGATGTGATAAGTCTAATGCAAAAAGTTGGCTAGTAATAAATATAAATAATAGTAAAAATTTTGTCATTTTAGTTTTCCTTATGTGTTAGAAATGGTAATTCTAATAGTTCTACATTTTGTTGTTTTTTAGCTATTTTAATCGCTGTTCGAATATTTTTTTTTGCAGTATTATTTTCAATTGGAATCCATTGTTTATTTATATTGTCCCAAAATCCATATTTTTTAAAATCTAAACTTTGATAATAAAAACCAACTCTTCCTATACGAAGCATATTATATGTAGTTTCATCTATTTGTGATTCATAGGCTTCAATAGAGTTAGCATAATCATATTCTATTTTAAATGCTTCAAGTATAATTCTAAATTTTTCTGCTGTTTTGATATCTGCTCGATTGATATTTAGTTCAAGTTTTTTTACTCTATTTGTTCTTTCTGTTATCAAAAATGGCGTATCAGCCTTGATAAGTTTTTTTAGACTATCAATCATATCTAGCATAAGCGGATAAATGTTTTTATGTGTTTGTTCAATTTCAATTAATTGATTATCTATATTTTTCATTTCTGTTTGCTGAGATTTTATCAAGTTTTTAAGTTGGTCGTTATATTTGATTGTATTTTCTAATTCTTTGTTTGTATATTTATACTCATTAAGTAGATGTGATGTTTTTTCATCTTGCAGATCAATATTTTTTTGAAAATTATTTAGTTTCATATTTGTTTTTTCGATTGTATTTATTGATTTGTCAATTTCATTACCAAATAATAATGTGTTTAATAAAAATAAGATAGATAGTAATTTAAACAAGTTTTTCATTCATTTTTCCTTTATGATTATGATTTATGATTATGTATATTGAGATTAAGCGAACTTATTCTCAATACATTAAAAAGGTTTTTTAGAAAGTATATTTCATACCAAATGTATAATTAAATCCATCCCCTGGTAAAAATGTTGGGCTTCCTTGTGCTGATTCACCACGAACTACATATGTTGTTTCATATGTTTTATCAGCTAAGTTATTTAAGTTTGCATAAAAAGTTAAATCTGCTCTTGGTTTATATGATAGTTTCATCCCTAATAAATTAAACGAGTCTTGTTTCATTGTATTTTTATGGTCTGCATAGTTTTCATCTGGTTGTATTTTTATATTAGGAGCAATAAAAAAAGTATCACCTAAGTTATATGCTAATTCTACATAGATAGTTTGCTCAGGGACACCTGCGATTTGATTTCCTGCATATTCTCCACCATCAAAAGTAAAGTGGTTATAGTTATAAACTATATTTGTTGAAAGAGTATCTGAAGTATCTAAAAGTCCTTTTGTTAAAACTTGATTTATACCTAATTCTAAACCTTGATGTGTTGTATCATCTGTATAGTTAAATGTTGATCCATTAACAGCAGTTGCATCAACTTGAGTGATTAACTCACCTTCTATTTTAGAGTGGTAGTATGATGCTTGCCAAGAAGTGTCTTTGAAAGAACCTTTTGTTCCTATTTCAAAAGTAGTAGCTTCTTGTTCTTTTAAATCAACCGTATTCGCTCCTGAAACTTTAGCGACATTCATAGCATTTGCCATTGGAGATACTGATCTATTAACTAGTTGGTTAAAAGTAGGGGCTTCCATACTTCTGCTTATATTTGTATAGATGTTACTTTGTTCTGATAAGGAATATATCAGTCCTAGTTTAGGATTAATAGCATCATAGGTGTATTTCTTATCAATATCAGCAATTACTGTATCTCCAGGAATTGGGAGTGTTGATGCAGTTCCTGAAATCTCTCTTATATTTCTGATGTATTGTAAATCTGTTACAATTTCAATATTTTTGCTTACTGGTATATTGTACTGAATATTCATTGCTAAATTATTTGCATCTTGGTCTAAATCTGCAAATTTAAATAGTTTTGAACCATCAATAGAACTATTAGCCCAGTACTCTACAGGCATACTTCCTTTATTATAAGCAAAAGAAAGTTCATAGTGATCATGATTCATTAAAGCATCAGACCCTTTTGTAGAAAGATTAAGTCCAACATTTTTAGAGTCAGTTATACTATGACTGAGTGGGTCTGTAAATGTATCTTCTAATTTTTCAGCAAATACACTGATTTGGTGTTCTAAGTTATCAGTTGTTTTAAATGTAGTTTGATTTGAAATACGTAATTGTTTTGTATCTCTAAAAGGTTTTCGATTGTTTACATTTAAAAGTGTATCAAATTTTCCAGAGTATCCATCTCCTACAACAGATGTGGGATGTTTTGCTGCTACATCTTTTATTAATACAAAAGGAATATCAAAAATATTATCTGTATAGTTAAACTGTGTTCTGTTTTCTATAGTATCACTGATTTTGTATCCAAAGTTAGCAGAAAAATCTTTTCTATTTGAAGTATTATGTGCTCTAAAACCATCTGCTGTTGCATATCCTGCTGTTAGATAATAATCAAATTTATTGTTTATTCCACCTATACCTATATTTGTATTGATAGAACTATGTGAACCCAACTGTACTTCAAGAAATGAATCACTATTTAAACCAGTTTTTGGAGTAAAATTAATAGCCCCACCTAAAGTAGCAGAACCATATCTCATTGCATTTGAACCACGATATACTGATACTGCACTATGTTGTGCTGGATTTAATAACCCAATTACAAACGAGCCATCAGCTTGATTGATAGTTGTGCCATTATATAATAAGTTTACCCCATTATTTACTGGATTTGATTGTACTCCTGAACCTCTGATATTAAGTCTTGGTTGGTCATTTCCCCCAAAAAAATCTTGTATCATAACTCCTGGTTCATTTTTAAGTACTTCACTTAATGTAGACTTTGATGTAGTAATTGCATCTAAATCAACTAGGTTTGTTCCCCCTGGGATTTTTACTAATTCTTCTTGTATATTGTGAGTAACTTGATTTTTTTCGATAACATCAACGCTATTTAGTGCTACTGTATTTTGATCTTGTGCGTTAGCCATAATTGTAAATGCAGCTACAGCCGATAATGTTAGATTTGATTTCTTTATTTTTGTAAACATATCTTCCCTTTAAATTCATTTTTCGTAGGGATAATACTGATAAATATTGAAATCTAGCTGAATTTGATTATTGATATCATTATCATTTAAGATAAAAAAGAGTACTTTTTTAAGACTTTTATAAGAAAAAATAATAGTAAAATTTCACATAAGTAAGAAGAATGTCTAGTGTATTACTATGGATAGAAGTAGTTAGAGTAAATCTTTTAAAGTTGTTTTTCCAAACATATTTAAAATATCATTTTTTGGTTTTTCAAAAGTAAATAACCACCTTCTCTTCCTCTTTCAAGAACAGCAAAGAGTTTACTTTACCGATATCTCAAAATCACTTTTACAAAAGATCTTTCTATTTACCTGCTTCATTTGCATATTTTGAAACAAAAGAGCAAAATGAGATGTTGTATTATTGGTTGATTGCAATTAGAAAGATATAGTGGATTTGAAGAGTTTTATCATAAGTCAGTAGACTATTTAACAGAATAGTTTGAATAATTATCATTTATTAAATCTTTAGAAGAGGTTGATACCAAAAATTTAATAAATGATTATCCAAATATTTTACAAAGTAAAAAGGTAGGGTAGTTTTAATGTTTGTTACTCACCGTAGTGTGACCACATTCTATGGATTCTAACTACTTTATCTATCTCTCTTACTTCATATACGATTCTATGTTTAATATTTATTCTTCTTGAATATGCACCATTTAAATTACCTGCAAGTTTTTCATAAGGTGGTGGATTTTGAAATGGATTTTTTTTGATAGTTTCGATAAGTTCTTTAGCTTTTTGACTCAAGTTAGCACTGGATAGTTTTTTTGCATCTTTTAATGCAAATTTACTGTAGAGTATTTTATATTCTACCATTCCACAGTTTCACTAAATTCACTATCATTCTCTTTCATTGATTCTTGTATCGAAGAAACCATATTTGGAATAGCATTTAAATAGAGTGTTTCTTCTATAGCATTCCAATCTTCTTGAGATAGCATTACTGCATTATTTCTTTTTCCTGTTATAAGTACTGGTTCGTGTGTTTGTGCTGTTTCATCCATTACGTTATAAATATCTGCTCTGACTTGACTTACTGACATAACTTTTGTCATGGTTGACCTTTTGAGTTTATTTTTTAAATTGTACTTAATATCGTACGGTTTGTCAAGGTGGGATTATTAATGATGTACATAAAACTTATTTTTCCGTTTGTTTTATTAGAAGGTATTATGGGGGGGGTGGTAATGGAGAGATAGCTTCTCTTAAATATGATAACAATTATCATTCTTAAGACTTAATCAAGTTTATATTTGCTACTATTCTGATTATCATTATTATAATCAATTGGAGAAGTGAATGAAGAAAGACTTGACGATATCATATGAAGCGTTTATGTTAAAATTTAAAGATACTATGAAATCTTTGGGTTTGAACAAT
>Ga0193954_1000612_pt1 | contig 20479 bp, 23 predicted proteins | sample BB_5_MG_FD_140340 | JGI IMG/M metagenome (GOLD analysis project Ga0193954, IMG submission 140340) | Microbial mat bacterial communities from the Broadkill River, Lewes, Delaware, United States - BB_5_MG | ecosystem: Environmental > Aquatic > Freshwater > River > Microbial mats | place: USA...
ACCTGAAAGAATCCACGCCCCTCAATCGCAAGGTCAAGCTCATTTTGAGTTTGCATCATGTCACCAACACTAAAGATTTTTTGCACCGCGGCGGTGCGTGAACCCAAACCAACCTGAATACCCGTTGGCGACACTGTATCGGCAGACGTGGAACTCCCTGGAGTTTTACTTACCTGATAGAGCAATTCTTGAAAATCGGCACGGCTTTTCTTAAATCCGCTGGTATTAACATTGGCCAGATTGTTCGCGATGACATCGAGATTTGTCTGTTGGGAATCCATCCCTGTCGCTGCTGTCCACAATGCTCTGATCATAAGGTTTCTCCTAAGCGTTCATTTTTTAACAAAATTTATAGTGAGCCGATGTCGTCGGCCTTACCATCGATAGTGTAATAGTTCTTCATCGCTTTTTGATAACTTTCAAAGGCACGCATACTGGTCATCATAATAACGGTTTCTTCCATTGATTTTACATTCGAGCGTTCCAAATTTCTTTGCATTAGCTGCACTTCGTTCGTAGGTTGAACACTCTGTGGGTCGCCCGAAAAGGAAAATTTAGCACCCCCCTCTTTCGCAAGTAAGCTGGTATCCACATCAAACACGGCTAACTGACCAACTTCACCTTCTTCACTTAAGATTGAGCCATACTGATCAATACTGATCGGTCCCTCTGGAATTGTAATAGGTTTATTATCCGCAGATAGTACCTGTTCACCACTTCGCGTGACCAAGGTTCCATCGGCAGCACGAGCAAAGTTGCCAAGACGAGTATAAAAGATCTCATTGTCTTGGCGAATTCTAAAGAACCCATCGCCATTGATTGCGACATCGTAATCACTCTGTGTCGGCTCCATTAATCCTTCGGTAAAATCTGTTTTACTATTCGGAACATAGGCATAATTAAGGCCCTGACTTTGGCCTGTTTGAGTTGCCGCATCGAGAACAGAAGCAAAATGGAGTCTATCTTTTTTATAGCCTGCGGAACTCGCATTACTTAAATTGTTCGATACAATTTCAACCGCCTGCATTTTTGTAATCGCACCACTAAGGGCCGCGTAGATTCCTGAACTCATGATGAACTCCTTTGTTATTGTACATTTCGACCAAAGGAGAAAGAATCTTTAGTAACGATGAAACTATTTACACATATTTGCTGCGACAACTATGGAGAGTGTTGGGTGGTATTTGCGAGTGGGGGGGAATTAAGCCTAGGAGGGAACTACTCGTGCTTTGGTGCCAGACGTGAAAGTGATACGAGCTGGTTTGCTTCAGGCAAAGAGATATTTAAAACTTCAGCAATTTGCTCTACAGCCATGCCTTGTTGAGCTAAGGAGGCCACATGGCGATATTTATCAGGAGCATTCCCTAACGACGCTGGGGCCTGAAGTCTATTTTTTAACTCTGCATGGTTTAGATCATGTTCAAAATGGTTCGAACGTTGCTCTAAACCACTAGGCGCATCTTCTAAATGAGTAATGCGCTGAAGAGCGTTCAGCAATTGCCGATCAGTTTCTTCTCTTCGCTGGCGCTCAAAGCGCATTTGATATTGCAAACGCAATAAAGCGAGGGTAAAAAGGCCAATAATGACTGTCATGACCAGTAGATCGGGTTGGGCCAAACTAAACAGATTATCGATCCAATTATGAAGAGTCTCTTTCATTGCTAGCCCTATTTTAACGTTTAATTTCGAGTTTAACTTTCAACTTTACCAGTGCCTGACTGTGTAGTTGTGAGATGCGTCCCTCAGTAAGATCGAGAACTTCAGCAATCTCCTTTTGCGTTAACTCTTCATAGTAATACAATGAGATCACCATACGCTCTTTTTCCGTCAATTTTTCGAGCTGACTGGCGAGTTCATGAGCTACTTCGCTTTGCTCTATTTGCTGATGAACATTCGGACTATCATCAACCAACATGTCCATGAAATTGCGACCATCATCCCACTCATCGAGGGTCTCATTGAGGCTGACACAGCCAAGATGACAGACCTGATTGAGCATATGGCGATAACTTTCGATATCCATACCAAGTTCGGCGGCAACCTCGTCTTCTTCTGGGGTACGACCAAGACGGTGCTCCATCGCTGCAATGGTTTTACCTATTCGGCTCTGCTTTTCACGTAATGAGCGGGAGAACCAATCCATCTTGCGCATCTCATCGTAAATTGCACCACGAATACGACGTTCAGCAAACGTTTTAAATAAAACACCGCGAGCTGAATCGTAACGTGTCGCAGCATCCATTAATCCCATCATCGCTGCACTGGTCATATCGTCTTTGGTAACAAAGGCAGGAACCTGAGCCCGCATCCTTTCGACGACAAGACGCACCAAGGGCATATGGACCTTGACGAGTTCATTTTTATCGTTACCCGCTGAAGGGGTATAGCTGTAGGTTGGGCTTGTCATTAGGTGCCACTTCCTAGAGAAAGTAACCGTTTCCAAAAGAACTGCAACGAACCTTTGGGCTGAGAATCACTGGACTGTGAGATCAAGTTGTTCGCCAACGTCTCAAATGCTTGACTAACCTTATGGCCGGGGTACATCTCAACCATCACCTTTTGCCGCCGCACAGATTCGTACATTTTACGGTCAAAGGGGATCCCACCCATGAAATCGATGGAGATATCGAGATAACGATTTGAAACCATCGTTAACTTACGATAAACATCTAAGGCTTCATCGGAGTGACGAACTGAATTAACAATCAAATTAAAACGTTTTTCATGATACTTCGAAGAGAGTAGTTTCATCAACGCATAAGCGTCAGTAATGGCCGTCGGTTCAGGTGTTGTTACAACTAAAATATCCTGAGCTGCTTGATTGAAATAGGTCACATTTTCAGAAATACCCGCCTCAGTATCAATCAATACTACATCGTAATCACCTGGAAGTGTTTCCAAATCATCAAGAAAACGAATTTTATGGTTCGCATCTAAATGGGTAAACTGCTGAACACCAGACCCAGCAGGAAGAATTTGGATACCCGCAGGACCATCAACAAGAATTGACACTAAACTTTGTTGTCCAGAAAAGTAATGATTCAGATTATAGCGTGGCGCTAAACCAAAAACGACATCGATATTCGCCAACCCAAGATCGGCATCTATAATAAGAACTTTTTTACCCATCTTACCTAAAGCAACGGCGACATTGGAAACAACGGCTGTTTTACCAACACCTCCTTTACCACTAGTGATCGATAAAACCCGTGCGGTTTTATTACCACCGGCATTCATCTGTGGAGTATCGTTCAAACGGTCACTAAGTGAACGGAGCGTGTCTGCCTGATCGGCATGGTCATTCGCTTCCTTCATTACATTATCCTTCACTGCTCTCAAGAATCATGGCACTCACACCTTCTGAATCAGCGAGAACAAGATCTTCGGGAACTTTTTGGCCATTAGCCAAATAAGACAAGGGGCAATTATTTCTCAAATGAATATTGAGCAACACACCTAAACTTTCACATTCATCAAGTTTGGTCATAAGCAAACTTTTCGGTGATAACGCACTAAAACGACTGTAGGTCTCATAAAGATCGCGTTCACGTGTTGTTGCTGAAAGAACGAGGTGTGGTTCAATTTCGGGATCGACATCAAGAAAGTTCTGTAATTCGTTTAGACTTACGTCATCCTTTGGGCTTCGCCCAGCGGTATCAATGAGTATTAAATCTTTGTTGCTATGACGATCTAGGACAGCGCGTAACTGATCTGCGCTCATCACCACCTCCACAGGAAGATTCATGATTTCGCCATATACTTTAAGTTGCTCAACTGCGGCAATTCGATAGGTATCAATGGTAACCATCGCCACACGCTTGCCGCCAGAAAGTAAAAAGGCCGCGGCCAGTTTAGCAATGGTTGTTGTCTTACCAACACCAGTTGGGCCGATCAATGCAAGACGCTTCTGCTCACCAGGTTGCGGCAAAATCGAGCCCGTGGTTTGAACTAAGTCGACAATCGTTTTGGAGAAAAAGGCGTTTAGCACTGCGGTATCGGAGATTTGACGGCTTGATAGTTGACTTACTGCATAGTGTGCAATCGTTTGCGCGGCCTCTGCTTCAATACCTAAATGGGTCAAGGCATCCAAAACAACTTGGTTAGAATCACCCGATTTAGACCCTTGAAAATTAGTTGCTGGATAAAAGATGGGTTGCGCTTTTGGTTGCGCGACCTTCTCTATTTGCTCGGGTAAATCACGCACCAGATTCTTAATTAAATCACGTAATTCACCAACCTCTGATTGCAGTTCGTTTAATCGCGGTTGTTCGGTCTGAACACTCTGAGCGTAGGGATTTGGCCGTGTATCAACTTCGTTTTTTTGTTCTTGCTGCCAAATCTCTTGATAGCTAATGGGGGCTTCTGTGCTCTCTTCATACGAATGTTTTTCAACTTGCTTCGCTAAGGCTGAATTAAGACGAGATGAATTTTTCAATGCAGCAGCCTGCGGGTTGTCATTGTCAGATTCCGTTGCGGGATCAATCGCAGCAGTCACTTCAAGGACTGGCTTACCGAATAATCCCATCCCCCCCTTACGAACCGTACGCGACGACAAAATTAAAGCATCGGGGCCAAGGGCCTCTTTAATTTGGCGTAGTGCTGAGTCCATATTTTCTGATTCGAAAACCCTAACTTGCATTTAACCTCACGGTACTCAAAGACCTCACTTTTAAATGTGATGCAATCTCGTTATGAGAAATAATCACCAAGCTTGGCAGGTATCTTTCAGTCAGTTTTTTGACATGTGGACGGATTGTTGGCGAACACAAGAGGATCGGTGTCATGCCTCCACCAAACTGCTGAATCTGACCACCAACCGCATCAAGTATTGCTTGAGCCTGCCGTGGATCAAGGGCCAAATAATGACCTCCCTGTTCCGTTTTTTGCAACGCTTGGTGAATCGATTCCTCAATTTGTCGATCAAGAGTCATCACCGGCAAAACATCGTCGTCTTGCGCGTATTTACTGCTAATTTGCCGAGATAAGGCACTGCGAATATGCTCAGTCAACAAATCTGGATCTGGTACGACTGGAGCATAATCTGCCATGGTCTCCAAAATCGTACGTAAATCACGAATTGAAACCTCTTCGCGCAGTAGATTTTGCAACACGCGCATGATCAATCCAAGACTAAGAAGGTCAGGGATAAGATCATCAACAAGCTTTGGATAACTCTTCTTTAAGTTATCTAGCAAGTTCTGTACCTCTTGTCGGCCAAGGAACTCATGCGAGTAACGTTTAATTATTTCACTAATATGGGTTGCCATGACAGTTGTACAGTCGACGACGGTATAACCTGCAATTTGAGCACGCTCTTTTTTATCTTCAGAGATCCAAATTGCCGGCAAACCAAAGGCGGGCTCTTCTGTGGCAACACCCTTTATCGTTTCGGTTGCAACACCCGGATTCATCGCCATGAAATGCCCAGGCAGCATCTCTGCGCCTGCCACCTTAACTCCTTTGAGCATAAAACGATATTCGTTCGGTTTTAGCTGTAAATTATCTTTGATATGTACGGGAGGAACGATAAAACCTGAGTCTAAGGCAAACTGCTTACGGATCGACCGAATACGAGTAAGAAGCTCACCGTCTTGTCCTGCATCAACAAAGGGGATTAAACCGTAACCAACTTCAAGCTCAAGAAGATCAACATTGAGCATTTCGTCATAGTTTTCCTCCTCATTTAATCCAGCACCAGCTCCGGGTAGAGCTTCGGGAAGCTCATTCTCCGCCGCTAATTTAATATCTGCTTCACTTTTTTGCAGACTATAGGCTGCAAACGCTAAAATCGCAGCCAGCGTGACAAAGGGGATAAATGGCATGCCAGGGATCACGGCAAACATCAACATTATGGCCGATACGACCCAAATCGCCTGTGGATATTTGGCAAACTGTGCCTTTATGTCACTACCAAAATCACCCGTTCCAGTCGTGCGGGTAACCAGCAAACCCGCAGCGGTCGAAATAATAAGAGCTGGGATCTGACCAACAAGGCCATCACCAACGGTTAGAATAGTGTAGTTCTGTGCCGCCTCAACCGCGGGCATCCCTTTTTGGACAACACCAATAACAAAACCTGCGCCAATGTTGATCAGGGTAATAATGATACCAGCAATGGCATCACCACGAACAAACTTACTTGCACCATCCATTGCTCCATAGAAATCAGCTTCATTGGCAATTTCAGCACGGCGCTTTTTAGCTTGCTCATCATCAATGAGCCCCGCGTTTAGATCTGCATCAATCGCCATCTGTTTACCGGGCATGGCATCGAGAGTAAATCGTGCCGCGACCTCAGCTACGCGACCAGCACCTTTGGTAATAACCATAAAATTGATCAATACCAAAATAACAAAGATAACAATACCGACAACATAGTTGCCGCCCACAACAAATTGGCCAAAGGCCATAATCACTGATCCAGCGGCGCTCGGGCCCTCTTCTCCGTGCAACAGAATCAAACGTGTTGAAGCAACATTTAGAGACAGCCGAAACAGCGTTGTGGCCAAAAGAACGGCGGGGAATACCGCAAATTCCATCGATTTGCTGGTATATAAACTGATAATAAGAATCAGCATTGCAAGTGTGATATTCAATGACAGAAAGATATCGAGCAATACAGGTGGCAATGGGAGGATCATCAGCATTAGCACTGCAACCAACCCAAGCGATACCACGATATCGCTGCGCATTAATATTTTCACCCATCTATTTTCGGTAACAGCTTCAAACATAGATTATCGACGTCGTTTCAGGCTATAGACATAAGCAAGGATTTCAGCCACGGCTTTAAACATTTGTTCGGGAACCACAGCACCAATATCAACTTTATATAGGGCACGAGCAACGGGAACATTTTCCACCAGCGGCACATCGTTTTCACGTGCTATTTCACGTATTTTCATTGCGATATTATCTGCACCCTTGGCGATAACAACGGGCGCATCAGTCTTACCTTGTTCATATTGAATTGCAACGGAAAGGTGGGTCGGGTTTGTAATGACAACATCAGCTTTTGGCACTTCTGCCATCATTCGATTACGAGCCATCTCTTGCTGCAATGAACGAATACGAGCCTTAAGGTGTGGATCGCCCTCACTCTCCTTATACTCTTCTTTCTGCTCCTGCTTGGTCATCTTCATCTTTTCTTCCATCTCCCAACGGACGAAAAGAAAGTCGATTAATGACAGCAACAACATGATCCCGCAACTTTTAAACAACACCACTAAGGCGACACGTCCTACATAGTTGAGGGTTTCAAGCACCTCCATATCAACAAGATATAAAGCATTCTCAAATTCATTAAAGACCGTCTTGTAGGCGATATACCCAACCAGCACAACCTTACAAAGAGACTTAATTAACTCGACCATTGAACGTTTAGAAACAAAACGTGCAGCCCCCTTAATGGGGTCGAGCTTTGAGAAATCAGGCATTAGAGGTTTGGTGGTGAACAACCAGCCAATTTGAAAATAACTGGCACAAAAACCAATAATCAAAACCATAAGAAATAGCGGCGCGAGAAGCATGGCACTGTTTTTTAAAACAAAACCGTAAATCTTAACAATCGATGTGGGCGTTACTTCATATTGCCCAGCTTGGGCCCATATGTATTCAACCATCCATGATAATTTACTCCAAAAAGTCGGGCCGTAGAAGTACCACAACAGGATAGAGACCGACATTAATGCCGCAGTATTAATCTCTTTACTCTGTGCGACTTGCCCTTTTTTACGAAAATCATCACGCCGTTTACTACTGGCTTCCTCTGTCCGTTCTTGTCCTGACTCTTCAGCCATCTAACCGCTCCTTAGCATCAACAATAAATGCTCAAATTTTTCGGGCAGTAAACTGAACTCACGACTTAATAACGCGACAACAAGATTCATGGTTAAGCCCATTATGATAAAGGCCATACCAATGTTGATTGGAAATGAAAGCATGAACGCGTTAAGCTGTGGAAACACGCGCGACAGAATGCCAAGAACCAAACCAGACAACAATAAAACTGCCAAAATAGGTGCACTGAAACGGATAGCGAGCACAAACATTTGGCTCGTTAACTCCATAATAAACGGAACGGCTCCCGTTGAAAAATCCAATAATCCTGGAGGCAAAAGGTAATATGAATCGACCATCACCCGTATGAACATATGATGCACGTCCAGTGCCAAAAAAATCAAAATTGCGAAAACATTTTGAAATTGCGACAACAACGATACCTGTCGTTGATTTTGCGGGTCGTAAACATTTGCCGCCGCGAACCCCATCTGATAACCAACAATGGTTCCTCCGAACTCCACAGCAGTAAAAATTAGGCGAGCAATAAAGCCCATCATAATCCCTAACAGCGCTTCATTGGCAACGAGTAAACCAAGAGAGACTGGAGTAAATGCTGATTGTGGCAAAGTAGATTCGACAGCGGGCAGAATTAAAACAGTAAGCATTAAAGCGAGGATGGTTTTAGCGCGTGCTGGAACTTGTGAACTGCCAAAGATTGGCATACTTCCTAAGATTGCCGCAACACGAGCCAAACAGATCAAGGCAAGTTGAATTTTTTCGACCGGGATTAAGAGTAACTCCATCTACCTTAGCCCCCGATGAGAGAGATCCCCTGAAAAATATTTTGCGTAAAGGCCAACATAATGCGGATAATCCACGGAGCAAACAATATTAACGCAACAAGAACAGCAACAATTTTAGGTATAAAGGTCATCGTTTGTTCGTTAATCTGCGTCGCAGCTTGAAAAATACTGATCATCAAACCAACAATGAGGCCCGACAATAACATTGGCGATGAGATCAACAAAACGGTTTTAACGGCATTACGACCGAGATCGATAACAAATTCAGGCGACATGCTTGACCTCCATCCTAAGAAAAACTCTTAACCAAAGCACCAACGACTAAGCCCCAACCATCAACCAAAACAAATAGTAATAATTTAAAGGGCAGCGATATGATCGGCGGCGGCAACATCATCATACCCATCGACATCAGAACAGAAGCCACAATCATATCGATCACCAAAAAAGGGATATAGATCATAAAGCCAATTTGAAACGCGCGGTTTAACTCTGACAACATAAATGCTGGAATCAGTGCCGTCGTTGCCACCTCTAATTGGTTATCCGGCTGTTCATAACCTGCAACATCGACTAATAGTGCTAAGTCTTCTTCACGTGTTTGCGAAAACATAAATTCACGTATCGGTTCAACAGCGAGTTCAAGCGCAGCCTGTTGATCGATCTTTCCTGCCAAATAGGGCTGAACAGCTTGGTCATTCACCACACTGTAAACAGGCGACATAATAAAAAACGTTAAAAACATCGCCAAGCCGACAATAACTTGATTCGGTGGCATCTGCTGTGTACCCATAGCCTGACGAACAAAGGACAGAACAATGACGACACGAACGAAAGCCGTGGTCATCAAAAGGATCGCTGGCGCAGCCGAAAGAACGGTCAACACCAGCAAGATCTGAACCGCGTTTGACACCTCACTCGGCGTCGATGCTTTTTCAACGCCTAAACTTATTGTCGGTAGATCAATTGCGAAAGCAGTCAGTGGAGAGGTGATCAGAAAAACAATAACCATCCCTTGGAGCCAGCGGCGGATCATTGTTCTAGCTCCGATGGAGAAGCGGGCGTTTTAGATTCCTTCAACAGATGATCAAATGATGGGGGCTCATCTTCAACTACTGGCCATTGTGCTAAAGATTCTAGCCGCTCACCAGTACCTGCGAGTAACAACTTTGAACCATTGACCTCAATGAGGTATAGCGCTCTTTTAGGCGCAAGATACCGCACCTCGATCAAATTAATTTCACGATTTTGTCCTGCGGGAAGCCAGCGGCCACTTTTTTTCAACACGGCATAAAGTAACAACATGACACCTAGAACAAGGGTCAAGGCACCCATCACTTTTAAGCTCATTGGAATCAATTCTGTTTCAACTGAATCAACAGCAAAAGCAGCAGTGGGGATAACCATAAAAAACAACAGTAACGCTTTTGCCATGACGCTACGCCAAATTCTCTATACGCTCAGCAGGGCTAACAACGTCAGTCAGACGCAATCCCAACTTATCGTTTACCAAAACAACCTCACCGCGAGCAATTAGACGTGAATTCACATAAACATCAAGAGGATCACTGGCACCTTTACTTAATTCGACGACATAACCTTCATCCATCATCAGCAGATCACGTACCAACATTTTAGTCCGCCCCACTTCAACCGACACATCAAGAGGAATATCCAGCAATAACTCTAAATTTTTCAACCCTTCCTGAAGCTCTTCAGCGGCCTGCTCAGAATGTGTTGCAGGAGTTGTAGCCTCCGTCTCTTCCATAGATCCTATCTCCTTTTGCTCAATTTATCGATAACACGAAGTGCTTTTTTTCCGTCTTGAATACCAATTAAACCGGTAAACTTTGAACTCCCTTCAACCTGTAAGATCACTGGGCTATCTGGTGGACACTCTAGCGGTAAAATATCGCCAACGCGAAGATCTAAAATATCACGCACATCAAGTTGTATTTGCGCTAACTGGGCAGAGACAGAAACATCCATATCTTGCACTTCGTTAGCAAAATACCCCCCCCAATGACTTCCCGAACTCGTCGCACCGAGTTCACTTTTAAGCTTTTCTCGAATTGGATCCAAAGACGAATAGGGGATCGCCAAGCGCATAAGGCCAACAGTATCATCAATTTTAACCTTAAACGATGCCACCATCATCTCAGTATCACCTGGAACAATGGTAACCAAGCGTGGATTCGCCTCAACGCGCACAAGCTCAGAAGCTAAATTTTCTATTGATGAAAAGGCTTTGTTCAGCTCTTGACACCCCTCCGAAACAACATCCTTTACAATATTAATCTCAATTGATGTCATTCCACGATTGGGTGTAACCACTCCGCTTTCAGAACCACCACCACCGAGCATAATTTCAACTTGAGCAAATGAAATATTTGCATCAAATATAAGCAAGCCATTTTTTTTCAGCGGATCGAGAGTAATAATACCGTACAACTGATTATTACTGCACTCATTGATCAGAGACTCATATTCAAGTGAGCCAATGTTCTCTCGCAAGATACTGACGGCACGTTGCAGACGACTAGAAAGGGAAAAGGACATATTGCGCGAAAAAGCATCGAGCAAAATATCGAAATTAGCTAAACGAACACCCGTCTGGCCTTTGCTTTGAACTAAGCTAAAGCCAGAGACACGATGTTCGGGTTCAGCTGGACTCTCGTCAGACGTAAGTTCAGAATCTAACGATCCATCCTTAACCGCAGAGAGTAACTCAGCAATTTCATCTTTGGAGAGAATTCGCTCCAAAAGTCCCTCCCTTTATTGCACAACAAATTCAGTGAAATAGATCCCTTTGACTTTTCCTTTTTTCAACAACTTGTTCAAACGCACGATAATTTCAGCACGTAATTGAAGTTTTCCCTGTAAATCATTTAATTCTGCAAAGGTTTTATTGCCGACAAGCAACAAGACAGAATCGCGAATTTGCGGCATTCTCTCGTTAACCTCAATAACCGTTTCGTCATTTTCCAACTCAAGGGTGATTGCGGCCTTGAGGTAACGTGTTTCATTCTTATCAAGAATGTTAATAATAAAGTCAGAGACATCCACCATTGGGCCGACACCTTCAGCCTTTTCGGTTTCCTCTACCTCAACGGCAACGGGAGTGTTTTGTGCTGATTTTGAGCCGAGCAAATAGGCTGCGACCCCTACAGCGACCAAAAGAACCACAACACCGATGATGACAAAAAGCATCATTTTACTCTTGCCGCCACCAGCTCCTTTTTCTTCCTCATCTGCCATACTTGGCTATCTCCTACTTAAATCAATAATTGTATCTGAATTGGTTAAAACTTAACGAATATCTACAACAGACTAAAAAGGCAACTGCTCATTGGCATCAATCAAATAAGGCAATTGCTCACGATAACTACCTAGACTTTCAAGAACAAATTCAACTCGACGATTTTTTGCCCGATTTTCAAGTGTATCATTATCGACAAGAGGGTGCTCGGAACCGTAACCAACGGCTGACATCCGATCTAGAGGAAAAAGGTCAGCGGTTTGAAAATATTTTAAAACTGAAACAGATCGTGCCACAGACAAATCCCAATTGCTCATATCAGAACGACTGTAAGGGACATCATCCGTATGGCCCTCAACGCGCAGCTGCAAAGGTAAGGGCCGAATCAATCCAGCAACCTTTGCCAAAACAGGATAAGCGGCAGGTTTCAGCTGCGAGGTGCCTGGTGAAAACAAAATAGATTCATTAATCTGCAAGATCACTGCACCGCGATCTTTAACAAGTTTAATTGAAGGATCAAGGCGCAACCGATTCATCTGCGTCATGATTCGTGAATAAAGCCGCTGAACCAAATCATCGTGAACTGGTGCAATTTCAACAAGGGTCGGTGGTGAGATCTCTTTCTGATCTTTACCACCAAACACACCAAAAGCGCCGCGCAACGAGCCAGCTGCTTGACTAAATTTCACTTGATCCATATTGGCCATCGATAGCAACAAAACAAAGAAGGTCAACAACAGCGTCACAAGGTCACTATAGGTAATCATCCATGCTGGTGCCCCGGCTGGTTGTTTTTTAGGTTTTTTTTCCACAACTTCTCCACCCAGGATGATTCAACAACTTAAAACAAAACGAATGCAATTATTTCTTATTGAAATTGCTCTCACGCAACGCAGGCGCAACGAAAGCATGGAGTCGCTGTTCCATGACTCGTGGGTTTTCCCCCGCCAAAATAGAGTTCATCCCCTCAGAGATTAAAGTCTTACCCAGAACCTCACAAGCAGAGCGATGCTTGAGTTTTCCTGACATCGGAGTAAATATAATATTCGCTGATACCGCACCATAAAAAGTGGTTAACAACGCGACCGCCATGGCAGGACCAATTGAAGCAGGATCATCCATCGTTTGTAGCATTTGAACAAGGCCGATAAGGGTACCAACCATTCCCATGGCTGGGGCATAAGCTGCCATGGTGGTAAAGATGTCCGCACCACTTTCATGACGCTCCATCACATATTCAATTTCCCGCTCCATCATCTCACGTAATGCTTCAGGTTCTTGTCCGTCGACAGCCATTTGCAATCCTTTAAGAAAAAAAGGATCCTCCACTTGAGACATGACTGACTGTAGCGACAAAATGCCTTCCTTACGTGCCTTACCAGAGAATTCAATCAGCTGAGCAATAATCTCTCCTGAGGCTTGTTCTTTATGAAAAAGAGTTTTTTTGGCCACAGACATGGCCCGAATAACTTCCTTAAACGGATAATGGATCAAAGTTGAACCAATGGTTCCCCCACCAACAATCATCAATGAGGGGGGGTCGATAAAGAGAAAAATCGAGCCGCCACTCATCATCGCAGCCAAAACTAGACCAAAAGCGACAACAGCACCCAGTATTGTAGAAATATCCATACAAAAGCCCTTAGAACATTAGAGACACATGGTGAAGAAAACTAATTAGGCGACACTGCCCCAATTACCACTTTCTTAACCTCTCATTTTACACACTTCTGCCCCGCTAGGGAACTGCAAAAGTGATTTAAATCCTGCTATTTATAGCAAACACGAACGCGCTAAGTGGCCATTAACAAAAAATGCCAAGAGTTCGCACGGTACGCACTCTTGGCATCTGATAATTCTATACAAACAACAACTCCCTAACCTCAGAGAGAATAAGCGTCTAACGCTTGAGATTGATCAATTCACCTAAGAGTTCATCGGTTGTTGTGATAATTTTAGAGTTCGCCTGAAAACCACGTTGAGTGGTGATCATTTTAACAAATTCAGCCGCGAGGTCGACATTAGACATCTCAAGAGAGTTGGTGAAAATTTGACCCACACCAGAACCAACGGTACCAACGATTGCTGTACCTGAAGTATCTGTTGCACCATACATATTATTACCAATTTTTGACAACCCTAAAGGATTCGAAAACTTAGCGAGTGCGATCTTAGCCAACTTACGTGGTTCACCATTTGAATAGTTACCAAGAATGTTTCCATCATTATCGACAGTTAGACTTACAAGTGTGCCTGTAGAATAGCCATCTTGGGATTGTGATATAACATCGGACTCACTTGAATACTGTGTTGCATTAAATGTCATATCAATAATCTGCGTAGGTTCAGCCTCATTGACCCAACTTAACGCTCCAGCAACCGTCCCAGCTGTTGGTATTTGCGCAACGGGCTCAACATCTGTCGACAAGGGATAAGGCTCAGCCAGAGTCGACGTCGATTCATACAGATCATTATCCGGATTATAGGCGCGGTCTGCATCACCTGAAGGGCCAGCTGCGATTGTAGCAGAGATATCATTGACGTTAACTAACCGACCTCCAGTATCAAAAGAGAGGATACTTCGCCCCACCTCCATCCACTCGGGAATAGGTGCAACATCGCTCACCTCTGAACCCGCAACCACGGTGTGCGATTCCCACTGTATAATGCCTGTCGGATTCCCAACCGTTGGCACTGCTGGATCCGTGACTGGATTCAATTTATTAAAATACGTGGTCACGAGATGCTCTCGACCTAAGGAATCAAACACTCGCACCGACGAGGCATAATTACTTGTCGCTGCAGGGTCAGTAACATCAAAAGGTGACTCGTCATCCGTTACATTGCCAAGATATGGATCATTCGCGTTTAAATTAGTTGCCAATGAGATTGTACTAGTAGGATTTGCAGGTGAAAACGAACGTGTTGCAATCGTTAAGTCCGTAATATCACCCATCGTCTCACCAGCATCATTGAGGTAATATCCCTGAACAGCAAACCCTTCGGGATTAACGAGTGTGCCACCTTCGTCGAAACGAAACGCCCCTGCTCGAGTATAGTTAATAGTCGCCTCATCAGGGCTACTCACCATAAAAAAGCCCGGCCCCTCGATCGCGAGGTCAGTGTTTGATTCCGTCGACTCAAAGGTCCCCTGACTAAAGATATTATCAACTGTCGACATCCCCGTACCACGACCCACCTGGGATGATCCACCCGAACCAGCAATTTCAGCTGAAAGGAGGTCAGCAAAAACAGTCCGACTTGACTTAAAACCAACGGTATTACTATTGGCAATATTGTTACCTAAAACCGTTAATGCGTTACCGTTTGCATTGAGTCCACTAACGCCGCTATACAGTGAGCTTTGGATTCCCATAATTTTATCTCCCTTGAAGATGCCATAAACAGATGACATTCAACGGGCCCCCTACACGAGGACCGGCCCGGTTAAGCAATAATTGCGCTATCAATATTTGTAAAAACGTTACCTTTAAGCTGTTCTTTATCTGCAACCGTTACCACGGTATTATCTTTAATACTGACAACCAAGGCTGCACTATCCAGCAACACAAGTGAATCTCGGCTACCCTTCTCATCGGCCATTCGTACGGCTTGGTTTAGGCGCCCAAGTTCATTTGCATCCATTTGTATGCCACGACTCTGCATACGTTGCGTAGCGTGTTTAGAAAAACGTACTTCTCCACGACTAAGTTGATCACCAAGCACCTGCTTAAACGAAATCCCGTCTTGGGGATTTGTCGCAACACCAGCCACCTTTTTTACAGTCGTAGACTGAATCGGTTGAGGATGAATAAATAAGGAGTCAGCCATATTAATAGCCTCGAACGCTTTGGACATCCGCATAGCGATAATCGCCAGAATCAGTCACCAGCATTTCAGTACCGTCAGCCATATCAACCCCGACAACTCGGCTCCTTATCAAGGATTTTGCCACAACGGCATCTTCACCATTAAACGCCGACACTCCAAGAGTATAATTTCCGTCAATCAGCGTGTTGCCATTACCGTCTGTGCCATCCCACTCGAAAAAGTGAGTCCCAGCCTCCATATCTTCCAACGGAAAGCTACCGACACTATTGCCCGCTGCATCGCGAATATACAGGCTACCACTATCTGCTGCGGCATCGAGATCATAACCAAGCTTTATCGGCTCGCCATTAAATTTGAAGTCAGATGAGGTTGTTACCACCTCAGTACCGATCATCGCTAACGCAGACAGCCTCTGAACCTCGGCCGAGGTATTACCCATACTCTCAAGATTATCGTTAACATTAAAGAGCTGCTCCAGTGAACTGAACTGGGCCAGCTGCGCCGTAAACTCCGTTGCATCAGCTGGATTCATTGGGTCTTGATTTTTTAACTGCTCAACCATCAGTGTCAAAAACTCATCTTTGCCCAGAGCATTTGCTCCCGACGCGAGTGAGTTTTTTAAATCTGCTGCGGTTGTGCTACCCGGTACGCTTGACGTACTTGATACTTCTGCCATACCAACCTCCGCTTTCTTAAACTCGTAAACTTACACCGCGACCGTCAGCTTGTGCTGCTGCGGCAGAAATGACCGCTTCAACTTCCGGTTCGTTATCTTGATCAAATGAGGAGAACTGATCAGACTGCCGATTAGCAACAAATTCGCCCCGCTCTGACGATTGCTGATCTCCACGCTCACCCGAATCAACACTGACCTGAAAATCTTCCACCGTCACGCCTTGATCTTGCAGTGCGTCACGTAATCGTGGGAAATTGCGTTCGAGCACCTCTTGCACTTGCTGTGTCTGAGCCTGAAGATGAACTTTAAGCTGGTCACCCTCCATCACCATACGTAACTGCAATTCACCAAGCTCTTCAGGGTGCAACTTCACCGTGACACTACTGCTATCCCCACGCGCATGAAGCGTTAAATGGTCAATTGTCTGCTGAACGACGCGGCTTTCTGGCAGAGTTGAGCCATCTTTTAAGGGGATAGACACCTCACTGCCCGGTGTTGACACTGCGCCACTAGCGGTCACTTGTGGCTGAACTGCGCCCGACATTGCACTTTCAGGCTGCTGAGTTGGTGTCGCTGCCACCCCTAAAGAATCAGCCCCAACTAAAGATTCAGCTGCTTGAGAGAGCACAATGCCATCATCTCCAACAATTAGGTTTGCTGTCGCCCCAGCGACTTCGCTACTCGGCGCAACCACTGACGAAGCCATTGGTGCGACGATAGCGGGATCAACACCCTGCTGTTGGCGTAATGTTGCACCAAGTTCAGGCTTGTTGAGCAATGACGCAAAACGTGGATCAGTCACCACTGGACGACCACCCTTTACCTTCTCAGCGCCCACGGCTTCAACACTTGCAGCAATTTCAACAACCTGTTCCAATGGTTGAACATTTAGCTTCTGGTTAGGGTTCCCTTCTGACACCACTGCAACAGCTTGTGCGGTAACCGCAGCCGTGGCCCCATTAACCTTGGCCATCTTTGAGGCAACAGTGCTTTGAGCAGCCTCAATCAAAGTCTCTGCGGTGCTACCATCAACAACATTCTGTTGTTGATGATTACCCCCTCTAACATCCTCAGCGTTCAACAGCTGGTTGTTAGGTAAGACAGTTCTATCTCTACCAACAGTTGCCGCAACCACATTATCAACGTCACCTTCAACTTCAGTTGCCACAGAAGCTACACTCACAGTAACCTGTGCAACCTCTTCACCTTCACCAATAGGGCTAGCAACACTTTCAGCTTGACCACCTGTTAGTGCTTTTGCAGTAATCATTTCAGCTACGGCAACGTGTATACCCTTCTCGCCAGCCTCAGGCTGTTCCTGAACTGCACCACCTGCTTCAGTGGCTACCTGCTGTTGAGTACTATCGCCTTGTGAAACCATTGCAGCACCAGCTAACTCTTCATCGCTACAGTCGTTACACGCTTTCTGTAGAGCAGGTGAAAACGCACTATCCGCACCCTTACCAGTCGAGCGCGCTGCCCGCGCTGCGACGGCATCATTGACTGGTGCAGGCTGATTAATCATTGCCATTGCTTGCATCAAATAGATCTCCTTTCATTTTATTTCGTGCGCCAGAACTTAATCTTCACGTAGTGTTGAATAGGCGGTACTTAATACGGCCGCATCTTCCCCATCGAGATTCGCTAGCACCTTTCCAGCACTTTTAGCTTTCATGCCAGATAAAATACCAATAGCTAGCTCACGATCTAACTCACTGATGATAAGGGCCGCCTTAACTGGATCCATCTTGTTGTACATCTTACTCAGCTCTTCGACCTTAGCGAGCTCGATGGCATCCTTTTCAGCAAGAAGCCCTTGAATCTCTTCACGTAGCGCCTGTAACGCTTCTAGCTTCTTATCGACCTCAACACGGAGGAGGTTTAGCTCATTTCTCTCCTTTTTAAGGGCTTGAGCTTCAATCACTGTTTTCTGCTTTTGTTCTCTCAACTGAATGATTAAGCGACGCTCTTCAACTGAGGCAATATCTGTCTCAAGAGGTTGCTCCATAAGAGGATCATCTTCTGCGCCCCCTTGTGTTGCAATCAGCACTAACAGCATTCCAACTAAAAAAATATAGGTAAAAGTTCTCGTAGATTTCATCGATCATCCTCGTGTCTAAACATAATCGCAACTTCATCAATTTGTGCCATCTCTTTACGATGAAGTTCTTTCTTGATCTCAAGATTTTTTTTCTCTTTAAGCTTTTCCATCAATTTTTTTTCGCGACTTGCGTCGGCTAATTTCTTCCGACACTCCAACACTAATTCGCGAGCAAGACCCAATTGTCGATCTAACTCAATCAACACCTGCCGCTTGTGTTCAATGCGATTTTCATACAGCATAAATTCGTGACTTTGGATACCAACAAGTTGCCGCTCTTCATACTCAACACTGATCTCAGCCAGCTCAGTCGTTTCGTCGGACAGTTGACGGATCGTTGACTGTTCATACTGAATGGCTTCAGCCAAGCTTTGACGAGCTTGATCCTCCAAACGTTGACGATGTTCTAAAACCACTTGAAGTTTAAATGACTTCATCGGACCCTTTCACAGGAAAAGACTATTCAATGCAACAAATCAAAATCAGGGCGCACTACTCTCTTCGGTACCCAATAGGAAAATCGTTACGACAAACAATAAATTTTGGAAAAATAAGGATTTTTTACAAGAAAGGTGGGGAGAGGGAAGGTTATTCTCGATGTTCTGTGCGCCGGTCCAACACTAATTCGGTCATGGCACTTGTTGTTCCATCTAAAGTATCTCGTTCGTCCATCCCTTGACAGAGGAATTCATTAACAGCGTCGATGCGTGAAATAGCATAATCGATTTTAGGATTGCTTCCCGCTACATACGCACCAATGTTGATGAGATCTTCTGCTTCTTTATGCGTAGCAAGTATTTCACGAATCTTAGCAGCCCCTTGTACATGTTCTGGCTCAACGATATCGCGCATGACACGGCTAGCTGAATGAAGAATATCAATACAAGGATAATGGTTCTTTGCAGCGAGGTCTCTTGATAAAACAATATGACCATCAAGAATCGAACGGACCGAATCGGCAATAGGCTCGTTCATATCATCACCTTCAACCAAAACCGTATAGAGTCCAGTGATACTTCCCTGTTTTTTAAAACTACCAGCACGCTCAAGAAGTTTTGGAAGTGTTGCAAAGACTGAGGGCGTATAACCTTTTGTTGTTGGTGGCTCACCAATGGCTAACCCCACCTCGCGCATAGCCATAGCAAAGCGAGTCACGGAATCCATCATCAACAAAACATTATGGCCTTGTTGACAAAAATATTCAGCTAAGGTGGTCGCAACAAACGCGCCACGCATACGTAATAATGGTGACTGATCAGAGGTGGCGACGAGAACAACGGATCGCGCTAACCCTTCTTCACCCAGATCACGTTCGATAAATTCGCGCACTTCACGGCCACGCTCACCAATCAAAGCAATGACGTTAACATCGGAACGGGAATGTTTTGCCATAGTACCCAACAACACACTCTTGCCGACACCAGAACCTGCCATAATTCCAAGACGCTGACCAAGACCACAAGTGAGTAGACCGTTGATGGCCCGAACGCCAAGATCAAGCGGTTTAGCGATTTTACTCCGCTCCATCGGCCCTGGAGGTAAAGCATAAACAGGCATCTCTTTTTCAAACACAGGCTGCGGCAGGCCATCGATAGGGTGTCCCATGGCATCGACAACTCGGCCAAGCAGGGCATCACCAACCCCCATCGTGGCACTATTTCGTATCACCCGGATAAGACTACCAGGCCCCAAACCACGCAACTCACCAAGCGGCATTAAGAGTGCTAGCCCCTCCCTAAAACCAACAACTTCGGCAAGAACAGGATCGGAATGATCTAGCGGGGTGATTTCGCATAAAGTACCCACCGATGCCGCAGGACAATAGCCCTCGACAACCAGACCAACAATCTTCGTAACTTTCCCCCACACTTTGACGGTGTTACATGACTTGACAAGGCTTTCGAGGTTTGCCATCACTCCCCCCTAGTCGCCTCTTGAAGACAGTTAGATATCGCCTCCAGTTGCGCTTCCATGGTCGCATCAACTCGCCCTAATGGTGACTCAAGAATACAACCTCCGCGAGTTAA
>Ga0193954_1000613_pt1 | contig 20462 bp, 21 predicted proteins | sample BB_5_MG_FD_140340 | JGI IMG/M metagenome (GOLD analysis project Ga0193954, IMG submission 140340) | Microbial mat bacterial communities from the Broadkill River, Lewes, Delaware, United States - BB_5_MG | ecosystem: Environmental > Aquatic > Freshwater > River > Microbial mats | place: USA...
CACTTTATCTGAAAAAGCCGTTGCATCTATTGCAGAAGCAAATCCAGAAAAAGAGATTAAAACTCTTATGAGAGGTTTGGATTTCCAAGGTGTAAATGGTGTTCACTTTAGACAAAACTCTGTAAATGGTCAAGTTATTGCTATGAGATCAACAAGAGAAGTTAAATTAAATGCAGACTTACACTAAGTCTAAAACTCTTAATTTATATCAACCACAAAATGGGTATTGCTACAATAGCGATACCCATTTTTTATATAACTTCATTTGTAAAAATCTTGAAATATATAAAAATATCAAAGGGGAACTTTTAGATATAGGAAGTGGTAGTGGAATACTTGGGCTGCTTGTAGCTCGTGAATATAAAAAACTCAACCTAAACCAATGTGAAATTCAAAAAAGTTTTCAGTTTTTAACACAGAAAAATTCGGAAGTAAATGGTATCAAAAACACACTTCATAAAGGAAGTATTTTAGACTATACATTTAATGTACAGTTTGACTATGTAGTTTCAAATCCACCATTTTACCATGGGGATGTGATAAAAAGTGAAAATGAATCTTTAAAAATAGCTCGATACAACGATAGTATGCCTTTAGACCAGTTTATATTTAAAACTTCTAAGATACTCAAATCTGGTGGAAAGTTTTTCTTTTGTTATGATGCAAAACAGTTAGATAAAATCATAGAAAATATTAACAAAACAAATCTAAACATTGAAGCTATTCAGTTCTTACATCCAAATACTACAAAAGATGCAAGTCTAGTGATGGTATATGCAAGAGTTGGTTCAAAATCCCAAATGAAGATTTTACCACCTATGATAATGTTTGAAAAAAATGGTGATTTTAAAGATGAAGTAAACGAGATATATAAAAAGTGTTCAACACATAGTATCAAGTGTGAAGTGGAAGTTTAGAGATTAAATTCTAAACCCTACTTTCCATATCTATACGTATAATATTTTAAAAATAAATATGAGATGATAATCGCTGCGATTGTACGTATAACAATCACCATTGTAAAATCTGCTCCAAATATCACAAACAATAATGTATCTTCAATAATAGCATGACAAATCATCAAAAAAGTACCTATATAAAATAAGTCAGCTTTAGAGATAGCTCCTGATTTTGATTCTTGGATGAGTATCCCTGCTCCATACGTGATGCCTAGAATCACACCTACAACGATAGAAAAACCCTTACTTACATTTTTTTGAGACTCTACTACAAATTTTCTAGTTTTTATAAAATCCATGATAAAAATAAGTACAGATATAAGTACAATAATTTTTATACTGAGTTCTAAGGCATTGTATGATGACCCAATAATTAAATCACCAAAACTATCGTAAGTTACTTTTACAAAGTTATCACTTGAAATCATAGCTTCGAACCAAGAAGCTGGCATAAGATAGGTAAGATAAGCTACAAAGAGACCTACGAAAAAACGCATAGAGTAAGAATAAATAGTAGAAATACCAATCTTTTTCATAATCACACTCTCCACTACAAGTGAGTGACAAATACCTAAAAATACAGCCAATATACTCCACTGATGTGGTGTCATATCTAAAGGTGCGGCAAAAGCAACAGCTGCATAAAGATTGAGGAAAATTCCAGAAATAATAGCCAACGATGCTTCAGCAGGAAGTCCCAGCATTGAAGTAAAAGGCTCAACTATAAAAGAGATAGAAGATAAAGTATTATAATAAAATAAAATATCAGCAAGGATATAAATAGGGATTACAAGCTTCAATATAATCCATGCACTTTTAAAAGATGTATTCAGTGTATTTTTAAAATTCATTTACATTTTACCTTCCATTTAATAACGCTTACTATGTTATAACTCTATTTCTAAACAAATAGGACAGTGATCACTTCCCATGTATTCATTCATAATATAAGCATCTTTTATTTTATCTTTTAAATCTTCACTTACGTAAAAATAGTCTATTCTCCAGCCTACATTGTTCGCTCGTGCATTAGCTCGGTATGACCACCAACTATATAGCTCTTCTTCGTTACCTTTTATATGCCGTAACGTATCAATATATCCAGAAGCTAAAAATTTATCCATCCATTCTCGCTCCATTGGTAAAAAGCCAGACTTTTTTTCATTTGCTTTTGGTCGTGCCAAATCTATAGGATGATGAGCAGTATTTACATCTCCACAAACGATGATAGAAAAACCATCTTTTTTAAGCATTTCACAATGTTCTAAAAACCTATCATAAAAGCCCATTTTATATATAAGTCGTTCCTCTTTGCTTTGCCCATTTGGAAAGTATACATTAAAGTATGCTACTTTTTTATCACCAAAATTAAAATGCGCTTCATTGATACGACCTTCATCTAAAATATCAACACCACGTGTATTATCATGAAAAAATGGCTTAGTATCACTATAAAGGGCAGTTCCAGAACGCCCTTTTATGCTACAGGGATTGATATGTTTAAAGAGATACTCTTTATCAAAAATAGTCGCTGGTATTTGATCTTCTTCTGCTTTTATCTCTTGTAGTCCTAAAATATTTACAGTCTCATTATCTACCCATTTAAGAGCTTCTTTTTTCTCAACTGCACGTATACCATTTACATTCCATGAGATAAATCTATATGTTTTCATTTCTTACCTTATTTATAGTTATATGTTATTTTTTGAATTATATCCAATATTATTTAGTTTTATATCTTCTATTTTAGGTATATTCTTTTTTTCAGTTTTATAGTGTTCTTTTGGTTTTGTTAAAACTAAAAAAGTGTCTCTTGAATTATTTTTAACTGTTTTGATTTTTTTATACATTCAGCAGAATCATTTTTAACACTATTAACGATTTCGTTCACTTGTGTAATTTCTACAAAATCATTAGACACAGGAGAATATAAAGTATTCAGTTGTTCATAACTAGTGTTCATATCTAACCAAGTAATCCAATCTTTTTTTTCCAAAATTACAGGCATTCTATCATGAATAGCTTCTATTTTTTCATTTGGTTCTGTAGTAAGTAATGCGCAACTTAAAATAGTTTTTCCGATATTATTATCAAACCAGTACTCATATACTCCAGCAAGTGCAAAATAGTTATGTGTATTTGACGTAATGATATAAGGGATACTTTGTTTTGTTTGGGCATCTTTTTCCCATTCATAGTATCCATTTATAGGGATAATACATCTTCTTTGTTTATAAGATTCTTTAAAACTCATTTTTTCAAATACAGTTTCACTTCGAGCATTTATATTGATATTGGTTCTATCTTTTGCCCACGATGGAATAAGTCCAAAATGCGCATAGGTATATTTTTTTGTATTTGTATAGATTGGAATATTTATAGTTGGGGCTATATTGTATCGTTTAAATAATACTTGAATCTCATCAGAAAAAGAGCCAAAAGTATTAAAAATATCTTCTTTAAATGCTATATCATCATATATTGCTAATCTTCCAGGCATAATTTAATCTTTGATTCCTAAATATTTAAAGTACTCAACTCTAGGTATCTCTCTAGCCCCTAAAGATTCTAAATGATTATTATGTACTTGACAGTCAATGAGTTTAATTCCATTCTCTTTTGCTTGCTCACACAGATAATAAAAAGCTACTTTAGAAGCATCTTTAACATCACTAAACATACTCTCTCCACAAAAAATATCATCTATCATAATTCCATATAAACCACCTACAAGTACATCATCTAAATAACACTCAATAGAGCTTGCATATCCTAACTTAAAAAGATTTGTATATGCTGTAATAAATGGTTCACTTATCCAAGTATCATCTTCCTCTTTTCTTTTTATGCTTGAACATCTTTTTATTACTGTTTCAAAGTTTTCATTTGACTTTATTACAAAACCTTTGTTTTTGATAGTCCTTTTAAGGCTTTTTGAGAGTTTAAATTCATTTGGAAATAATACCATTCTTTCATTTGGTGAGTACCAATGAATATAATTATATTCATCTATAAACCAAGGGAAAAGTCCATTTTTATATGCATCAACAATTCTTTGGGGATGAAAATCACCACCTATAGCTACGAGGTCATTTTTCATCATATTGAGTGTGGGAAAATTAAAATTATCATCATCTAATAAATAGATGCCTTCTTGTTTATCTATGAGTTCCATTAATGGTATAGTATCTCATTTTAAATAAAACTACAACAATATAAGATATAATATATTTTATGAATGATTATACAACAAAATTAACAACACATAGAGAATTTTACCCATCTTCTGATTTGGATTGGTCGGTTGAGAGTGACCGCGGTCGTATCATCTCTGCACCCTCTTTTAGACGTTTACAAAAAAGAACGCAGGTGTTTGCACTAGAGTTAAATGCGGCAGTAAGAAGTAGACTCACCCACTCACTTGAAGTCTCTCAAACAGCTAGATTTATAGCACGTACTATTTTAAAAAAGCTTAATGATGAACATTTAAATAAAATAGATAATGCCTTTATCTCCACGTGCGAAATGGCTAGTCTGCTTCATGATATAGGAAACCCACCCTTTGGACATTTTGGAGAAACAGCTATCAACGAATGGATGGAAAAAAGTTGTGAAAATTACCTTATGAATCTTTATGGGAACGAAAAACTTAAAGAAAAACTCAAAAAAGATTTATGCTCTTATGATGGCAATGCACAAGCAGTAAGAATTGTACACAAACTGCAAAGATTAAATCTTTCATACTCTCAAACAGCAGCTATTATCAAATATACAAGAGGTGCATTTCAAGAAAAATCAGATGATTCTAATTTCTCATATTTAGAGAAAAAACCAGGCTACTATTACAGTGAAAAAGAATTTGTTGATACATTAAGTGAAACTTTAGAGATACTTCCTGGGCATAGATTTCCATTAACATATATCATGGAAGCAGCTGATGATATTTCATATTTAAGTGCAGATATAGAAGATGCTGTCGATAAAGGTATTTTAACACTTGACAAAATTTATGAATTAATAAAATTAGAATCATACACAGTCAATAAAAAATATGGAACCAATGAAACAATGCTTTTAGATTTAGTTGAGACCAACTATTTTAAAGCAAAAGAAAAAGAAGATGAGCCCTATCAGTTTAATATGTTCTTAACACTCACAAGGGCACAACTTATTTATAGACTTGTAGAATACGTATCTGATTTATATATAAAACATCATGATGATATTTTCAGGGGATCTTTTAACAATGCTCTTTTAGAGTTTGATAAATTCCACGAATGTTCAATCGCCATAGAAATTTTACAGAATATCTCAAAAGCACATATCTACTCACATTCTCAAGTACAAGAGTTGGAGATAAAAGGGTATTCTATCATTCAAGGATTATTTACTATTTATGAACCACTCTTAAAACTCACCACTTATGAATTTGAGATGTTAATAAATGGAGAAAAAGTCAATTGTCTTATCTGTAAAAACTTACTCTTAAGACTTTCAAAAAAACATTTAGTTGCTTATAAAAAAAGTGTTTCAGCTATAAAAAATAATGATAATGAAGATGTATTAGAGTGGTATTATAGAGCTAGACTTATTATAGACTATATAAGTGGAATGACGGATGATTATTCTTTACATGAATATCAGGCTTTAACAGCCTAATATTTATGAGTGGTTTATAATTTCACTTAAAAATTGTTGAGCACGCTCTGTTTTAGGATTCTCAAAAAAAGACTCAGGAGTATTTTCTTCTAAAATCATTCCATCTGCCATAAACACAATTCTATTCGCTACTTCTTTTGCGAAACCCATCTCATGAGTAACACAAACTATAGTATAGTTTTCATCGGCAAGCGACTTCATAACATCTAAAACTTCACCAATCATTTCAGGATCTAAAGCTGATGTTGGTTCATCAAAAAGGATAACATCAGGTTCCATAGCAAGTGTTCGTGCGATAGCAACTCTTTGTTGCTGACCACCACTTAATTCCCCTGGATATTTACTAGCTTGATGTGGAATTTTTACTTTTTCAAGTAATTCCATCCCTAATTTATCTGCATCTTCTTTAGCCATTTTTTTTACTTGAATAGGACCTATTGTAATATTTTCTAGAATCGTTTTATGTGGAAAAAGATTAAAGTGTTGAAAAACCATACCGGTTTGTTGTCTTAATTTATTAATATTTGTTGATTTATCTTTTAAATTTTTTCCATCTACTATTAAATCACCAGAATTAAAATCTTCTAATTTATTAATACATCTAATCATCGTAGATTTACCACTACCACTTGGACCACAGACTACTACAATTTCACCCTTTTTTACACTAAAATTCACATCTTTTAGTGCATGAAAAGTATCATAATATTTATCTACATTTATCATTTCTATTATATTTTGACTCATTTTATACCCTTAACTATTTAGTTGTTTTTCAACTTTTTTCTCTAACTGTGTAGCAATTTTACTTAATGTAAATGCACAAAGGAAATATACTATTGCTATGAAACTTAATATCTCAAAACTCATATAAATACGATTATTAATAATCGTTGCTGCTCTAAAAAACTCTACTACTCCTATTACATACACTAAAGAAGTATCTTTAAATAGTGATACAAATTGAGATAAAATAGATGGGATCATTCTTCTATATGCTTGTGGTAAAATAATATGAATAAAAACTTGCCAACTATTCATCCCCAAAGTCTTAGCTGCTTCAAACTGACCTTTCGGAATTGAGTTAAGCCCTGCTCTTACTATTTCAGCTATATGTGCTGATTCAAATAGAGTAAAAGCAATTATTGCAGATGTTAAAGCAGATGATGTAACTTTTACTCCAAAAAATACCCCAAAAAATATAGGTAAAGCAAAAAATACCCAAAAAATAACCATAATATGCGGTAATGCACGGAATAATTCAATAAACATTGTTGCAGGAATAGAGATGATTTTAATCCCACTCCATCTTGCAATCCCCAATAATGATCCTCCAATAAAACTTAATATAATAGCTACAAATGCTAGATAAAAGGTCAACATAAGTCCACCTATTTCATCTTCTAATCCAAACAACATAAAATGTATTCGATCAAATGTTAATGCAGATGAAAAATCAGCACTAGGATAAGCGATCATTTGAAATGCTTTTGCTAATACTATAATATATGTAAGGTTTAGTAATATGAATAATATTTTGTGTTTTGCAAAATATAAAGTTATTTTTTCATTCATACTGTCCCTCCTGAATTATTTTGTGTTTTGATAAGAGCATATCTATTAATTAAACTCATTGTATATGCAGTCGCTAATGTTAAAAATAGATATAAAATCGTAACTGCCGTTGCTGCCTCAAATCCTCTAAAAGTGAGACTATCTATCTCTTGTGTTTGAAAAGTCAATTCTGCTACACCAATTGTCATAGCTAATGATGAATTTTTTATAAGATTTAAAAACTGACTTGTTATTGGTCCCCACACCATTTTAAGAGCTTGTGGGAATACTACATGATACATTGCTTGTACATAGTTCATCCCTATTGTTTTTGCAGCTTCCATTTGCCCTTTAGGTAAAGACTGAATACCTGCTCGTATTGCTTCTGCTACATAAGTACTCGTATATGTAATCAGTGCTATTAATGCTGAAAAAAATTCATTATGATGTTCTACCCCTATTGCATTTCCAAAGGTTTCTAAAAAAGGAAATGCGTCAGTGAGTGTAAAAGAGAAATAAATAAAAAACATTTGCACTATTAGTGGAATATTTCTAAAAAACTCTACATAATATGTACCACTTAATGAGAGAAAAAAATTGTTACTTACTCTTGCTAATCCAACAAAAATTCCAATAAAAAATGAGAAAAATATACCAATTATAGATAACTTCAACGTCATCATAAAACCATCTATAAGTAGTTGTTTATATGTAATTAAAACTGTCCAGTCAAATTCATAAGCCATTTATTATCCTTTTGATTTTTTAAATCTAAACGATACTATAAAATAGTATCGTTTTTCTTTTTAGTTAGGCCAAACTTCAGGAAGTTTTTTAGGTTTTTCACCAAACCATTTTTTATATAACTTTGAATATGTACCATCTTTAACTGATTTTTGGATTGCAAAATTTACAACATCTCTAAAGTTTGATTCATTTTCAGGTAGACCCATACCGTATGGCTCATCAGCAATAGTACCACCAGTTACTTTAAGTGTACCACCACTATCTTTTGCTTGAGTACTACACCAAACTAAATCAGTAGTAACAGCATCAATTTTCCCTTTTTTAAGAGCCATTACAGCTTGTGGATACTCTTGAAAATAAACAATTTTTGCTTTTGGGGATACTTTCTTGAAGTTTTCTCCACTAGTAGCACCTTGAATAGCACCCACTTTTTTCCCTGCAAAACCTTTAGCCGTTCTTGTTCTTTCATCTTTTCTTACAAGCATTGATTGACCATCAAAAAAGTAAGACACCGTAAAGTCAATTGTATCATCTCTTTTAACTTTATGAGTCATAGAAGCTGCAACAATATCAATTTGTCCACTTGATACCAATGGAATTCTAGTTTTTGAAGTAACTTGCTGGAATTTAACTTTTACACCTAAATCTTTTGCAATATATTTTAATAAATCAATATCAAAACCAACTACTTTATTTTTTTCATTTACAAAACCAAATGGTTTAAAATCATATTTTACACCAGCTTTCAAAACACCAGCTTCTTTTACATCTGATAATTTATCAGCAAATGCAATACCACTTAACATCGCCATAGCTACTAAACTAGTCATAGTTTTTTTAAACATTTTCTTTCCTTTTTGTATAATTTTTCTAGAGATAAATAGTCTACACAAAGAATCTTAAATGAATATTAGCAATATTATATATAGTTTATGGAATTTTAAAGAATATAGGGGGATAATTTTAAGGAAAAATTCTAGATACCTAAAGTATCTAAAATCTTATTTTCTACATCTCTTAAAGAGATAAATGGTTTTGTAATATAATCACAAGCACCTGAGATATCAGATTTGATGATTTTTTCTTCTGTAGAGTAGGCAGTCATCATGATAACTTTTTGATTAGGATTTGTTTTTTTAATATCATCTAACAAATCCAAACCATTTACTTCTGGCATCATAATGTCAAGTAATATAAGATCATAATACCCTTGATTTATTTTAGAAAGAGCCACCTTTGCATTTGTGTATGTATCTACTTCTACTAAACTTTTTCTTTTTAAATACTTATCAAGTACATCTATAATATTTTCTTCATCATCAATTATCGCGATTTTTTTCATTTCTAACTTTCTTCATTAAATTTTTCAATTTTTACTTTATCTAAAGCTTTAAATAATTTCGATGTCGTAACTTCAATATTTTGAGCAATAGAGATAAGTATTTCATTTGTTTTATTATGACTGTTTTCATCTAAAAATTTTCTTATATCAATCCCAACATCTTTATGTAGATTTTTAATTGTTGACCAGTTTTTTGTTTTTGTAAAAGACTCTCCATTTCTTTCACTCTCTTCAATCCAACTATTTAAAGTAAAATCATTTTCAACTGCAATTGTATTGTCTTTTAATTTATCAAATGAGTTTTCTTTAAATAAGATGTATTGTAACTTGTATTCATTTAATTGATTTACCAAATGAACATCCCCTATTTGTTGTTTCGCACTCTCTTTAAATTTAGCATTATTTGCAACTGTAATTAAGTTTTCTGATAAATTTTTCACATCTTCTGCTAAATTTGCTATGTTACTTGCTTCATTTGCATTATCTTGTGTATTTTTATCTAAAATAGCTATTGCGTCATTGATTTGAGAAATTCCTTTTTCTTGCTCACCACTTGTACGTGAAACATCATCAATAATCTCTTTAGTTTGTAAAATTGCAGATTGCAAGTCATCATAACCAACAATCATTTTATCTGCAATTTTTTTACCTTCATTTGCTTTTGATGTTGCATTTTCGACAATATCTTTAATCTCTTTTGCCGCATCAGCAGAACGTGAAGCTAAGTTTCTAACTTCTTGAGCAACAACTGCAAAACCCTTTCCTGCTTCACCTGCAGTGGCTGCTTCTACAGCTGCATTTAAAGATAAAATATTCGTTTGGAATGCAATTTGGTCAATCACACTAATAGCTTCAGCTATAGATGTAACTTCTTTATTTATCTCTTCCATTGAAGTTACTGTTTGATGTGCTAACTCTTGTCCACTTGTAGCAGAATTCATCACCACATCATCAATAACTTTCATTTTTGCAATACTTGCAGCACTATTTTGAATAGTTGCAGTAATCTCTTCAACAGAAGCAGCTGTTTCTTCCAAGCTCACTGCTTGCTTATTTGAAGAAGTTGATAAAGCACTTACTGAATCTGTTAATACAATAATATTATTTGATAAGCTTTCTCCACTTTTCATAATAGTAGCCAGTAATTCAGATATATTATTTCCTACTGATTTTGTTCCTGTTACAAGTGTTCCCATTTTACCAGCTGTACTTCCAGCATTAAAATCATAATCAAAATTATTTTTACCATATTCTATGATACATTTATTTACTTCGGTAAATTTTTTATCTAAATCATCAATTAATTCATTAATAGAATTTTTTAAATCATTTGTAGATCTGTTTTTAGAACTACTCTCTACCTTATAAGAAAAGAATCCTGCTCTTACCATCTCAATAGCTTTTTCACTCTCTTCAACTATTTGTTGATCTTGTGCGACAACCTTTCGTATTGATTCTAAATATTCATTAAAATAGCGTGCTAAATCACCTATTTCATCTTTCGTCTTTATATTTATTTTTTGATCGGCACTTGAAAATCGAGTAAGCGCTTTTACTGTTCCTGTTAATGTTCCTAAAGGAGTAATAATCACTTTATTAACCATATAAGAAGCAATCAAAGATAAAATTGCAGATGTTACCAATACTATTAAAATAATTTCTATAATTGTTTCATTTAATTTTTTATCCGATTCTTCTTTCATTAATGTTATCTCATTTTCAACATCATCTAAATAACTTCCAGTTCCTATTAACCAACCCCATGGTTTAAAAACCTCTACATAAGAATATTTATCTTGAGGTTCAGCAAAACCAGGTTTTTTCCAAACATATTTTATAAGTCCATGACCTTCTTTTTTTGCTAAATCTACCATCTCTTTGAAAACAAATTTTCCATTTGGTGTTTTTACATGTGAAATATCTTTTCCATTTAAAGATGTAGAGATTGGGTGCATTACCATTTTTAAATCTAGATTATTAATCCAAAAATACCCATTATCACCATATCGAAAGTTTTTTAAATATTCTAAAGAAAGTTTTTTTGCTTCTGCTTCTGTTAATCCACCCACACCTATTTGATCATAATATGACTGAACAGATTTGTTCGCTAATGATATATAACTTTTTAATAACTTCTCTTTGTTTTTAAAAGAAGCATTTGTAAAATATTCTACATTATGAATATTTGTATTATTTAGTGCATTAATAGCATTGACAACAATACTAATAGAAACAACTAATATCGTTAGAATAATAAGCATTAATAACTTAGATTTTATTTTCATACTTAACCTTTTTTAAATAATCTCAGTATACATAATAAAAACTTATATGAAAATAAATATATAAGCTTTTATTTTGGAACTTTTTATAAAGTATTAGTTAATATTACAATAAATAAATAAAGGAGTATCTAAAATGAAAAAACTAATTCTTATTAGACATGCACAAGCAATAACTCAAGATAACAATTTAGATGATTATGATAGACCACTTGATAAAAATGGACTTAAAGAGGCAAAAGAGCTTGGAGATATACTTGCCAAAAAAAATTTCAAACCAGATCTCATCATAAGTTCACCTGCTAAAAGGGCAATACAAACAGCAGAAATCATCTCCGATGAGATAAAATATGAAAAATCTATTATGCCAAACCAATATATTTATGAAGCATACGTAAATACTCTACAAGAGATTATTAGCTTTTTACATGATGATAATGATACTGTATTTTTAGTAGGACATAATCCAGGTATTTCTGTTCTTGCATATATGTTCTGTAATTTAAAAGAAAATATCCCTACAGCAGCAACTGTTGAGATAAATTTTGATTGCAACTCTTGGCTTAAAGTATCTCAACAAAATGCATCACTTATCTCGTATGATTTTCCAACAAAATTAAATTAGGTATTCTTCTATATTTACTTCATCAATATACTCTGGTTCTAAATATTTCTCTGCATATATTTTATGAATACCATTTGTCAAAAAAAGTTTAAAAACTTCAGGATCAAGATGCTTCTTTTTAGACATTTTACTTAATATTTGAACAGACTCTGAAAGTGTTTTTGGTTTTTTGTAAGGTCTATCTGTTGCAGTTAAAGCCTCAAAAACATCTGCAATTGCAATAATTCTTGAACCTATAGGGATATCCTTAGATGTTAATTCTCGTGGATACCCTGTACCTATCAGTGTTTCATGATGTGCTCCAGCGTAAATAGGAACATTTTTTAAATATTCTGGAAAAGGTAATTGTTCAAGCATTTTGATACTCATCTGAACATGCTCTTGTATTTTAAATCTCTCTTCATAGCTTAATGTTCCAGCAGAAACCGTTATATTGTAAAGTTCCCCTAAATTATAAAGATGCTCTGGTACTTTTGTCTTAAATCCCATATTTTCGTATTCATTCATATCAAAATATTCACGAGGGATAATATGCCTTAACTTATCATCTAATAATTTTTCTTGTTGTGGTACAGTGCTATTTTCCAGTAAAATTCTCTTTGTCTCTTCAATAGATAATCCTAATGTATCATCAAAATTTCTTATCCAAGTTTTATTAGCAATAGTTTTTACAGCATCTTTATCTTTTGCATCCATATATTCAGCACCAACATTAGCATTGGCTATCGTCATAAATTCTTCTTGCAAAATCTTATGTTCATTTTGTAACCATTCATCAACCACATTACTATCATCACCAGCAAGTTTTCTTTCTAAGGCTTCAATAGTTTTGTCCCTGTGAATAACTTCAAATCGCGTTCTAATTTCATGGATTCTATTATTTATTGTTTCAAGTTTAGTTGCTTTATCTACAATATATTCAGGAGTAACTACTTTTCCACAGTCATGCAACCATGCAGCAATAGAAAGTTCTCTTTTTTCATCTTCTTCATCTATGGTAAAGTCTTTAAAAATACCCTCTTCACTCTTATTTGCAACCTCTGCTATCATTAAAGTTAATTCTGGAACTCTCTTACAATGCTCCCCTGTATATCTACTTTTAGCATCAATTGCACTAGCTATAATATGAATAAAAGAATCTAATAAATCTTTTTGTGCCGATTGGAGTTTTTCTACTTGATGAAGTTTTAATTGTAATTCATCATATTCTTGACGTTGACGCTTATCACTTCTTTGCATGATTTTGTCTTGTCTTTTGACATCTTTAATGAGCTTATCTATAGTTATTGAAAAATCAGATTTTAACTCTTCTATCTCATTAATTAATTTATTTTCATGTTTATTCATATTGTATTAAGACTTTTCCACTAATGTAATATCTAAATCTTCAAAATCTTCAATAAAATCTTCTCCTGCTTCTAATGCACTTTCATTTTCTTCATCATAAATCCAGTTAATACTTATGGTATGATTTTCGTTATTATCTTCAATTAAATCAAAAAAATCAAAAAATAGTTTTGAACTACTCGAATTAAAATAAGTTATTTCCATATTGATAATTAAATTAGTATCTTTTTGTTCAAAATATACTGAAACCCATTCCATCATAGGTGCATAAAACTCAAACGTATTTTCTGGGTATGATTTTCCTATTAGGGTAATAGTTCCATTTGTATCTAATTCTATTCTAGGAGTATATTTTGTAGCCTCTATTAATAAGTTATCCATTTTCCGTTTCCACCTTTTTATTAATTGTAATTGTTGTTTTTATATGAAAATAATATTTATCTTCATTAATTTTTGTCATATTAAAGTCTATTTCATCACAACGCTTTGCAATTTCATAAAAACCTATACCACCACCAGTAGCGTGTTTATTTGTTCCATCTCTACGAAGTTCTCTATATCTTTTCTTTAAACTTTCTTTATCCAGTGACATAACTTCATTCATCTTAGGTTCAATCTTTTCTTTATCTTCAACAGAAATAATATTTTGACTATCAATGACATAACTACCATTTACGCCCCTTGAAACAACAACAAGCCCTTCTGGTGTGATTTTTCTACAATCTTTATCTTTTGATTTAGAATAATTCATCATATTTTGTGCTAACTCTATAAAAATTGTAAAAATATTATTTGAAATACCCATCCCAATATCATTTACTTCTGCTTCTTTTTCCAAAGCTTCTGTCATAGCAGAAATAAGTGTTTGGGATAAAAAACCACCGTATGTCAAAAAAACTATTCCATCTTTTTTTACCATATCTTGAACTGCTGATATATCCATGTTTTTCCTTTTCCAATATCCTATTCTATTGAATTATTTTTTATAACTAAAAACAAATCTTGCACCATTTTCTACATTTGAAACACTGAGTATACCATGATGTTTTGTCGCTATTTGACTGCTCATATATAGCCCTATACCTGTACCTTTTCCATCTGTTTTAGTTGTAACATTTGCCTTAAAAATATCATCAATAACATTATTAGGAATACCCCCTGCATTATCAACAATTTCAATACTATTTATTTCATCAATTTTTAAAATACGAATCATAATTTCTCTATTTTGTGTATTGTTTTCAATAAAAGCATCTTTTGAATTATTGATAATATTTAAAATTAAATGCTTAAACTCATTCTCAATACCACTGATAAAAAAATTCTCTTCACTTTCAAGAGTGATATTAATAGAATTTTTAACAAACTCATCTTTAACCAAAAGTAAAACTTTTTGAATCATATTTGAAACATCAAAATCTTCCATATCCTGATTTGGTCTAAAAAATGTTCTAAATTCATTCAGTGTGCTTATCATATGGTTAATATGATTAAAAATATTATTTTGAAATTCTTCCAAATATTTTTTATCTACTATATTATCATCAAAATCATACCCAATCATATCAACATTCATTTTGATAATATTAATAGGCTGTTTCCATTGATGTGCAACTGCATCCATCATTTCACCCATTGCAGCTAGTTTTGATTGCTGCAAAAGCATTTTTTCTTTCTCTTCTCTTTTTATTATTTCCTCTTCAACTTTAATCTCTAGTTCATTTTTATAACTATCTAATTCTTCATTTAAAGATAAAAGTTTTTGCTGTTGTTTATCACTTTGATTAATAATCGTATTAAGTCTATTTTCTTTTCTTTTGTAATCTTTTACTAATTTTTCTAAATTTTTTTTTAAATTAGCATAATCATTTTCTAAAAAGTTTTCTATAACTTTAATATTTCTGTTTTCTATCATCTGTTCTCAATCTCTTGAATAGCTACTTGCAACTTATCCAATGTAACTGGTTTTTGCATCACTTTTTTCACACCCAATCGAATTGCATTTAATAACTCTTTTTTATCTGTAATAGAAGTGATTAAAATAATAGAAACAGTATAATCAAGTTCTAAAATTTTTTTAGCCGCTTCATCACCTTTCATATTTGGCATCTCTAAATCACATAATATACAATCAGGATGATACTCCTTAAATTTTTCTATTGCATCAAGTCCATCAACTGCCTCACAAACAACTTCATAACCCAATTCAAGTAAAAAATTTGTTAATTTTTTTCTCGATAATTTTGAGTCATCTATAACCATAAACCGCATTTAATAATTCTCCTATTATATTTTAAATGCTACTAATGTAACATCATCATTTCTATCTTCATCGCCTTGATACTCATGTAACTCTTCTAAAAAAACCTCTTGTTGATCAGATAAAGATTCCTCTTTATATTCATTTATAATATTGGTAAATCTTTTTTTACCAAATGGAAAACCTTTTTTTCCGCCATTTTGATCAAGATATCCATCTGTTGCTAAATAAAACTGCATCCCATCTTTAACATTTATGATATGCTCTTTATATTCAAAATCTGAATTACATTTTTTATATCCAACTGAATGTCGATTCCCTTTTATCATTTGTAAATCATTGTTTTCATCTGTATAAAAAAGAGGTGTTTCAGCCCCACTAAATTTAATCAATTTTTCTTTTTTATTATAATAAATAATTCCACCATCAAAACCAGCATTGGATATACTAAACTCTTCATCTTGCCGTAATAGATGTTTCATACTTCTATTAAATATAGCTAATAGTTTCCCTGGACTTACTATCTCATCTGGATTATGTTTCACTGTAGCAACAATTTGTCGCTCAATTGCTTTTACAAGCATTGTTACAAATGCACCAGGAACACCATGTCCTGTACAATCTATAACCATTAGTAAACATTCATCACTTGTTCGCAATTCCTCAAAAAGATAAATATCCCCACCTACAATATCTTTAGGATGCCATATTGTAAGATACTCACTAAAATACTTTTTAAAAATATCATTTTTAGGAATAAGAGAATGTTGAATTAAAGAGGCATATTCAATACTATCTCTAGTATGTTTATGAATCTGTTCAACCTCTTTTTTTGCTCCTTCTAATTCTAGAGTTCTTTTCTCTACAATATTTTCAAGATTTTTACTTAATGTTTCAATAGCTTTTTTATCAGTAATATTTTGTATTAAAGCACTATATCCAATATGGTTATTATCATTATCATATTCTGGTTCTAAATGAGATTGAACCCAATAAAAACTCCCATCTTTAGATTTATTTTTTATTTCTACATCAAAACTTTTTTCTTTTTTTAAATTTTTCCACATCTCTGTGAAAAAACTTTTTGGAGTATCATCATGTCTCACAATATTATGTGTTTTACCAATTAGCTCCCCTTTTGAATATCCGCTAATTTTACAAAACGCTTCACTGATATGTGTAATCACACCATTTAAATCTGTTTTAGAATAAATAACATTTTTATCTATTGATGTCATTAAAAGTAAAAGTTCCTCTTTTTGCCTATTGATATCTTTTGTTTTTTCCTGAACTGTAAGATTTAATTTTCTATTGTATACTAAAATAAAAATTATCACTACAGTAATAACAGCAAATATTTTCATTAAAACATCCCAATTAACACCATCTTCTACATGTGCTTGAGACCATTTATCATGAACTACTGTAAAAGTAGATTTTGGGATATCTGATAAACTTTTATTCAAAATATTCAGAAGCATTTGATTGTTTTTTTCAACTGCAATACTTAAATTATACTGCATTTTTGCATCTCCTGCAATTTTCAAATCATCTAAATTATATTTACTTTGAGCATAAGTAAATACTGGTAAAAGAGAGAGAGTAAAGTAAACATCTCCATTTATAACCTTTTCTAATGAATTTACATAATTATCTGTTTCTTTGATTTTCATATAAGGGTATTTTGATTTTAGACGAGAGATAAGCCCAGAACCTTTTTGTCTAGACATTTTTTTTGAAGTAATATATTCAAATTCACCAACTAATGGCTTATCTCTAGTAGTAATAATTGCTAAATCATAGTTTAAATATGGTTTTGTAAAATTAGCATAGATATCCCTTTCTTTGGTTTTTATTGCACTTGGTAAAATATTACATTTTTTATTTTTTAAAAAGTTTTGGGACTCTTCCCATGATTTTGTTTTTATATATTTATATTCCACATGGAGTTTTTCTTTTATGATATTTAATATATCAATTGAAATACCTTGTGGTTTTCCATTTTTTAAAAATTCAATTGGTTCCCAATTTGGATTTGTACATACTTTAATAATTTTAGTACTAGAAAGGTATTCTTTCTCTTTCATAGAAAGTTTAAATTGACTTTTACTAATACCCCACTCTTTTCCACGTAAGAAAGCCAATTCATTTTTAGGTATTTTTTTAAATGATTTATTAATTATTGAACTTAATTCTTTGTAGTTATTATGAATACCTATAGCAACTTCACCATACCTATCATAGATATTTTCTACTATTTTTAAATCATATTTAATAAGAAGTTCTTCATCAATAAAGTATGAAAACATAGCATCTATAGTATCATTATGGGAAAGTTCTTCTGCCATTTCTGAAACACTACTCATATCTATTATTTTACTAGTGGCTGACTTTAATTCTAGGATTTTATGAGAAATTTCATTTTCTTTTAGTAAAACAGTTTTTTTTGCAAGATCATCTATAGAATGAATAGTATTATTCGAATTTTTTACGATTAGATACGCTGGAGTAAAATCATACGCAGGGCTGTATGTAAAATAATCTTCACGCTCTTTACTCCAGCTAAGTCCCATTATTCCATTGAGTTCATCAGCACTTTTAGCTTTCAGATATCCATCTTTCCATGCTTTAAATTTTATAGGAACTAAATTTAAGCCACTGTGAAGATTTATCAGTTTTAATATTTCAGTATGTAGACTTTCACCATTTTTATCATGTGGCCAATAGTTCATAACTGCAATTCTTGTAATAGGATTTTTTTCCATCCATATTTTTTCTGCTTTTGTCAACTTTGTATCAGCTGCATGCAAAATACTATTGATACAGAACAATACTATTACAAAAATTATTTTATACATTTTTTTCCTATTAACTAAAATTTTTAGACATAATCTCTTGCCAATTTCTATTAAAATTTTTTTTCACATAACTCACCTTATGTGGAACTGTACATTTTGAACAATCCTGATGAATAAATCCATCTTTAGAAGTAATACTTCCACCATCTTTACTGTTTATATCACAAGTACTTGATTTCTCTCCTACTCTAAAGTTAGGGCAAGCACAAAGATAACAATTTAATGTTTCCATATCATGACATTTTTGATTTTTAGCATACATCACACAAAAATCTGGTTCTTTTTGTACCATATTGTCAAAATCAAAATATTCAATAAGTTCCTCATCACTCAAATGAGATAACTTGTCTACTAACTTTTTATGTTTTTGGGCATGTTCTTCATGCCAAGATAAATACGACATATTAAAATATTATATATAAAAAAAAGCCAAATAACAATGCACCTATAGTTACTACTAATGCTGCACTATTAATTTCGCTCATTTTTTCTAAGATACAAATTGTTTGATATTTGCAACTAGTTTATCAGTTGTAAATCCAAACTTATCAAATAATTGACCTGCAGGCCCACTTTCACCAAATGTACTCATTCCAATTACATGATCAGCAAATTTATAATACTCTATAGCAGTCGCAGCTTCAACTGCAATAACAAATGTTTCATCCATATTAATAATCTCTTCAATATACTCTTCACTTTGTTCACATAATAGATCAAAACAAGGAACAGATACAACATTTGCAATGATATCTTGTTTTTCTAATTCTGCCGCAGCATCTAAACAAAGTGCAACTTCACTACCAGAAGCCATTAAAGTTACATCAGCACCTTCTCTTTTTTCTAATAAATATCCACCATTTGAAACATCACCAGTAACTTTAACACCTTTTAAGTTTCTCAATTTTTGTCTTGAACATACAAATCCAGTAGGAGCATCCATAGTAAGAGCAGTTTTCCAACACTCAATATTTTCTATAGCATCAGCTGGTCTAAATGTATAGAAATTAGGCATCGCTCTAAATTGAGATAGTTGCTCGATTGGTTGGTGTGTTGCACCATCTTCACCTACACCAATACTATCATGTGTCCATACAAAGTGTGTAGGGATATTTGATAGTGCTGATACTCTTGCAGCTGGTTTTAAATAATCAGAAAAGATAAAAAATGTTGCATTAAATACTTTAAATAGTCCATAAACATTCATAGCATTTGTAATAGCGGCCATTGAGTGTTCTTTGATACCAAAGTGGATATTTCTACCTTTTGGAAAATCACCCATACCTGTAAGTTCTGTTTTATTTGATGGAGCTAAATCTGCACTTCCACCAATAAATCCTGGAACTGTAGAAGCGATTGCATTTAAAATTTTATGATTTGAATCTCTTGTAGCCATATCAGATACTTCAGAGAAATCTGGGTAAGAGATATTTTCAAACGAAGGTTTAATTAAAGCATCAATTTGTTCTTTTGATTCATTTGATAACGCATCATTCCATGCTGTACTTAAAGCTTTCCCTGATTCTGTTTTATCAAATGCAGCTTTTACAGTAGAGTCAACTACAAATGAAGCGTTAGCATCAAATCCAGCTTTTGTTTTAGAAGCAGCTAATTCATCAGTACCTAAAGGAGCACCATGAGTATGGTGAGAACCTTCCATAGTAGCAGCACCTTTACCAATAGCAGTTTTAGCGATGATTAATGTAGGTTTATCACTATTTCTTGAAGACTCTAAAGCTTTATCAATAGCATCAAAATCATGACCATCAATTGTAATAACATCAAAGTTAATAGCTTCAAATCTTTTAGCTACATCTTCACTCCAAGCA
>Ga0193954_1000614_pt1 | contig 20409 bp, 17 predicted proteins | sample BB_5_MG_FD_140340 | JGI IMG/M metagenome (GOLD analysis project Ga0193954, IMG submission 140340) | Microbial mat bacterial communities from the Broadkill River, Lewes, Delaware, United States - BB_5_MG | ecosystem: Environmental > Aquatic > Freshwater > River > Microbial mats | place: USA...
GCACGATTTACAACAGTGTTTTTCTTTAAAAAATGTACTTTCATACTATAAAATAGAAAGACATGAAATACGATAGAATTGATAAGGATTTGTTCATCATGAACAGAAAAAACTTTGTAGCTGAAATGGACCAGTCGTCATTGGCCGTTTTTAATTCAAATGACATTTTTCCAATTAGTGCAGATAGTACAATGCCTTTCCAACAACACAGAGATATTTTCTTTTTATCTGGTGTTGATCAAGAAGAGAGTATTTTAATTATTTCGCCATATTCAAAAAATAAAGCACATCGAGAAGTTCTTTTCCTAAAGGAAACAAATGATCACATCGCCGTTTGGGAGGGAGCAAAATTAGATAAAGAACAGGCTTTTGAAACTTCTGGAATTAAGACGGTTTACTGGTTGGATCAATTTGACCGGGTGTTCAAACAAATGATGTCTGAGGTTGATCATGTGTATTTAAATACGAATGAGCATCTTCGAGCGGACACAACAGTTCAAACACGTGAGGATCGATTCATTGCAAAAGTACGTGCTGAATACCCAGCTCATTCGGTGCGAAGAAGTGCACCAATTATGCACAGAATTAGATCACGTAAACTTCCGATTGAAATAGATTTAATGCAAACTGCTTGTAACATTACAAAAGCAGGAATCGAAAGAGTGATGAGATTTGTTAAACCTGGTGTTTGGGAGTATGAAATCGAAGCAGAGTTGATGCATGAATTTTTACGTAAACGTTCACGTGGTTTTGCTTATACACCTATTGTTGCATCCGGAGCAAACGCTTGTGTATTACATTATATAGAGAACAATGCTCAATGTAAGGCGGGAGATGTTATTTTACTTGATGTTGGTGCTGAATATGCAAACTATGCATCTGATTTAACTAGATCAATTCCTGTAAGTGGTCGTTTTACAGACAGGCAACGTGCAGTATACAATTCAGTGTTACATGTGAAAAAGGAGGCTGAAAAGCTTTTGGTTCCTGGAACCATGATGGATGAGTATCATAAGGAAGTTGGAAGCATGATGGAAAGTGAGTTGTTAAAGTTGAAATTATTAGATAAAACAGATATTAAGAATCAACGTGCAGATTGGCCAGCGTATAAGAAATACTTCATGCATGGTACCTCACATTTTATTGGTTTAGATACACATGATGTCGGTTTGTGGAATGAACCAATTGAGGCAGGTATGGCTTTTACTTGTGAGCCAGGAATATATATTCCGGAGGAAGGATTAGGAATAAGGTTGGAAGATGATTTAGTTGTCCAAAAAACAGGAGCGCCTTTAAATTTAATGGGTTCAATTCCTATCGAAGTAGATGAAATCGAGTCCTTGATGAATGAATAGTCAAAGTGAAAATATATTGTTTCACAGGGTGTCCGGAACTGGTCACCCTGTTGTTTTTTTACACGGGTTCCTTGAGTCATCAAGCATGTGGGCATACCTCGAAATGCCTGACACGATACAAAAAATTGAAGTGGATCTATTGGGGCATGGTAAAAGTAACGGCACGGATGAAAACGTTTCGATGATTCAAATGGCTGAACAGGTTTTTAACTTGCTTAAGTCCCTTAAGATTGAAAAGTATTTTGTTGTCGGTCATTCAATGGGGGGATATGTCGGATTAGAGTTAATGAAACTAGATCGTAATTGCGAAAAACTGGTGTTGCTAAATTCTAACTTCTGGAATGATTCACCTGAGAAAGTAATGAATCGAAAACGTGTAGCCAAGGTCGTAAAAACGAATAAGTCACATTTTTTATATGAGGCGATACCGAACTTATTTCTTAATCCTGAAAAGTATGATAAGGAAGTTAAAGGGTTAATTCTAGAAGCACGCAAAATGAAATCATCAGCCATTGCACACGTAGCTATTGCGATGAGTAAAAGATCGAACAATAAGGAATTAGTTGCTTTAAGACAGGCGGATATATTAATTATTCAAGGTGAAGATGATTCGACTGTTCTGAAATCCGAGATGGAACGTTATTTAAGAGATATAAATCTAGCATACGAAGTGTTGAATCACACTGGACATATGGCGCATATTGAATCGCCCGCAAAAACGAAACAGCTGATTTTGTCCTTTTTGGGCATAAAAAAACGGAAATGATTAGTTTCCGTTGTCGTTAAAAATCCAAATTAATTGTTGTGTCGTAAGTAGAGTTGTATTCATATGTGTGAGATTTAATGTGTTTACTATGAACAATATACGTGGTATTTACCGCAGAATAAAAAAAAATACTTAATGTGATAACAGCGTTTATTGAACGGTACAAATTCCAGTTTAAAGAGAATTTATTAAGCTGATTAGCGTTATTGAATTAGAATCGGTTCATTTAATTTTGGTTATATTAGAAATAGAAGAAAATTGAACTAAACTGCATATACTATGAAACTAAGAGCACTAGTCGTTGACGACGAAGAATTTGCAAGAAAGAACCTCACGATGATGATTGAGGAATTTTGCCCAGAGATAGAAGTAATTGGACAGGCTTCAAGAAAAGAGCAAGCAAAAGCAATTATAGAATCGTCTAATCCTGACGTTGTATTCTTAGATATTAGAATGCCCTCCGGAGCAGAAGGATTTGAGTTGCTGGATGAAATTCAAAACAAAAATTTTCTTGTAGTTTTCGTAACGGCCTTTAAAGATTACGCGATTAGAGCCTTCAATGCAAGTGCAGTATATTATTTGTTAAAACCAATCGATGTTGATGAGCTTAAATTAGCCGTTAACAAATTGATTGAAACGAAAACAACATATCAAGAAGATCCTGATAACTATTCTACTTATTTCGATTCTTTAAAGGAATTATCTCATAATTTACTGAATAATAAACCAACAAATAGAATCGCTATAAGTCATACCAAAGGCTTAAAATTGGTTGATGATGATACGATAACACATTTGGAAGCAAGTGGAAATTGCACAACAATCTACTTTAAGGATGGTTCAAGATATCTCGATACAAGAACATTAAAAACATACGAAAACATTTTAGATCCTAAAAAATTCAGTCGTGTTCATAAATCACATATCATCAATTTAGATATTATGCGTGAATACATAAATGATGATGGTCATTTTGCGATACTGGAAGGAGGGATTCGAGTTCCCGTTGCAAGAAACCGTGTTTCAGAATTTGTACGTATGCTAAAGGATTCTTAAATGTTGAAATTTGCCTTAACATTCGTTATTAGCTTATTGTTTTTGGGGAGCTTTGCCCAGAAGTATTCTTTTGTGACATATAGCACTGAAGACGGGTTACCACAATCGCAAGTAACGGCGATGACACAGGATGCAAATGGTTATTTATGGGTTGGGACATTAGGTGGTCTGGCAAAGTTTGACGGAATTAAATTCACATCGTATTCTTCTAATCAGGGGTTGCTGAACAACCGTATTACATCGCTGTCATTTTTCAATAACATGTTATGGGTTGGACATGATGGAGGTATATCCATTATTAAAGACACAACGATTAAACAAATTGCATTTAAGGGCAATGGAAATGACAAATCACGAAGTGTTTCTGCAATTGTCCAATTCAAAAAAGAAGTCTACGTCTGCTCAAATGGGGGAGGTTTATTTAAAGTTCAAAATGATGAGTTAAAGCGTGTCCGTTTAGAGGATGTCTTGTACGAGAAAATTCGCGGTGCACATGTTTACAATGGACATTTATATTTGGCTACAAAAGGCGGTGTGCTTTCATCTAGTGATGGTTTAAGTTTTTCAAGAATGAATCAATTTGATTCTGAATTTAGCTTCTCCGGTGTAGATTGTGATGGTAAATACATGGTTTTTTCAACATATAGTTCTGGTGTTTTCGTGAAAGATTTAACCACTGGAGAAACTCAAACATATACACCAGAAGAACTTAGGCATAATGTTTATGGTTGTTATATTGATCGCTCAAGTCGAATTTGGCTAAATACACTGGGAGGTGTGGTTCAACTTAATCCCGATAAATCAATTTCCTTTTTAGACGACAACAATGGCCTTCCTGTTAATATGATCAGTTGTTTTTATAATGACAGTGAAAATAATCTATGGATTGGGTCAGCAGGAAAGGGGTTTTTCAGAATACCAAGCTCAGATTTTCGTTATTTCGACCAATCAACAGGGATGCCTACGGATTTGTTTTTAACCGGTTTTCAAAGCAAGAGCGGAGATTTTTATTTTGGGACTTACGACAAGGGAATAGCTAAAAAAGATGTACATGGAAATATTTCCGTTTTAGATATTAATGAAACAACAATTTGGGCATCTGCACAAGATGTGAATGGAAAACACTTTTTTGGCACAGGGTCATCACTGGTTGAGATTGATGTGAACGGGCAAGTTAAATCTTATTTGTTTGATGAAAATCAGAATATTCCAGGTACAAAAATAACTGCGCTCTACAAGGATAAGGTTGGAGGAATGTATATCGGCGGTAACGCAGGTGTTAGTTATTATAAGAATGGTGCTTTCAGACGTCTAGGGGCAAAAAAAGATGTAGATATAGGAACGGTATACGACTTTGAACTGAAAAATGGAAGGTTGTATTGTTCTACAAATCTTGGGGTATTAGTTTACAAGGATAAGTCCTTTGAGTTGTATCCAGGAGCGGATCAAGTTTCATATAATATTGAACAAGACGGAGACGGAACAATTTGGTACGGTTCTGAAGAAGGATTGTTTCGGATTAAGAATGGAAAACCAGAGCGCGTTTCTCTATTAGAAGGAGCAGGGTCAAATTTTATAGCGTTCTTGAATTACAAAGATGATAAGCTGTTTATAGGAACAAATAATGGCCTCTTTGTCGTTTCAGAATTAGATGAAGAGAAGCCAGTATTCAAACGCTTTGGAGTGAGTGATGGTATTATTGATTTAGAATCAAATCAGAATTCTGGTTTCTTTGACCATAAAGGTGATTTTTGGTTTGGAACTGCATCTGGATTGGTTTGTTATCATGTTGATGGTAAGTCTAGGGTTGGCGCCAAACCGAAAGTGTTAATGACTTCAATATTATTGAATTATAACCCCTTTGATTATTCGCAGTATAGTACCGAAATTGGAGCGGATGGCTTTCCGGTGAATTTAGTTTTACCTTATTCAAAAAACAATCTGATCTTCGAAGTGAATGGTATTTCTTTGGTGCATCATAAAGGATTGCAATATCAATATTTAGTAGAAGGTTTGCGTGAAAGTTGGTCTACGCTGTCTGAAAGTTCAACCATTTCATTTTCAAGTCTTCCAGCAGGAGAGTATGTGTTGCGTGTAAGGGCGAAGGATGTGGATGGGAGAATGTCTGAAGAGGTTGTTTTTCCATTTACCATCAATGAAGCATTTTATAAAACTTGGTGGTTCATTTTACTTTGTATCGTTGGTTTATCAGCCCTGTTATTTGGTGCGTTTAGATTAAGATTAAAACGAATCGCTGATCAGAATGAAAAAGAGAAATTAGAATATAAATCAAAATTATTGACCTTAGAGCAAAAGTCAATGAACGCAAGTATGAATAGACACTTTATATTCAACTCATTGAACTCTATTCAATATTTTATTAATACGCAAGATAAATTATCTGCAAACAAGTACCTGACTAATTTCGCGAAGCTCATTCGTAAAAATTTGGATTCGGCCACTGCTAAGGGGAATGTGATTACTTTGGAAGAAGAGTTAGAGCGATTGGAGTTGTATATGTCGTTGGAATCAATTCGATTCAAAGATCGATTTAATTATGAAGTTGATACGAATGGTGTTGATGTGGAGTCGGTGCTAATTCCACCCATGATAATGCAACCTTTCGTAGAGAATAGCATTATTCATGGAATTTTACCAAATGAATCTAAGCTAGGATTAATAAGAATTGTCGTTGAAAAGAAGGATGGCTTTTTGTTGATTACAATTGAAGATAATGGGGTTGGAATCAAGCAAAGTATGGATAGTAAATCTGGTTCAGACGGTGATCATCGCTCTCAGGGAATGGAAATTACTTCAAAACGTATTGAATTGATTCAGAAGATTTCAAATAATCATATTTCCCTCGAAGGACCATATGAAATTCAAGGTTCTGACGGTTCAATCAATGGGACACGCGTTTTAATCAAAATTCCATTGTCTGATTTGGATATTTAAAGAGAATGCTATATATTTGTTAGTAAGTCAATTAAGATGAAAAAAGTATTATACATATCATTATTGTTCGTCAGCGTATTGTTGGTCTCTTGTTCTAAGCAAGAAATTAACCCTATTTCTGATGATTCAAGAGAAACACCTACTTGGAATTCCTCAGAGAAATCAATGGGTGACGGATTAGACACTGGTGTTGATGATGGAGAGCCTTCAGGTGGAAATGAAATTGTTGATCCAAGATTTGATCCAGACGGAAAAGGAAAATAGAATATTTAATATAGATGAATGAAATCCTGCTTTTTGAGCAGGATTTTTTTTTTACACCAACTTCCCAATAACTAAATAAAATATACACTTCAAATGTTATTGAAAAAGTGAGCGCTTTCTTTTATTAACTTGTTGTTACTGCATTCAAGAATAAACTTAATATACATGTCTAGCAAGGTAAATGAAGCGCTGTTCGACTTGATTCAATCAATGTCAAAATCAGAAAAAAGATATTTTAAATTAATGTCTTCTCGTCATAAAATTGGCGAAGAAAATAACTATGTCGTTTTATTTGATTTTATTGATAAACAAGACGTTTACAATGAAGATGAGATTTTTAAGTCGTTTGATGGAGCTGCTTTTTTGAATCGTTTTTCAATCACCAAAAAAAGATTATACGATCATATCTTGTCATCTTTAGATTCATTTCATATCTCAAATTCTATCGAAGCACAACTGTTTAAGTCACTTCATTCTGCTGATATTTTGTTCGAAAAATCTCTGTACGATCAGAGTCGGAGAGTACTGCGGAGTGCTGAGAAACTAGCTTCGAAGCACGAGAAATCAGAAATTCTATTGCTAATCTCGAAAAAACAAAAACGCTTGCTCGAAACAAGTGGTTACCTCGATGTTAGTGAAAAGAATTTTGTCGATTTGTTTGAGAAAGAAGAATTATCGCTTAAAGCTATTCAAGTGTATAATCGCTTGTGGACTATAAAAAGTAGATTGTTCGCATACCTTTCTAAAAAAGGAGTTGCGAGATCTCAAAATGAAATAGAAGAATATCAAGTAATATGTAATGATTTATTCATCGATGTTGATGCATGGCAAGTAAATACAGAAGTGAAGTACTTGTACCATCATACGTTGAGTGCATTTTATTATGCTGTAGGAAACTTACAAGAATCACTGGATCATTTAAAGGTCAATTTAGAATACATAGAATCCAATAAGGCAGGCTTTAATATTGAACTCAATAAACAAGTTTCAGTGTACACCAATGCAATTTATGTGTCTGATAAGCTTGGGTATCATAAAGATTCCATAGCGTATTTGAAACGTTTAAAAAAAATGGCCCAGGGGATGGATTCAAATGAAGACATCGCAATCAAGTTGTTTTCAAGTATTTCAAGTATTGAATTTAGCATGAGCTTGAAGAAAGGAGATTTTTCAAACGCTCAAGTAATTGCGGAAAGGGTAGAGCAAAAATTGGAGGTGTACGGAGATAAAATTGTACCGATTAGAAGGGCTTTTCTAGAATTTAAAATGGCTGTTGTTTGTATGGGGAATGCAAATTATAGCGATGCTCTTAAATGGGTAAACCGCATATTAAATGATTCGAACCTCGATAAAACGGAGGATATAATTGGTTTTACACAGTTGTTAGATTTGCTCATTCACATTGAACTCAACCATGATAAGTTGTTGCCGTATTCTTTAAAAAGTACATTAAGATTCTTTAAGACCAGAAATCGATTATATAATTTCGAAAAGGTTTTTTTACAATTCATCAGTAAGTTGATTAAATGTGATGACCGATTCGAAGTAGAAACAATATGGGAGGAATTATTTAATGAATTGGGAACAATTACAGACGATAACTTTGAGAGTGTTGCCTTGGAGTATTTCGATTTTACTGCATGGGCAGAATCCAAACTTAAAAGAAAATCGTTTGATTTAGTAATCCGTGAAAAATACAATAAGAATCTAAGAAAAGCTTCTTAATCATTAAAATGATTCCAGCCTTGTGCTTTTAATTCTATGGCAGAACCTGATTTGTCTATGAAATAGATTCCGTCAGATTTATCCGTGATATGTCCAATAATGGACATGTGTGGATTTCCTTTAACCTTTTCGAAGTCAGCTTGAGGGACAGTGAATAATAATTCATAATCTTCGCCTCCATTTAAAGCGCAAGTACTTGGATCCAAGTTGAATTCTAATGCGGTCATCGAAGTTTTAGCGTCAATCGGAATTTTCTCGTCGTAAACGTGGCATCCAACATTACTCGCTTTACAGATGTGCATTATTTCTGAAGCAAGACCGTCAGAGATATCAATCATGGATGTAGGTTTAACACCTAAATCTTTCAAAAATTGAATAATATCTTTTCTGGCTTCTGGCTTTAACTGTCGTTCAATGATGTAATCATGCCCGTCTAAATCCGGTTGTATTTCTGGATTCGCATTGTAAACGGCCTTCTCTCGTTCTAAGATTTGTAGTCCCATATAGGCAGCTCCTAAATCACCAGTGGCAACTAATAGATCATTTTCTTTGGCTCCAGAGCGATAAACGATGTCTTTTTTCTTAGCTGACCCAATCGCAGTAATACTGATTGTAAGTCCTGATAGTGAGGATGTTGTGTCGCCTCCAATTAAATCTACCTTGTAAATAGAGCAAGCCGTTCGTATTCCATCGTAAAGCTCTTCTAAAGCTTCTACCGGAAACCTGTTTGAAACAGCTATGGATACAGTGATTTGTTCTGCAGTGCCATTCATAGCGCAAATGTCAGACACATTCACAGCTACCGCTTTATATCCCAAATGCTTCAGAGGCATATACATTAGGTTAAAATGTACTCCTTCAATGAGCATGTCTGTAGAGATTAGTTTAGCATCTTCTTCAGATATTGAAATTACAGCGGCATCATCTCCAATTCCACAAGTCGTGTCAGGGTTTTGATTTACGAAGTCCTTTGTTAAATGGTCAATAAGTCCAAATTCACCTAGTTTTTCCAATTCCGTTCTTTGATCACTCATGCTAAAAAATTTGTGCAAAGTTAATTCAAATTTCAGGAATACTCCGAATTAAGTGGTAATGATTCTAATGCAATTTTTTGACATAAAAAAGGCGAGTTGAAAGACTCGCCTTTAGTATAGTAAGATTTATTTCGATTAAGGAATCACCTCAACCTGAACATTGGTAGGGCGGTACCTTGTTCTAATTACACCACCTTCAGATGTACCTTCAGTTACAGCAACTTCGTTCACACGGTCAATATAACAAGTAGAAGTCCCTAAAGCTAAGTTGCTTAGTTGGTTAACTCCCATTACAATGTTTGTAGCACCTGGCGTAAATGCAAAGAAAGATGCATCTTCTCCCCAAGTCCAACTACCTAAGAATAGGTTTGCACGCTCGTTTGTAGCAAGTGGATTTCCAACCCAAGTGAATGTATTGGCTTGTGATTTAATAATAGTATCAAATCCAGCTTCATAAGCAATGGTATCCATATTAGGTACAGAGTTCGTAAAAGTCGTACTTTCCGTATTTGTATATGCAAAAGTTCCGGCCGTAATTTTCCCCGCATATTCTTTCGCATGACCGCTGTAAATAACATTGTATGGTAAAGGGTCACCATTGAAAGTGACTTCAGCAGGAGAGGTTGCTTCTAAAAGAGTTCCAGTTGGTGTACCGAACCTTAATCGAGCAATAGCAACAGTTTTGTCTGAGTTTTGGTTGTAAAATAACTCATAAACTGTGTAGATTTTATCTTGATTTACATCGGAAGAGTCTTCTTTTTGACAAGAGGTCATCAATACCGGTATTGATAATACAGCAAGGGCTGCAAAGATTAATTTTTTCATAGGTTTTTGTTTTGTTTTGATTAGCACTACAAATATAAAACGAAAAATCATTCCAAAAAATTGTGTCCTGCTAAAAAGAGGTCTTACTCCTTTAAAAACAGTAAATTATATTTGCTCTAAATTGTTTGGATTGTTTTTTATTTCAAAAACGTTTCTATTTGTTGACTTTCAATTATTTGTTGACTTGGATTTGAGTTTGCTAACACAATCATGCATTTCGCAATGTCAACGGCATCGACCGCTCTATATTTTTTCAAAGGACCAATAAAAAGAAAACGTAATGCTTTAAACATGACTGTTGCAAACTTCTCCATGTTTCTAAATTCTTTCCGATTCCCAGTTATTAATGATGGTCGTAGAATGATGGTGTTCGGAATGTTTTGATTTAATACCGCTTGCTCCATTTCACCTTTTGTCTTGTTATAAAAAATAGAGCTATTTGCATTTGCGCCAATTGCAGAAACTACCGCATACGATGTGATTCCATTTTTTTTCGAAAGCTTTGCTGCCGAGGTCGGGATACCAAAATCAATGTTTCTATATGTGGTTGTATCAGGAGTTTTCTTTTTTGTTGTCCCTATGCAACAGAAAACATGATCTGCAACAAATTCATTGGAATACTTTTCAAGTTCAAAAAGATTGACAATATGTTCGGTGATTTTAGTATGTTGAATTCCCAGTTCTTTTCTGTTGAACAAAATGATTTCCTTATATCTATCATCTAGTAATAATTGTTCTAATAGTAAGCTGCCTGTGAGACCACTTGCACCTAATATAATTGCCTTCATTCCTTTGCGTATTTGAGGTAAAGTTCATCATTAAATGTGACATGGGGTAATTAAACTTGAATAATTCAATTTTTGATAAAAAAACGTGATTTTAGACAGGGAACAGAATAAATCAGTAAGTTTTTAGATAAAAAAGCTATAAAAATGTGAAAAATTAGTTGTTTTCACTAAATTAGTAAAGTTGTCGTATTTTGAGAGTTTCAAATGTTTAATACGCGAAATTTAAGGAGTAACCTTGAATTTGAATTATTGTTTGAATCAAAGAAGAAAGGGAGAGTATATTGGAAAAAGTAAAACACCAACAATCAAATAATAACAAATCGGACGAATCAATAACCAGTCTCACTCAATTAGTTGAGGCCTTAAAATCTGCTCCGGTAGAACAGTACATTTCTATTTCAAATAAATTAGACCTTTCACAAGATGATGTGTTGTCATATGCTTCTTGGTCTGATGAGTCATATACACGAAATTGTCTAGAACTCAATGATAAGTTTGAATTAATCTTGCTTTGCTGGGAACCTGGTCAAATCACACCTATTCATGATCATGGCGGTGAAGAATGTTGGGTTTATTTCGTAAACAGTCAGTTTCAAGAAATCATTTATGAAAAAGAAGGGGATAATTTAACGAAGTCCTCCAAGGCGATTGTGACTCACGGTGATATTTCATATATGTCCGATTTTATGGGAGTTCATAGTTTACAGAATATCGGAAAAAATCGAGGTTTTTCATTACATCTTTATGCAAAACCGATTACATCCTGCAATGTTTTCAATGATGACTTAGATCAGTTTGAATTGGTTGAAATGAATTACGATACACAAATAGAATTAACGAATTGATATGAAATCGAATATAAAAGCTGATTTAGAACTGTTCAACCAGTTGGTTGAGTTATTACTGGAAGAAGAAGCTCAAAAACCCGTTGCGGAACGCATTGAAGCGGAAGAATTATATAATACAATTGACTTATCACTTAATAAGGAGCCTTTATTAGATGAAGATTTTAAGAAAACATTGCAAGATGTTTTGATAGCAACTCCTAAAACAGCCACCAATTTATTTTTCAATCAATTGTTCGGGGGTAGACAGGGGAAGGCAATTGTTGGGGATCTTTTGGCTGTGATGCTTAATAATAGCATGTACACGTATAAGGTTGCCGGTCCACAAGTTGGGATAGAGCAAGAAATTATACGAAAATCATGTGATTTAGTCGGCTATGGACAGGGAAGTAATGGAACTTTCCCAACAGGTGGGTCTATGAGTAATTATATGGCTTTAATTATGGCCCGCGATAAACATGATCTTTCGATTCGGTCTAAAGGGGTGATGAAACCTTTAACAATATACACCTCCAAAGAATCACATTATTCAAATGCAAAAAATGCTAGCTTTTCTGGTATTGGTAGAAATAATGTTAGATATATTGATTCTGATGAGAATGGGTGTATGATTCCAGAAAGCTTAGAAGCTCAAATTAATTTGGACATTAAAGCAGGTTTAACACCGATATATGTCAATGCAACTGCAGGAACGACCGTGCTCGGTGCTTTCGATCCGATTGATAAAATTGCGGATGTTTGTGAAAAATACAAGTTATGGTTACATGTGGATGGTGCCTATTCTGGGGCCGTAATATTTAGTGACAAATACCGTCATCTTTTAAAAGGAATGGAGCGTTCTGATTCTTTTAGTTATAATGCGCATAAGATGATTGGTACACCCCTGACCTGTTCTGTAATCTTGGTAAAGGATAAAAAAGACTTGAGCAACTCGTTTAGCAATGATGCTGATTATTTGTATCAAACCGATGGTGATGATTTTAACCTTGGAAAAACATCATTCCAATGTGGAAGACGTAATGATGCACTAAAATTTTGGACATTATGGAAGTCTGTTGGTTCGAAAGGAATAGAAGAAATCATTGATCACCAATTTGAATTGGCTGATGTTGCTCGGGATTATATTAGAAGTAATCCAGATTATAAACTTTATAGCTTTGATGATTCAATTTCTATCTGTTTTAATTACAAAGGAATTGACGCAAATAAATTATGTACTGCATTATATGAGGAGCAGGTTACGGTTGTTGGATTTGGGACCTTTCAAGAAGATGAATTCGTGCGATTGGTTACAATAAATGCAAACAATTCACCAGAAGATATTCTGAATTTCTTCAAAGTAATGGAAGATTTTGTAGATCGACATCCGGAACTAGTAAAATAATATCGTTTTAAAGCACTCATTATGAGTGCTTTTTCTTTTTGGTGAAAGTTTTTTTGAGTTTTTGAAATCCAGATGAGTTTGGTCGGCGTATGTATCTCGAATTTTAAAACAAATCATATGAAAACTAGAATTTTAACATTGGCGACATTTACTTTAGCTCTTACGGCAAGTACATTTGCTCAAACAACGGTAGTAGGTGGAGAACAAATGTTTCCAAAAAAGAACATCGTAGAAAATGCTGTAAACTCGAAAGATCACACGACTTTGGTGGCAGCAGTTAAAGCTGCAGGTCTGGTAGACGCACTTCAGGGTGATGGCCCTTTTACAGTTTTTGCACCGGTGAATGATGCCTTTGAGAACCTTCCTGACGGAACGGTAGCAACATTATTGAAACCAGAGAATAAAGCAACACTCTCAAAAGTATTAACGTATCACGTGGTAGCAGGTAACTACGATTTCGATGCAATCCAAAAAGAAATCAAAAAAGGAGGGGGGAAAGCTGCTTTTAAAACTCTAAGTGGTAATCAATTAATGGCAACAATGAATGGTAGTCATAATATCCAACTGATTGATGAAAACGGAAATACTGCAAATATTTCAGTGTATGATGTGAGCCAATCGAATGGTGTAATTCATGTAATTGATTCGGTTGTTCTTCCGAAATAGAAGCATCTAGATTGAATAAAAAAAGGTTCGACATGTAGTCGAACCTTTTTTTTGTACTAGAATTAAGCTGCTTGATATAATCCATAAAATACCAACAACCATAAAATTCCTTTCGCTAAAAAAAAATAAAGGCTATCCATCCAACCTGTTTTTTCCATTTTTTCATGAATCCAAAATTATAGTCGTTTGATCTATTTAGTCCCAAAAAAAGGACTTTTCGCATTCAATTCTGAAAAAATACCCTGTTTATGGTATCGAATTTTGCGGATATACCACTTTTTAGGTATTGAGTACAATAGGATCAACAGATACTTTTGCCTTGTTATTTTTAATTAATCTAAATAAAAATAAGATGAAAAAAATATTACTGTGTGCATTAGGATTATCCTCATACGCTATGTCACAAACAGCAGATTCAATTAGTTTGGAGGTTGGGTACTCGAATGATTCCTATTATAGCTTTGAAAATGGAGAAGTCCTAAATACAGCAGCGGATAATTGGGATTTGGCTTTTGAATTGGATGTGTTTGGTGCTGGGGTTAGGGTCAATAACTCACGGTCTAGTGTTTGGGTTTATCCAGGTGCAATAACGGATTGGACATCACTAGACACGAATGGTATGGTTTCAAGTTGGGAAAATAATCTCAACGATTATTCGACTTGGGCCTTAGGTGCTTTGAACCTAGCTGCCGACCAAAGTTCATCAACAGATCTTGGATGGGGTGAGTACAATACAATTACACATCAAATTGAAGGATCGAGAATTTTTGTGATTGAGTTGAATGATGGCTCATTCCGTAAACTCTTTATCGAAGACCTTGCAGCTGGAGCGTATGCTTTTAAAACGGACTTTATCGACAATTCTAATGAGGTTAACACGATTATTACGAAGGCAAATTATACGGGGAAAAATTTCGTGTATTTTGATGTTTTAACTGGTACAGTTATAGATAGAGAACCACTTTCTTCAAGTTGGGATGTTTTATTTACAAACTATATTTTGGAGTTAGCTCCTGGTTATATTGGTTCGGTGACTGGTGCTTTACAAAATTTAAATGTCCAAGTATCGAAAGTAGAAAATACACCTGTGGCGACGAGCTCCTATGGAACTTTTGAAACTGAAATCAATACAATTGGTTACGATTGGAAATCTTTTAACATGTCTACTTTTTCTTATGACATTGTAAATGATTTGAGTTATTTCGTTCAGTTAGAGAATGGAGATGTATGGAAGTTGGTATTTACCGATTTTGGTGGGAGTTCAACTGGTAAAATATACTTTACAAAAGAAAAAATTGAATCGGCTGGTGTCCCAAGTATTGATGTAAACATCTCAATTTATCCTAATCCAGTTCAAAACGCATTGAATATAGAGAGTTCAAAGTCATTGAATTCAATTGAAATTATAAGTGCTCAAGGGGAGCGTGTTTTTGAGTTAGACAAACAGACTACTTCTTCAACTTCAATTGATTTGAGTCAATTGGAAAATGGAGTGTACTTTCTAAAAGCTTTAACTGAAGATCACCAATCATCAATCCAAAAAATAATCGTTCAACATTAATCAATCATGAAAAGAATAATAGCATTTGCATTATTAGCAATCGTATTAGTAAGCTGCTCAGAAGGGCAAAAAGAAGTTAAAACGGATATAAACAAAAAGGTTGGGGTACTGCTTGTAAACCACGGTTCACACTCTGTAACATGGAGGGATATGTTAACGGATGTAGAGGATAAAGTGAAAAAAGATATCCTTGAATTTGAAGGTGTAACTGAAATTAAAACAGCCTTCATGGAGTACAATGAACCTTCTATCGCAACACAATTGAAGTATTTTGATGAAAATGGTTTTACCGATGTTGTTTTGGTTCCAATTTTCTTAACGGTAAGTTCTCATTATTCACATGACATTCCTGTAATTGCTGGAATTTCTTCTGATCCAAAAATTAAGGAAGAGCTGGCAAAAGAAGAGATTGAAGTATACAAGGCAAAAGCGCGTGTTACAATTACTCCTCCATTAGATTTTACAACCTTGTTAAAGAAAAACATTGCACGTAGAGTCGAGGCTCTGAGTAAGGATGCTTCAAATGAAGCTGTTTTATTAGTGGCCTATGGAGACGAACAATACAATCAACAATGGGAAGAAATGGTTTCTGAAATTGGGAAGTACTTGAAGGTAAAAACGAAACATGAAATGGTAGCATATGCTTGGTGTGGTCATATTGTTCGTTATTCATCAGACCCTACAACGGAAGGAATCGCAAAATTGATGGAATTTGAAGATAATGTGATTGTTATTCCAGTTTTGGTTGCTAACGATGAACATTTTCAAGGTGAAATTATTCAGGATGGTGTTGATGCTGCTGAGAATGCAAGTCATGTTATTTATAAACAAGATGCCATTCTTCCAGATGCAAATTTGAATCAATGGGTTATTGATATCACAGGCGAAACTTTAGAAGCTCTATAGTTAAAATCAATGAGAAGAGTAACATCAGATCGGAGTAAGATTGTAGCCACAATGGTGGTTGCAATCTTTTTCTTGTTTTTTTGGATCAACGGTCCATTACTTAATTCATTGGATTTAAATTTTGTTCAAGATGAAAATTTGGAGATTGTAAAGCCTGTTTTGATCTCGGATGATCCGATCCAATTAAATTCATATGTGAATACCGTTGATGAGGTTGTTACTTCAGGCGATGGGTTCAATATGGTGTTGGATGAAGCAGAGGAGGTTACACAAAGTTCTGGATTATTAATGGATGAGCATCAAGTTCAATCTTCTGAATATGGAGATGAATTGTTGGCAAATGCAAGAAAATTCTACGGGAATAATGTAAGTTATGAGCTCAAGCAAACAGAAGATTTCTACTATGTTTCGATTGAAGGTGGCAGTGAAAATTTGTTTTACTTTCAGAGTAAGGGGCTTTCAGACGATATAAAAGGATATTCCGGACCAATAAACGTTGGCCTTTATATTTCAGAGTCGGGATTCTTAGTGAAAATGGTGCATGTAGCCTCTAAGGAAACGATGAGTTACCTTAGGAAAATTGCCAAAACACATTATTATACCCAGTATGAAAACTTGGATCTAACCGAGGAACATACATTAGATGGAATTTCTGGAGCAACTATTTCTTCCAAGGCAATGGCTTCAATAACATCAGATTTAGTAAGTAAAATTCATCCAGAGCCTCTTGCTGATTATATCGACCGTATGGGAGTAAGTGATTTTGAAACGAGGGCAGAGTTAAATTGGATATGGATTCCGCAAATCGTCTTGATCTTGTTTTTGTTTCTTTATGCGTTTCAGAAAAAATGGAGGAAAAGCAAACGTTTTGTTTTGCTCACAACCATTGTTTGTATGCTATACATCGGGTTTTATTTGAATGATTCTTTCACTTACATTACTTTTCTGCATCCCTTCATTGGAACTAGCTTATCTTCTTTTATGGGCTTGTATGCCTTGTTCGTATTGCTTGGCGCAATCTGGGGAAAGAATACATATTGTAAGTATATCTGTCCTTATGGTAATGTACAACGCTTACAATTGAAGATATGGAAGGGAGCAACTAGAAAATTTCCGATTTCAAATAAATGGATAAAGCGAATTCGGTTTTTTGTATTAATCGTTCTGATTTCAGGGATTTTGGCAGGCTTCCGAAATTTAAGTCATCTTGAGCCATTTCCTTACATTTTTGGATTTGAAATCCAATCGATTTGGTATTTCGGGTTCGCCGTATTTGCATTGTTAATTAATTGGATTTATCCATTGATCTGGTGCCGACTGCTTTGTCCAACTGGTTCTGTTCTGGATACCATTTCAGCAATTGTTGAAAAACAACCTAAAAAATCAAAAAATGAACACGTGCGAAGAGTTTATACAGTTAAACACGAATAAAGTAGGAACAATTGGCTTTTGTCAGGGTTGCAATTGTTTTCACCTTAAAATTTTGGGAGTACTCAGTTTTGTAGGACAGAATCAATTGGTTGCAGTCGAGAATAATTTAAAAAAAATGGCTGCTGATATCCTTGTAAACCAGGAAGAGCCAGATGCGACTATTGGTGTGCAAATAAAGCTTTCAAAAAATGCATTCTTGTGCATGACTTACATTGAGTTGATGTGTGCATTAGAATTAATTGAAGTGGGTATGTATATGAAAAAGGTAAATGATTTAGTGAAAATATGAGAGCATTATTTATTGTCTTAACTTCTCTTTTGTGTAGTCACTCGTTTCTTGCTCAAGTAAGTATTGCTATTGTGGACGAGGATGTTAATGCTGTCCCACAAGCGAAAGTGTTTATGCAGTCTATCAGCGATTCATCAAGAGTGTACCATTCTCTTTCAAACTGGGATGGTGTCTCTATTTGTGATTATAGTTTAAATGCTAAAATTATTTTGAAAATCCATGCTCAAGGGTTTGAAACGTTTCAAGATACGGTCTTGCTAAAAGCAAAGAATGTCATTACGCTTCAAAAAATACAGAACTTGGAAGAAATGGTGGTTACGGGACAAATTAAAGCAACCAGCCTAGAAAGTTCTGTCCAAAAAATTGAAATTATTTCTTCCGATCAAATCCAAAAATCTGGTGCAGTTAATCTTTCTGAGGTGTTGGTGTATAAAACGAACATTCGGATAAATCAAGATAATATTTTGGGGAGCTCGATGGAAATTGGTGGTGCTTCTGGGCAAAATGTTAAAATATTGATTGATGGAGTGCCAGTGATAGGACGACAAAATGGCAATATTGACCTTAGCCAAATAAACTTGAGTAATGTTGAACGAATTGAAATTGTTGAGGGGCCGCTATCTGTCAATTATGGTACGAATGCGCTGGCAGGAACAATCAATATCATTATGAAAAAACAAGTTGAAAATGGGTTGAATATTTCGATTGCCCCTTACTATGAGTCGAGTGGAGTGTATAATTTAACAGGTGCAATTAATTATCGAAAAGGAAATGGTAGTTTAAGTTTTAACGGTGGTAGAAATTATTTTGATGGATGGTCTAGAAGTGATCCATTTCTTGAGTTACCGAAGGAAACATTGGCGGATACCAATCGCGTGAAAACATGGAAGCCAAAGGAGCAATACGTGGCAGGAGCAGGTTATACCTACGCTCATAATAAATGGCAATCACGAATTTCAGGAACTTATTTTCAAGAGGAAATTTTAAACCGGGGTTTTCCTAAGGCGCCTTATTACGAGTCGGCTTTTGATGATTATTATCGGACAAAACGCGCTGATTTTGTGTTCTCTAACGATTTTCAAATTAAATCAGCTAAACTCAAAGTTTTATTGGCCTATAATTACTATCATCGAACTAAATCAACGTATGTAAATGATTTAACAACCTTGAATCAGGTATTGTCTGAATCTGATGGTGCTCAAGACACTTCGCGTTTTGATAATGCCATGGCTCGGATTGAATTTAATGCAGCATTTTCACAGAAGCTTGAGTATCAAATTGGTTTAGATCTGTATCAGTACACGGGGTGGGGAAAGCGTATTTTATCTGGGAAACAAGAAATCGGTGATTATGCAGGGTTTGCCACACTGGATTGGCGAATTACTGATTCACTTGTTGTTAAACCTGGCCTAAGATATGCGTATAATACAAAATATCAAAGTCCTGTAATTCCGTCATTGAATGTACTGTATCGAGTGAAAAAGCTTTCTTTTCGAGGGGCTATTGCAAAAGGGTTTCGTGCTCCTGATTTAAAAGAATTATACATGGATTTTGTTGATGTGAACCATAATATCACAGGGAATTCAGAATTGAAACCGGAGTCTAGCTGGAATTATTCTTTTAATCTAAATTGGATGAATAAAGTGCGCGAAAATGGCATGGTCAAAGTGGAACTAAGTAGTGCTTTCAATGATATTACCAACCTAATAACCCTAGCTGCAAAAGAAAATGGAGATTATACCTATGTGAATGTGGGGGATTATTCTTCCTTCACAAATAAATTCAAATTGATTTATCGCATGCAACGAATAAGTATTATGGCAGATTTTGCCTATGTGGGCAGATATAATCAACTGAGCGAATCAACTTCACTCAATCAGTATGAATTTTCACCTGAACTGGGGGTAAATGCTGAGTATCAGATTGTAAAGCAAAGGTTGTCTGTAAATGTATTTTATAAATTCAACGGGAGTCTCAGCAGTTATTCCATCAATAATGAGGAAGAAGTGGAAACGAGAAACCAGGATAGCTATAGTATTCTAGACATAAGTCTAACCGCTTCGTTTTTGAAAAGAAAAAACCTCACAGCCACGTTAGGTGTAAAAAACCTGCTGAACGTTCAGACTGTGAATGTCGTTGGTCAAGTGCAATCGACGCATACAAGTGCTGGAGGTTTAAATGTTGGCAAAGGAACGACGGCTTTTCTGTCATTGAAATACAATATTGAAATTAAAAAGAAATAAAATGAAGTTCATTAGCTTAATGTTTGTGTTATTCATCGCATTTACTTCATGTAAAAAAGATGAAATCGCAATCGAAAAACACGATTCTGGCAATGCAATTGTGAGTCAATTAGCCATGGGGGAGGATTATAATAATCAGATTTACTATGACTTAGGTACTAACTCTATGGTAAGGTCTAATCCGAAAACAGCATGGGATTTAGGATTTGAATCTGGTGTGAATGGTTGGCATATTGTCCTCAATAGTGCTCGAGGCATGGCGGTACATCGCAGTAATCTTTCGTTTGATCAATTGACAACTGATGTTGGGTTGAAC
>Ga0193954_1000616_pt1 | contig 20363 bp, 16 predicted proteins | sample BB_5_MG_FD_140340 | JGI IMG/M metagenome (GOLD analysis project Ga0193954, IMG submission 140340) | Microbial mat bacterial communities from the Broadkill River, Lewes, Delaware, United States - BB_5_MG | ecosystem: Environmental > Aquatic > Freshwater > River > Microbial mats | place: USA...
ACCATTTTCTGAGTTTCGATAGAAATTCGGGGTGTACTCATATGGGTCGCCTACAGGTTTTGATTGAAAAAGTATCGATCCATCTTTCATTTGAACTAGGCGATCTCCCCAATTTACAGGGGTGTCCGAAGTTGTTAAATCTCCGTCTGAATATGCTGAAAAAATAAGAAAGGAATCTACTTCGTAGGCAATATCAATTTCGTATCCTTCTAAAGTAATACCCTCCACATGCTTCGGTTCAAATTGTAGAAAGTCAGTTTTTGAGGTCTCAACTTTTGATAAATCAGAAGCGATTGGTGTATTGCTGGATTCCATGCGTTTACTTCCACAGGAAAATATCATCAATGCGAGAACAAGACATAGGGTTAACTGAATTTTCATGAATAGTATTTTATAAACTAAAGATAAGCATAGCGAACGAATCTGAGGAGGAATTGAGAGCACATTGCGTATTGAATTGATTTGAACTCATTTTTGCTACTTAAAGTAAAGATGCTAAATTAGTACACCTTATTGAAGCGATATTAATTTGCTTTAGAACTACTACAATCAGTTATGAATGAAAAATGAACTTTTGAGAATTGGAATTATTACAAAGCTAGTATTGTTCATATTAATCGTTGTTCCTTCATACATTAGCGCACAATCTAATGCGCACAAGGGAAAGAACGAATTTGCAGATACTAAATTCTACATTATTGACTCCCTAGATCTTAGTGATATTTCTAAGGCTGATCAAGACCTATTGAAGTCCAAACTAACTGAATTTCATAAATTAAAAAGCGATACAAGTAAAATTGATGTGCTTGAAGAAATCATCGATGGCTTGGTGGATGAGTCTTGGGAGGATTACCAATATTTTCAGTACGAATATATCCTTAAGACCTTAGAGCATTCAAAGTCGAAAAAAGAAAAACTTAAACTAAAAATGTCCCTTGGTACGGCAATTAATAACCTCGGGTATATCTACAATAAACAAGGGAAGATTGAAAAAAGCCTTGAAAACTATTTGAAATCCCTAAAAATCCGTGAAGAAATTAACCACGAAGAAGGAATTGCAACGAGTTTATTAAATATTGGATCCATCTATGATCGTCAAGGGAAGTACGAAAAAGCCTTGGAATACTATCATGAGTCGCAAGAGATATTCAAATCGATTGAAAATGTCAATGGAGTCGGGATGTGCTTGAACAACATTGGAACGGTTTTAGAAAAGCAAGGGAAGTTGGATGAAAGTCTTGTTTATTACACAGATGCCTTGGCTATTTATGAGGAATTGGGGAATGAATTTGGAATGGGAATTATTCTAAATAATATTGGAACAATTCATGAAGAACGCGGAGAATTGAAAACTGCCTTGGAGTTTTACATGGAATCGCTGGAGATTAGACAGAAAATAGGACAGAAGCACGGACTAGCGGTTGTTATGAATAATATTGGGTCGATTCATATGGATCTTGGTAATACTCGGAAATCTCAAGAGTTTTTAACTAAGGCACTAAAGCTATCGCAAGAATCAGGACACATCAATCAAGTCGAGAAATCTGCCTCTAACTTGTATCGCTTTTATAAAAAACAGAAGAATTACAATGAAGCGCTTAGTATGTATGAGTTGTTTGTACAAATGCGCGATAGCGTAAATAACGAGAAAAATTACAAAGCTTCAATCGAGTTAAATGCAAAATATGAATACGAAAAACAGCGTGTTGCTGATAGTATTGTAAGTATGGAAGCCGAAAAAGTGCATTTAACAAACTTGGCGCTGGAAGAAGCAAAAACACAAAAGAAAGCACTGGAATTAGAGGCACAAAAACGTCAGAAATGGATGTTATTCGTTGGTTTAGGTTTGGCGATTTTATTCGGATTTCTCATGTTGCAACGGTTTAGATTGGCGAAAAAACAAAAGGAAGTCATCAATGAACAAAAGAAATTAGTAGAGGACCAGCATTTCGAACTGGAAGAAACACATCAAAAAATTAGTGATAGTATCAAGTATGCCGAACGATTGCAGTTGGCGATACTTCCTTCAAAAGAAGACTTGAAACGAAACTTGGGTAACTCGTTTGTATTGTTTCAACCAAAAGATACGGTAAGTGGTGATTTTTATTGGACACAAAATATCGATGGGAACATCTATATCGCAACGGCTGATTGTACGGGGCATGGAGTTCCTGGAGCTATGGTAAGTGTGGTTTGCTCCAATGCACTCAACCGTTCTGTAAAAGAATTTCACTTGACAAAGCCGAGTGAAATTTTAGATAAAACGCGTGAATTGGTCATTGAAACATTTTCGCGCAGTGGTGACAATGTTAAAGATGGAATGGACATCTCATTGATTAAAAAAGATCAAGAAAAAATAACCTATGCAGGAGCGTATAGTGCACTTTGGTTAGTGAGAAATACAGAACGTTTAACTGATGAGGAAAAGAGTTGTAAAAACAACCTAATTCATGACGATTATGCATTGATTGAATACAAAGGAAATAAACAGCCAATTGGATTGTTTGAAAATATGACTCCTTTTGATGAGGTTGAAATTTCCATTGAACCAGGAGATACATTGTATTTGAGTACCGACGGATATGCCGATCAATTTGGTGGTCCTCAAGGGAAAAAGTTTAACCGTAAACCATTTAAAAATTACCTAATTGAAATCAATTCAATGGATATGATGGAACAGAAAGAAGCGCTCTACAATCGTTTTAATACATGGAAAGGCGACTTAGAACAACTGGATGATGTTTGTATCATTGGGGTTCGATTTTAGTTACCTTGCTTTATTTTTTTTTAGTTTGAAAATCAAATAAAGATTAACGAGCAAGCTCAGTGCAAGAACGATATAATACGCGATTTTCTCTGTACCGAATCGTTCGCTTTCCTCGATATCCGCACCATCTTCAGGTTTATTCTCGTGTGCAGTGTTTAAATGAATTTTTTGAGGTGTCAGGATTCGTTTTAAATTTCCCTGACCTTGCTGACCAGAAGGATTGTCACCCATGGTGTAGAAATTGCCTAAAGAATCTATCGCAATGGATTGAAAACATCCGCCACCGATTTCACAAATACCAGCCGGTAAGTTCAAAAGTATTGGTGTGGATGTACTTATCGTGTCTCCAGTTCCTAACATTCCGTAGTGGTTTTTCCCCCATCCCCATGTTTTTCCTTGTTCATCAACGGCTAGGGTATGCCAACTGCCACATGCTATTTTTTTTATTTTTGGTAAATCATCTAATTTTTTAATCTCCTTGTAGAAAAAACCTGTCGTTTCTTTGTATTGTGTGGATGGGTCTGATCCCCAAATGAAGACTTCACCGGCGCTATTCAAAGCAACGGAGTGATGCCATCCCGTAGCAACGGCTTTGATGTTCTGAAGTGATTCAATTTTTTCAGCATACGGTTGTATTTTATTTTTTTGATGTCCCAATGAGGCACAGGTGTTTCCTCCCCATGCATACACATCTCCATTGGAAGCTATTGCTAAAGTGTGGTAACCTACGCTGGTTATTTGTTTAATGTTTTTTAATGGCTTTCCATTTTCTAGAACCACCTGAACTGGATAGGAGGAATGCTCGCGATTCCCATTCCCCAGCTCTCCGTAATAATTATGTCCCCATGCCCAAACCGTTCCGTTGCTTTTTAGAGCAATGGTATGCCAATGGCCACCTTCTACTTCAATAAAGTCTGAATGTCCTTGTACCTTCTGAGGTGTCGAAAAGTCGAACGGCTTCGGAGCTGATAGTTGTCCATAGTTATTTCTTCCCCATGCCCAAATGTTTCCCAAAGAATCAATAGCGAGGGAATGATCGTACCCACGAGAAATACGTTTAATTTTAGGTAAGTCAACTTTTACAGGTGTAGCACTATTTATAAATGAACTGTCGCCCAATTGACCAAAATTATTTCTGCCAATGGTATAGACATCTCCTTGCTTATCTAAAATGATAGCGTGCCCATTTCCACCATCGACTTGCTGCCCGAAAAGGATAAAGTTTATAGTAATTAGTGAAAGAATAAAGAAGTATTTCATATTGAATCGAGTAGTAGTTTCTTTGCTATCATCTATGCTAGATTCAGCTGTTATGCTTTACGCAAAATTTTTTCCATTTTACGACCCTTTGCCAATTCATCGATTAGCTTCTCCAATTGTCGACTTTGCTTATATACTTCAAATTCATCTTCAATTTCTTCAATCCGATAACCACAAACAACGCCTTTAATCATGGCAGCGTTCTTATGAATTTGCGCTTTTTGAAAGAAGGTTCGATAAGTCACTTTTTCATCAATCAGAGTTTCTAATGCCTTTTGATTGTAACCGGTAAACCATTGGATTACTTGGTCGAGTTCTTCCTTTGTTCTACCATTTTTCTCCAGTCGATTTAAATAAAGCGGGTAAATTGCTCCAAAGATCATATTTGCGACCTTTTCGTTCTTTTCAGCTGTAACTTTCATAATGACGGTTTTTTTGATATAACAATTTGCACTTTAATTCTTGACGACTTTTATTGTTTTACTTTGTTTGTTTTCCAACTTAATTTTAATAAAATAAACACCATCAGCTAAGCTTGAAATGTCAATTGTGCTGGCGTTTTTTGAAATAATGATTTGCCCCATAGTATTAAATAACAGGACTTCGTTAATCGCTTCAATACTTGAAATATGTATAAAAGAACTTGATGGGTTGGGAAATATCGAAATCGTATTCTTGTCCATTTTATCCGCAACAGATAAAACAGTTTCGTTTAACATGTATCCTAATTTAATATTGTTATCTGCAGTGTCGAATCCCGACCAAATGATGTCATTGTCACCATCATTATCAATATCATCTGAATGAATAACCTTGTAATTCAAAGAATTATCAATACTACTAGCGTTGACAAAACTTGAAGATTGATTGTTTTCTTTCCAGAATATTTCTTCATTATCAATGTATAGAATATCCAAAAAACTATCGTCATTCAAATCGGTTAAATTAAACTTAGCGTTGGTAACATCTAAAGCATCAGAATCTGTTTCATTATGATTAAAGGTAAATAAGCCTGAACCGTTATTTTTATAGAATTGAACCTCGCTATTATTAGCAGGGTTACCGCTTACAACGTCAATGGAATTATCATTGTCGATATCTGCTGACGTTAAAAAGATCCTTAAACCGTTGTCAATATTTACGGGTGAATTAAACGCGCCAAGGGTATTGTTAACATACAGAACCATACCAAATGTCCCTGTATTTAAAACAAGATCTGTAAATCCGTCATTTGTAAAATCAGCTACAGTCATAGAATAGTATTCGCTCATACTTTCTATTAAGATTTCAGATGAAAAAAAACCGTTACCATCATTTATATAAAGTGTGATTTTCGTATCGCTATTAATAACGATGTCTTGGTCGCCATCATTTTCTACATCTATAAAAAAGGATTTAAAGGCTCCGATTATCAGTGAATCATTTATGACACGTTCTGTCCAAGATAATCCACCATTATGATTTAGAAAAACACTTGCTCCACTGGTATTTCCTTCATTATTCGTAATTAACAAATCAATAAAGCCATCTCCATTCACATCAGATTTGTCCAAATGATAGGGGCTTGAAAATGTAGTTGAAATGATTTGAGCATTATTGAACCCTGAACCCGTGTTCTCATACCATTTAATATTGTTCGTGTATTCGCTAATTACTAGGTCATTTAGCCCATCGTTATTTACATCAAAGGTTATCATGTTTCTGATAGATGTAGCAAAATTATCATCTATTGTTGTGGGACTTCCAAATTGTGAGTAACAATTTATACTGATCACAAAAGTTAGTAATTGTAATAGATGTACTTTTTTCATAATGTTTAATGACTTCAATGTTTAATATATGAAAAGTAGGCGATTTCGAAGCATTACACTTTTGTTTTAGGGAAAAGATGGATAAGTCACTTTTTCATCAATCAGAGTTTCTAATGCCTTTCCTAAATCATCTGCAATTGCTCACAATATATTTGAGGGAAAATAAGGCGATTTCGGACTGTGTAAATGTTTAACTGAAGCTAGTTTTGCAAGAATTTTATCAAGGGAGAGATAAAAGCGTCAAATTTTTCGATGTGCGGAAGATGCCCTACATTTTCTAACTCGATTAATTTAGCATTAGGTATTCGCTTTTGAGTTTCTTTGCCTAATTCGCTATATAACCCCATTGTTTCTCTCACTTCTTCACTTACGAGCGGTTTACCCAGTGCAGTTCTGTCTCTAGTTCCAATAATTAACAGCGTAGGGGCTGTGATGTTTTTGAATTCATACACGACAGGTTGCGTAAAAATCATATCATACGTTAGAGCGTTATTCCAGGCTATGGTGTTATAATCAGAATTCAACGTCCAACCAGCCAACAAGTTTACCCATTGGTCGTATTCGGGTTTCCATTTGTTGTCATAGTAATTCACCAATTGATATTTCTTTATCCCCTCGTAACTTTTTTTCAACTCATTTTTATACCACCAATCAACTGGTTTATAGGGTACTTTTAATTTCCAGTCTTCTAAGCCAATTGGGTTCTCCAGTATGAACTTTTCTGTCATTTCTGGATACATCAATGCAAATCGTGTGGCTAACATTCCACCCATTGAATGTCCTAAAATGGCTGTTTTTTCAATGTCCAGCGTGTCTAAAAGTGATTTTGTATTCTGAGCTAATTGTTGAAAGGTATAATGAAAGTGTAATGGTTTAGAAGATTTCCCAAAACCGATTTGGTCAGGAACTATCACACGAAAACCTGCTTTCGTCAATTCTTTGATCGTTGTTTCCCAATAAGCACCATTAAAATTTTTACCGTGAAAAAGTACAATGTTTTTGCCGTTATATGCTTCGGGCTTCACATCCATATAAGCCATTTTTAGGTTCTGTTCTTGGATGTTTAACTCCAAAAATGAAACTTCGTATGGATACTGATAATTAGACAATTCAATATCCAGCCATTGTAATTTTTCCGTTTGTGCTGATACAAGTTGGAAATTCAACAACAAATATCCCCACAATAGTATGTTTCTTATCATATTATTTTACTTGATTATAGCGCACCATTTGCACCAATTACTTGAATCGAAACCCATATAGGACCGTCGATTGCTAAAATAGAACAATTCTACAAAATCAATAGGTTCTGTTTTCAATATTGCCTTCTATTTTAAGCTATTTGTTGTGTTAATTTCAATTTTTTATGATTTTTTTGATTTCTACAACAAATCCAGAGTTATTCTCAACCATTGCGATATACATTCCTTTTGATAGTTTGTCTATTCTTAATTGATTCAAACCTGTCATTATATTCTGACGATAAACAACTTGTCCTGTTGAGTTCAATAGAACTAACGATCCATCTAACGGAGAATCAATTGTTAGTTTTCCTTTTGAGGGGTTTGGATAAATGTGGAGGAAATTTGATGCGTCATCAAGTTCAAAGATTGAATTCGTGCCGCAAGGATTTTGATAGTATTTAGCGCCAATGTCATTTTGAGAATTGTCAGGGTCCAATGGCAAACTGGGATCACCATTGTCTATGCATGGACTTCCACTTTGGAGTTCAAATGATACCGGGTAATCGCAAAAAAGTGGATTAGCGACTGAACTGTTTGATCCATTATCAATGCTGTTGATAATCTGCCCATTCAAATCATAAAATAGATTATAGTCTGCTGTTACCTCAGTTCCAAAAATATTGAAAGGATCAAAAAAGGTAGTATCAGCTCCATACTCAAAGTTTGTTGAGCTATAGTTTGCAAAAATATTGCTTTTTATACTTACCGGTGCCGTTGGAGTGTTTGTCCAAGCTGATGCTCCTGTGCAACCTCCAAAGCAAATAAAACCAACATTAATACTTCCAATACTGTCTTTTATGATTGTATTATTATGAATGGTTAAGTGACGTACGTCTGCCAGTTTGAAAATAAATTCGCTCGTGTCGCCTTTAGCTATTATGGTGTTCCCCGTAAAATTTACACTATCCGCATTGAAATTATTGGGGTCACATTGTGCAACAGCTCCTGGTAGTCCTATTTGAAATAGGTGTGTACCTTCAAAGTGGGAATTCGTAACAGTTACATTTTTAGCTTCTAGTTTAATTTGCAATTGATGTCCCTTATTATCTCGAACAATGGAGTTATCAATGGAGCAATTTCTGCACTGAGTGAAATCTATTCCATCTCCATTAACGATTGAAGCAGGACAGCCGAGCCCACAGTTGTAAATTTCAGAATTGATGATTTTCCAATTTAGCGCGAAATCATTCGTATTGCAATCTCCGTAAGTTTTAATTCCATCATAACCAGAGTTAAAGACGGTGATTTCATCAAAAGTAAAATGATCACCCGAACCTACAATTACTTGATTTGATTGCGAACATTGAGTAGGGTATGGGCTGGTCATAGTGAGGTTTCTAAAATAGTAACCCGAACCATTTGCACTTACGGCATACTTATTCGTCGGAATTGAATCTCCTATAATTAATGGTTTTTGGATAATATCGCCCTGAATAACAATTCTATTGTTCTCCGGACACAGTGCAATTGCTTGAATTTTTTCGTGATAAGTTCCAGACGAAACGTAAAGACTATCTCCACATGTCGCAACTGACAGTGCATGATTAATATCCTTAAATGGGTTCAATGAAGTAATACCTGTGTTAGAATTAGAACCAGAATTACTCACATACCATGTGGTTTGAGAAAAGCAGAGTTGACTTATTATCGTTATAAAAAGTGCCGTAAATAATTTTTTCATACTTTTTTTTCGTCATTTAACGTTTAATATATGAAAAGTAGGCGATTTTGAAGCATTACACTTTTGTTTAGGGAAAAGTTTGACACGAATGAAACGCTAGATAGGATTCAATTTACGCCAGTTTTATAACTGTATTGTTGTGAGCTGACTTTATTTCCATTCTGATTTCAATAAAGAATAAACGAACGAGTCATGAATTTGGTTTTCATGCTTGTAATGCTCCCGTAATAGTCCTTCTTGAACGAACCCCAATTTTGTGATTAGCTTTATTGAAGGCAAGTTATCGGGACTAATAAATGCTTCGATTCTATTCAAATTCATTTTATTAAACCCATGTTGGATGACAGCATCGAGGGCTTCAATCATAAAACCTTTATTGCGGAAATCATCATGAAGAAAATAACCTAATTCTGCTCTATCATGGTCTGCAAGCCAATTATGAAAACCGCAACTTCCTATTACAATTCCTGATGCCTTCTCGATCAAATGCCACTTTCTCCAATCCAACGTGCTGTTCGACAATTTTCTTTCAATTTTTGTCAATACTTTCTTTAATTGGTCCTTGTCTTGAAGTCCAAAGAAGTTCAATTGCTCATCCGTTCCTTGTTTCAGAACATCTTTAAGCAAATCTGTTGTTTCAACCCGAAGATAAAGTCTATCTGTTTCCATTTTTAGCTTGTTCGAACGGTTTGGCTATACGCAGTATCCCGAAGGGTATTGCGTATAGGTGTTGTTGGGTATAGTTATTTTTAAGATCTTTCATAGAAGTGTCCATGAATATTTTCTAAAAATTCGACTTCTTGTTTATTCAGTCTTTTCTCTTTTGTTCCTTCGTGGGCCCACAGATTTCTGTAAGAATTAAATCTTGAGATCCACTTAATTCTCTGATCAGTGCTATTAAAACCTTCTCCTATATCAATGGAGAAAATCTCTCTAAAAGGTGTAAATCCTTCTTCAGACTGCAAACCATAGTCTTCTGGTGATTTGGTGAAGTATTTCTTAATTATGGTCTTGTAATCATTGATATTAAACATTTCAGTCCAATGAATGTCTTTTACTCCAAGCCCTTCTTTGTAGTTTCTTTCCTTTTCTTCTTCTGCACGTTTGAGGCACTCTCTTTTAATGCTGTTGATTTCAAGTTCCCAATTCTCAGAAAATAGGATTCTCAGGTTGTTTAAAACCTGCTTCTTAATATACTTTTCAATTTCAACACCATATTTTCTGCCTTCCGATTGGAGTTCTTCATTTTGACGTTCATTCCAATCTACCAATTCTGGTGGGTTGTATTCGTTATGTTCGGAATTAATAAGAGACTGAAAGAATCTAAGCCACTTTGTATCAGCACCAGAACCTAATAACGTCAATTGTCTTTCTTCTTCTTCCTTTTCTAATGTGTTTAGTTTACCTAAGAGAGTAGTTAAATATTTTTCAATTGCATCAAACCTAGTTTGATTGTCTGTATTGATATCAATTGTCCCTCTTTCAGTTTCAAACTTATTTAAGTCGCCAATTACCGATATGAATGCATATGTACCTCTATTGGATACTATGAAATATTTATCTCTAGTGAAAATTTCAGGAAAATATTGTTCAACATAATAATAACAGGTTATTAGAAAGTCGACAACTTTTTTCTTCGCCTTGTACATCTCATTATTGTGATCTTGATTATTAGTGTCATACAATGAGCCAATCAATGAGTCAGAATTGTATTTATTTCCTTTAGCAGTCGGTAAGAGGTTTGAATTAGAAATAGCCGCAGTGAAAGGTTTAAATGTCAATATTGCCTTGTCTTCTCCTACTGAAATCATATTAAAGAGTGGACTCGATTCAGAGTTAGCAAGCATTTTAATTATTGAAGATCTCAAAGCCTTTAGTCTAGAATCGACCCTGTCAGAATCCCAATAAAGGTCCTCTTCTAAATCCAGTCTCAAACTTGGGCTGACAGCCTTTTGATTTTGGTTGATATCCATGAATATTTCAAGCTGCTCTATTGTATCTAATCCATCAAAGGCAACCACAGGAATAGTATTATTCTCTAAATACCTTGAATTAGCATAACCGTATACTCTATGCTGACCATCAATTATATATGCGATACCATATGCATTTGGTATGATCAAGGTTCCGGAACATGCATTTGAATCGGTGAGTTTTGAGTTTGCCTCAAACTTTACCTTGTTCTTTTTGGTGTTAAAGTTTAGAATTATTGAATTAGGGAAATAACCGCCTTCGTCAATGAATTTGGATATCCCTTTTAATCTGCTAGGGACTAATAAACGCTGGTAAGTAGGGAACTCTGATTCATTTGCACGAGTTCTATGCAATACAAACCCCATTTTTAAGAGTATTGATGGTTCGATAGAAAACATATAATATTCTTTGTTTCCCATTTGTCCTTTAACAGCAGGTATTTCAATTTTATTTTGGTTTATAATTTCATTTTTAAAAACCAATCCCAAGAATTGGTAGAACGCAGCCTTCTTATAGTTTTTTATTAGGCTGTTTATATACTCATAGGTGTTATTGTTGAAATAAAATGTCTTTGATTCTTCTAATCTTTGAATATGGACACTGTCGGGATTGATTCTTAGATTACGTGTAGCAAAAATGTACTTCACCTTTTTGTCTCTACCGTACAGTTGCCATAGTGCTTTTTTAAATCCGTCAAGTCTAAATTTTAACAAGTCAAATTCATCCTTTAACAAGCGGGCAGGTCCTAATTTCTCGCTGGACTTACATTCAACTAAAAAAATTGTATCGTCTTTAATTGCTACAACGTCAATTTGCTTAGTATCTTTTTCATCCTTCGAAAAGGGTAGTACAAAATTTTCATCAAAGTTTAGATGTCTGAAGCCTAAATTGTAGAATTGACACCAAAGGTCATCTTCAAATTTTTTAGAGTGCTCCTTCTCAATCTTAAGTTTGGTTTTAGTTTTAAGTGGTTTACCAAAAACTTCCCATCCGTTTTTTAAGTAGTCATCGACCAAAGAATGGTCGACGCTAATTGTCTGATAAGAGTTTTTTTTAGCGTTGTAGAGTTTTCCTAAAATAGACTTATCGTCTATCATTTTTTTTCTAATCTCCTCAGCTTGATAATCAGTTAAAAATGCCATTTATTTCAGAATATTTGTAATGATAATCTCTTTGTATTTCGTTCTCTTCGCTCCAATTCCACCTATATTACTGGCACGGGACAACTCTTCTTGTTTGCCCGTTACATATATTTTCTTAATACTGTCGTGGTAGGCATTTGTCACTAAGAAAAATGCACCATTTTCATCTAACACCTTTGTTATTTCTGACAGTTGTATTTGATTATCCCATGAAAAAATGGATTGGTTGTACTTAATAAATCCATTGTTCTCATGAGCGACAGTATAAGGAGGATCTATAAATACAAAATCACGGGCTCCAATATTTTGGCATCTAGTCTTAAAATCTTTTGTTGATAAATGAGTGTTTTTTAAGGCAATTGAAACTTTCTTTAAGTGCTCAAAATCGTAGATTGATTTAAGGTTTTTCTTACCATAAGGCACATTGTATTTTCCTTTAAGATTTACCCGATAAATACCATTGAAAGAAGTTTTATTCAAGTATAAAAATTGAGCAGCTTTTTCAATTGGGTCTGAGAATTCTGTACTTCTCATTTTATAGTATTCATCTTCACTATCGAAATGAGTATTGAGCAATCTAAAAAGTTCTTTGGGGTTATTCTTTAAAGTTTTGTATGTGTTGATTAGATCAGCATTTGAATCGGACAAAAATGCTTTCCCTTTGATATATCCGTTAGATTTTAAGTAGAAAAAAACTGCCCCTCCACCAAGGAAAGGTTCATAGTAGTCATTGAATTCGTCAGGAATAAAATTAGCAATGTACTTATTAAACCAAGTTTTTCCTCCTGCCCATCTAAGAAAGGGCTTTAGTGTCTCTATTTTCGATTTTTTATTCAATTAATATCCCTGTTTCGATTTATTAAATTGTGCCCAACGATTTAATATACACCCTTATTAAACGATTGTAATCATTTACAATTATTTAAACCGTTGGTTTTATAACTTATATCTTTTACCAAGATAAGCATTTCAGCTATGAACCTTTCGGGTATAAATACCTGATTTTCAAAATGACTCTTGGAATCCTACGTAGCGGGTTGATAACCAGCCTGGTTGATGACGAAAATTTACAGGAAGTGTTTGGGTTTCTTGTTCTCTGATGCGGTGGTCGCAATTTCCAGGATGCGTTTTTGTCGGGTCTCTGTTCGTTTTGCAGAAAGTACCCAATACAAATACATTTTTTTTATCGAGTTACTTAAGCTATCGTAAAATTCCATAGCGCCCGAATGGTTTTCTAACACTTCTTTGAGGTCATCAGGCATTTCAAGGGCTTCTACCGGGTCTAAAAATGTCCAAGAACCGTTTTCTTTTGCAATTTCAATACTTGCATATCCTTGCGCTTGCATGCGTTCTTCGGCTATCAATATTGCTACTTTGTCTTTATTGACTTTAGACCAATTGCTCTTGGGCTTACGCTTACTGAAATACTGAATGTACTTTTCATCGTCAATTTTTCTCTTTGTGCTATCAATCCATCCAAAACACAAGGCTTCATCCACAGATTCGCTCCAACTAAGATTGAAATTGGGTGACGATTGTCTGTAAAAAATGATCCATACGGCTTCTTTTGTTTGATGATTGCTTTCAAGCCAACTTCGCCAGTCGTGTTTATCAGCAGGGAAAAATTCTTCAATGTCTTTCATGGCTTGTTTCTTTCCGTTTTATCGGTTAAAAGCGACCGTAATTCTACCAAATAAATGGAATCACTGCTTTTCTATTTTTTGGATAGTCTGCAAAGTTTTCAGAATACCATGCGTGGTGGTTCAATGTTCTCGGTATCAAATTGCAAAATGTCCAAACAGCGAAGCTTAATCCGGGCAAACTCCATGCTACTACCGCAAATCCAATCCATTCCACAATTTCTCCAAAATGATTAGGGCACGAAACATAATTAAACAGCCATCCTCTCGGAATTTGATATCCTTTGTTTTCAGATCGTAAATTGATCAGGCGCGTATCGGCAGAATGATTGATGTACATTCCCACAAAATAGAGTAGGAGTCCCAAAATGATGTGTGGGGCATAATACAACATCGTTTCATCGGGAACATTCAGGTAACCCAAGAAATAACCGTTCACAAATCCATTTACACCATTGAAAAAGATTGCGCTAAAAACAATCGTCAATGGAATCTTCTTTCCTGTTGTTTTCAATCGAAATGGGAAAATAATTGTGCGATTGAAATAGTGTAAGGTCCACATACCAACCAACAACCACGTCAACCAATTTTTATCTGCAGGACCGATCCAAGCTAAAAGCGGGCAGAGGACGAGTGCTGGCAATTCCATCAAGAACCATCCCCAGCGATTATCCATCATCTTGCCCCATTTATTATTGGCATGACGACCATAAGGCGCACGTATGTTGAAGAATACCAGTGCAAGAAGTGTAATTACCGCAACGGCAATCCAAATCCACACAAAACCTGTGAACCAATCCATCTATTTATTCTTGAATGGTCTCTTCTAGCCACTTATAGAATTCTGTGTGCCAGATTAAACTGTTTTGATAATCCAATACCCAATGGTTTTCCTCTGGGAAATACAACAACCTACTTTTAATTCCTTGTAGCTGTGCCGCTTGAAATGCTTCCAATCCTTGTCCAATAGGAACTCTAAAATCTTTTCCTCCTTGAATTATCATGATCGGTGCTGTCCAGTCTTCCACGCGTTCAGCAGGATTAAATGCATTGTGACTTTGTTGTGCAATTTTATTGTCTTTATCCCAATACGCTCCTCCAAGATCCCAGTTTACAAAAAACAGTTCTTCGGTTGTTCCGTACATACTTTTCCAGTTGAAAATTCCGTCATGTGCAATGAATGTTTTGAATCTTCCATCATGAATAGCAGCTAAATAAAATGCTGAATAACCTCCGTAGCTTGCTCCAACGCAACCTAATTGATCTGTATCGACATATGATTCTTTCGAAATATCATCAATTGCAGAAAGATAATCTTGCATGTTTTGTCCCCCGTAATCTTTACTGATCTGCTCGTTCCATTCTACGCCATAACCAGGCATTCCTCTTCGATTTGGAGCGATTACAATATATCCGTGCGCTGCCATCAATTGGAAATTCCATCGATAAGAATAAAATTGACTCAATGCACCCTGTGGTCCACCTTGACAATACAGTAAGGTTGGGTATTTCTTATTCGGATCAAAATCTGGAGGATATATTACCCAGGATAGCATGTCTTTTCCGTCGGTTGTTTTAACCATGCGTTTTTCAACTTTGCTCAAGTTGATGCTGTTGTAGAAGTCATCGTTTGCATGTGTAAACTGCTTCATTTCCCCTGTTTTCAACTCAACGGTGTACAATTCTGTGGTGTGATTCATGTCCCTGCGATTGACAACCATCGTTTTTCCCGATTGTCCCACAATTCCATTTACATCAAATTGGCCACTTGTAATTTGTCGTGGTGCTTTCAACTTGCTCATTGTTTTAGGAATGAGCACTTCGAATAAATGTACCGTTCCACCTACGGGAGCTGTGAAGTAAATACGATCTGAATTTTCTCCCCAAGTAAAACCGTTAACTGTTCCGTCCCATCCTGCAGTTAAATTCCATTTAGCGTCTTCTTTTACTAAGATGATATCGTTTTTATCCGATTCATACCCGTCGCGCTTCATTTGTAGATAAGCCAAGTTTCCAGCTTTTGAAAATGCCGGCTGAGTGTCGTATCCTTTATTTTTCTCTGTTAGATTGATTGTTGTTTCATCGGCAAGGTTGTATTGATAGATGTCTGTGTTTGTGCTTACTGCGTATTCCGTTCCAAATAACTTCTTCGTGACATATAAAACAGATTTTCCATCCGGCGTCCAAATGTAATCTTCTCCGCCACCAAATGGTTTTTGTGGACAGTCAAATGGTTCATCACCCATAATGTCCGTGCGAATTCCAGTACCTTTTTCTTCAATTAAAACGTGGCTATATTTTCCATCCTCCCAAGTATCCCAGTGGCGATAGTTCAAATCGTTGTAAACCATCATGTTGGATTGAGTCATTTCAGGATACAAATCTGTTCCATTAACTTTATGAATGGCAACTTCTTCAGAAACTAAAGTATATTTTCCATCTGGAGAAGTATGTGCATCGGAAACAATAAAATCTTTGTAATCCTTAATTTCTCTAGCTTCTCCTCCTTCAAGTGATTTTACGTACATTTTAGTAGTACGTGAGTTGCTGTTTACATCCACTTTGGAGATGCGATAGATTACATTTTTACCATCGTCAGAAATACCAACAGCAGAAACACGATTTAATTCAATCAATGTTTGCGGAGTTAAATTTTCTTTCGACTCATCGTATTGAGCAATGCTATTAAAGGAAATCAATTGAATTGCGAGAAGAGCAGAAGCTCCAAAAATCTTCATATACATAGGTGAATTCTATTTTCGTATTAAACTTGCGTAAAGCAGGAATAAAGATAGAAAAACTAGTTTATAGGACGATAAAAATGAGGAGGAATCAATACGTAAGGACTTTACTCAATAGGTCCAGGCTTGAATTGCATTCCTTTGGTGCGAATAATCGGGAAGAAATACTTAATATCTATAGCGAAGTAGGAACCACTTACATCTCCGTATAGCGCACTTTCATATCCTTCATGTTTGTAGAGTGTACGCAGATTGAAGATCGGTGCCATTGGAACTTGTGCAGAACCTCCTAGATAAAAGAATCCGCTTTTTTTTGTGCGATATTCAAATCCCATATTGGCATTTAACGCCACGCCAAATTTGTTATTCGTAATGCTTGAACTTCGGAATTCATTGGCTCCTGTGGAGGTAGTTAAAACCCCAATTTCTGTCGGTTTGAATGTCAGAGAAGCTCCCAAAGAAGCGTTCATATAGAAGTTTTCGGAAAGCGGAATGTAAAATAAAACGTTGACAGGAACTCCGTAGTTGATGAAACTCATGTCGTTTTTAACGTAAATATTAGAATCAGGAACTTCCATTTCTAAATTGAAATTGCGTTGATAGAAGTTAATTCCTGTCTCGATGGCTACGAGCTTTGTTAAACCTGCTCGCACTGTAGCACCAAAAGAATAGCCAACACGTTGTGTAATTGTAGAATTGAACTGAACAGAATCAGCACTCGTTGTAGCAAAGTTGTGTGATTTTTCTCCGATGTATTTCGCTGGAAATAGTGGCCTCACCTGAATTCCAAAATAGGAAGGGACACGCTGACGTCCTTGACCATAAGAAAAGGACACCATTAGAAGCAGTAATAATGTAAAGATCAGTTTCATTCTCATACTAAACGCTAAGTAAAGCATTTTATTCTGTTTATTTTTCGCTATTGATTGAAAGGGTTGAATTATTGTATGAAGCGAGTTTTTTTCTGCTTTCACAATAACCAATAATCGCCAAGGTGAGCATCCCTAGTCCTAAAACCAATACGAAATACCTCAAAAATTTAAAGGGTATAAATGGTTTTTTATGCTTCGCCTCAACCAAATAATTTAGTTTCTCCGTTTTTTTGTAGTCCTTTTTGTGAACTCCATAAAGTGTATATAAATTTCCGCGTTTTTCGTCTTCGCCCTTTTCGAACCAGATGTCTTGTTTGGTTAATTCTTCTTCAAATGATGCCGCACGTTCTGGATCAGGAAACCGATAGACGATATAATTTGGATTGGATGGATGTTGAACATAGTTCACCAATCCTAAGTCTAGACTATGATCTACTGGGTTTTCCATTCTGTAGTATATTCTAAAGGTTTACGATGTGCTTTTGGCCAGTCGATACTTGGGTAACCAATATAGAATAAGCCCAGGCACTTGTCTTTTTCTCCTAATTCAAGAAATTCATTCATTTGAGGAGTATAGATTAATTTTGGAGTTGCCCAAAATCCACCAAGTCCATACGCAGTGCAAGTAAGATGCATGTTTTGAATTGCGCAAGCTACAGCTTCGATTTCTTCAATTTCCAATATTTTTTCTTCTGGTTGACGTTTCATACAAACGGCGATTACAGCAGAAGCCATTTTCGGTCGATTTAATAATTTAGACAATTTCATATCATTTTGATCTTCTTTTGGAATTAGATCTAGATACGTTTTAGCCAAAAAATCCCCCAGCGTTTCACGCGCATCTTCAGTGAAGACTTTGAAACGCCATGGTTGAGTGTTTCCGTGGGTAGGAGCCCATTGCGCATTGTTTAAAATGACTTCGATTTGCTCTTTATGAACTTTTCGTTGACTGAATTGTTCAGGATATATTGTTCTACGTTCTCGAATGAGTTCGTTAATTTCAGATAAATTGAAACGCATGCATTTAATTTTAGCGTAAAATTAATAAAACTTGAACCGAATAGAAGTATTATGTATCATATTTGATAAGTGGTGTGTTATTGATAGATTCCTTTTTCTAATTGAAAAAAAATACGTTTTTTCACCCTGTTATGACTCAAATTAATTGTGCCAAGATATCAAAGATAGATCCCGATATTATACTTACTGATTTAGTAGATCGATAAGAGGTAGAATTAGCGGATGTGAAGGAATTAAATGAAATATATCTTGAACTAGCTCAAGGAGAAAAAATCTATTCAATCATCAACGGTGAAAATAAGTCTAGCCACTTTTCAAATCAAGCTTTAAAATATTTGTCCCATGAGGCGCCATTTATTGAAGAGTATGATTTAATGCGGGGTTCTGTCATTGTAGCTGGAGCACTTCCTGGAAGAATTATTGTTAATATTTTCTGGCGGCTAAAGCAACACATATATCCCATTAAGGTTGTTTCTACTTTAGATCAAGCGATGAGTTGGATTGAAGTACAGCGAAAAAAAGATTGACACCAGTGAATCCAGGTCAATCTCTTTCATTTCAATTTATTTAATTGTCATTTTGACACTTTCAGTTTCATGCGTCTCTTCGTTTATAATATTTACGAAGTAAAGTCCTTGATTGTACGAGTCAACTGGAATTTCGATAATGTTAATTCCTTCATTAGACATGATTTCAGAACTGTAAACAACTCTGCCGTTTAAATCCAATAATTGGACCTCTGTCATTACCTTACTTGGTGTGATGAAATGGACATTAAAAACTGTACTGGCAGGATTAGGGAAAGCAGAAACGACTTTAAACTCTTTGTTCAATGTTTGAGCCAATGCGATAACTTCAGACATTTTGTGATTACCATCAAAGTCAATTTGTTTTAATCTGTAGTACGTTATTGTTTCGCTTGGAGCGTAATCCACAAAACGATAATCATTTTGTTCCAATGAAGTTCCTGCACCTTCCAGTGTACCGATTGTAGTGAAACTGATGCCGTCTAAACTTCGCTGAATTTCAAAATGTGAATTATTGATCTCTGTAGCAGTTGACCAAGTCAGTTCGTTATACCCAATGTGATCAATTCCAACAAAGTCAATCATTTCAACAGGAAGAGGAGTACAACTAATATCAGCTGTTCCAAAGAAATCTAATGGAACATTTGTAACTGCACTACTAAAATTGGAGAAACAAATTACGAATTGGTCATTTGTAGCAACAGTCAAAGTTGGTTCAAAATTACCTGGATCACCTCCAGCTGGTGGAGTAGAAGCAATTCCTGTGTATGAATCACATGGAAAATTATAATTACAACTCACTGGAGGTAATGTATTCCCAATAATTCCAGCACATGCAGCAGCATCGTATGGCCACATTGCCCAATCATAGCAATTTCCTCCGCCTGCAGCACCAAAACTAAACTCTAAATTTCCCCCAACGGCTACATTAACTAAAAACCAAGTACTGTTTAATTCTCCACTTAATAGACATCCGTCATTGGCACTTCCTGGGTTTGTGCTCGGATTGGATATACAATTGGTACAAATTTCATCTACCAAACCATAACCATTTGGATCAATAGAAAAGTTTACATTAGTGCAGATAGGGGTGGCACTGCTACAATCACCTGCAACTACAGGTCCACCAGGATTCGGGCAATCAACATCAAATACAACATTGTAAGCACCAGTTCCTTCGGGCTCAAGTAAAATGTAGTAAGTTTCACCTGCAATCCAGTTCATTGCTCCATAATTACCAGTTGTTGAGATATCGTCGATACACGTCCAACCTGTGCTTGAACAACCTGCAGAAGCGAGTTGCCATGAGAAATCGATAAATCCTCCTGAAATGGATGAAATATCCAAAGAATGTACACCTGAAGCAGTTGCTGTAAAACTCCAAATTGCTTCAAGACCAGGGGTGCTCCAACCGCAGATTGATTCGTTCCAAACTCCAGTTCCTGATAAGCTTGTTGAAACAGCTGTTCCACAACCAATGATATTAGAAATACTCGTACATGGTCCTGCAGGTCCCGTACAAGATGTACACGTGATCGTCGAAACACCACACGAAGTTGCTGTTCCACAACCGCAATTTGTATTGTAATGGATAAAATGATCTCCCGACACTGCGGCAGTCCAAGATAACGGCGCCATTCCTGATGCCACCACTGGACCATTGAAAGTACCGCTATGCACAGTA
>Ga0193954_1000619_pt1 | contig 20337 bp, 17 predicted proteins | sample BB_5_MG_FD_140340 | JGI IMG/M metagenome (GOLD analysis project Ga0193954, IMG submission 140340) | Microbial mat bacterial communities from the Broadkill River, Lewes, Delaware, United States - BB_5_MG | ecosystem: Environmental > Aquatic > Freshwater > River > Microbial mats | place: USA...
CTTGAATGTCTAAAAATAAAACATAAATTAAATCATTTTGCCATGAGGGCTAAGTTACTTCTAAAAGCTAATCAAATCGCTTATCAAGAGTTACTTTTATTGAAGAGTGCGTAAGGTCAGTTAACATAAATGATAGGAATAAATCATTTAAGTCTATCATTTTTGATAGGGTTAATGACCTCTAAACACTATAACAAACTGATAGGGGGAGCAATGCCCTTGAGTTTTTAGATAACTCCCCTCCAATAATCTTCTATTTCACTATATTTTGCTAAAATCATAACCAATTATGTGTTAATAAAGGATATATTATGGATGCTTATGAATATGGTGAACTACTAAAATCACTAACCAAAAAGATGGAAAATATCAAAAATATTGTAAAACCTGAAGATATAGAGGCTAGATTAAAGCAGATAGATACTATGCAACAAAACCCAGAGTTTTGGAGTGATGCCTCAAACGCAGGGAAAATATCACAAGAGAAGACCAAAGCCCAAAGAGTTTTGGAGACTTATAATAACGCATTTGAGGCTGTAAATGATGCTAGTGAATACTTTGAACTCTCCAAAGCCGAAGGTGATGAAGAGACCCTAGAGATGCTATATGAAGATGCCTCATCTCTACAAGAGAGTACCAATGCCCTAGAGGTGCAGATAATGTTAAGTGGTGAACACGACGGAGCAAACGCTATCGTATCTATCCACCCAGGGGCAGGTGGGACAGAGTCACAAGATTGGGCTAGTATGCTCTATCGTATGTATCTTCGTTGGGCAGAGAGACACGACTTCAAAGTAGAGCCATTAGATTACCAATCAGGAGATGAGGCAGGAATAAAAGATGCTTCATTTATAATAAAAGGCGAAAATGCCTATGGTTATCTAAAAGTAGAAAATGGTATCCATAGATTGGTGCGAATTTCACCATTTGATTCTAATGCCAAAAGACATACATCATTTAGCTCTGTAATGGTATCTCCTGAGATAGATGATGATATAGACATAGTGATAGAAGACAAAGATATAAGAGTAGATACCTACAGAGCCAGTGGAGCAGGAGGGCAACATGTCAATAAGACAGAATCAGCTATTAGGCTTACACATATAGAGACCAATATCATAGTCCAGTGCCAAAACGATAGAAGCCAACACAAAAACAAAGCCTCAGCGATGAAGATGCTCAAATCTCGTCTATATGAGTACGAAATGGCAAAAAAACAAGCAGTATTAGATGGAGTAGAGAAGTCCGAAATAGGATGGGGACACCAAATCCGTTCTTATGTAATGCAACCATACCAACAGGTAAAAGATAGCAGAAGCAATCAAGCATTCTCAAATGTAGATGGGATACTAGATGGCGACTTGGACAAGCTTATAGAGGGTGTACTTATCTCTCAGGCTAAGTAGATATAATAACTCAAAAAAATAAAATTGAGTTATAGGAGAAGTTATGGCAAAAGATATTATTGTAAAAGCACCTTTTGATTTCTATCCTAATACTTATGATTTGATGGAGAATATTGCTTATGTAAGTAAGTATAAAGAGTGTGATAGTAAAGGTAGGTATCTATATTGGGATGAGTTTCGATATAGAGTAGATAGTGGTGATGACCCTAGTATAGCTTGGTGGGCTACTAAGTTTGCTAGAAAACTAAATGCCAAATATATTGATTATAGTGATAAGAGTGGTGTTAAATTTAGCTTTTGTACCCCCGATGCACTACAATCGAAACTGCATAAAATATCCAAACTATCAGCACAAGGGATTATCCCTCATAACTCTATCAAACGAAACTATCTCATCTCATCTCTACTGATGGAAGAGGCTATTAGTAGCTCTCAACTAGAGGGGGCATCTACTACTAGAAAAGTAGCCAAAGAGATGCTCTCATCACAGAGAAAACCCAAAGATTATAATGAGAGAATGATTGTCAATAACTACTATCTAATGAAAGAGGTAAAGCGACTCAAAGATGAGGATTTGAGTATCGACCTTATTTTAAGTTTTCATAAAATAGCAACTTATGATGATATTAACAATGGAAATATAGCAGGTGAGTTTAGAGATAGTAATGATATTGTTATCTCAGATGGACTAGAGACGATATATCAACCACCTTGTTACAAAGATATAGAAGATAGATTAAGAGGTATATGCGACTTTGCCAACCATATACATAGTGGAGAGGATAATAGTATATTTATCCACCCTATTATCAAAGCTATTATTTTGCATTTTATGATAGGGTATGAGCATCCATTTGCTGATGGTAATGGCAGAACAGCAAGAGCGATTTTCTACTGGTTTATGCTCAAAAATGGGTTTGACTATTTTGAGTATATATCTATAAGTAAACTACTAAAAAATGCACCAACTCAATATGGAAAATCTTATCTATATAGTGAGATAGATGATAATGACCTCACATATTTTATCTACTATCAGATTGAGATTATACTTAGGGCTATAAATGAACTTTTGGAGTATCTACAGAAAAAGAGCCAAGAGTTTGAAGAGGTGACAGAGCTTCTAAGCACATCTAAAGTAGGTAACTCCTTGAACTTCATCCAAAAAGATATTGTAAAAAAAGCTATCAAAAACCCAGGTAGAATTTTTACAAGTAAAGAGATAACTGTAGATTATGATAAAACGGCAAATACAGCTAGAAAATATCTCAATGAGTTGGTAGAGTATAAGATACTAGCTATCATAAAAAATGGTAATACCAAAGGGTATATAGCACCTGCAAATATTCGTGAAGTATTAGAGAGAAGATAGATTATACTCTATCTCTTTTGATACTCAAAATTATACTTACTCCTATAATAGCTGAGATAAATGAGGCGATAAATACACCTAGTTTGACAGCGTCTATGATGGTGTTGTCTATAAATGCTAGATGGGTGATAAAGATGGACATTGTAAATCCAATACCTCCCAAAAATCCAACTGCTAACACCTCTGTCCAACTTAAGCCATTTGGTTTTTTGATGAGATTGAGTTTTGTGGCTAGATATGTAAACCCAAATATTCCTATAGGTTTACCGATAATTAGTCCAAAGACTACACCTAGTACAATCATAAGATGTGCAGATATAGAGCTAAAGTCAATCAATACTCCTGCGTTGGAGAATGCAAATAGAGGCATAATCACAAAGGCACTAAAGTTGTGTAGATTGTGTTCTAGTCTCACTAGAGGGTTTTGGACTCTATCGTATCCATAGGCTATCTGTTCTAGTGCATGGACTTGTTTGTTGTTGAGCATTGGGATAGGGTCTCTGTTTTTTTCAAACTTCTCCAACGCCTCACCTGACTCTTTGATAAATCTATCCTCATCTATTTTGGAGCTAATAGGTATCGCAAATGCTAGTAAAACTCCTGCTATAGTAGCATGTATCCCAATAGCATGGATATAGACCCAAAGTGCCACTCCCAATACCATATATAGCCCCAATGATTTAAAGCCTTTGATATTTAGTATCCATATAGCAGAGTAGATGATAACCACATGGATAATATACTCTAAGTGAAGCTCGTTTGTATATACAGTAGCCACCACTAGTACAGCACCCAAATCATCCACCACAGCTAGTGCTACTAAAAATATCTTTAGCATAGGATTGACTCTTTTGCCTAGAAGCATCAATATACCCAAAGCAAATGCAATATCAGTAGCCATAGGGATACCAAATCCTAGTGGATTATCACTGTTGAGAGATACATATACAAGAGCAGGAACTACCATACCACCAATAGCACCCACAAGTGGGAAAGATGCTTTTTGAAAAGATGAGAGTTCACCTAAAAGCAACTCTCGTTTTATCTCTAGTCCAACCATCAAAAAAAAGAGAGCCATAAGCCCATCATCTATCCAGTAAGTAAGAGACATAGATATAGAGTGACTACCAAGCGAGAGACCAAAAGGCATATTCCACAACTCAAAATATTGTGTAGATAGTGAAGAGTTGGCAACAACTACAGCAAGAAGTGTAGCAAAAAAGAGCAATATACCACTAAATGCCTCTTTGGATATATAGCTTTGAAGATTATAGATATAGTTCATCATAATGTTAGGTTCACCTTTGTAAGAGTAATTTATGGTATATTATAAAAGAATAATTAATAGATAACTTAAACTATTCTCTATATTTGATACTTATCTTATTTAACTAGCTCTGCTTTTGCACCCATTAGTGCTATTATTCCACCTTTTATATTGATAGGGGTAAATCCTCTCTCTTTTAATATACGAGATGCTGATACACTTCTGCTTCCTGACCTACAATATACCAATATCTTTTTATCTTTATCACTCTTTAGCATTTTGATATTTTCACTTAGCTCTTGAACTGGGATAAGTGTGGCATCTCTTAGGTGACCTGATTTGAACTCTGCTATAGTTCTCACATCTAGTAGAGTGATATTATCATCATCTTCTAACATCTCTATAGCCTGTTTGGCATCTATTGATTGAAAGTTGGCAAATACCCAACCTTTGGAGTATGCAAACCAAAAGAGTAGTCCAGCCATAGCTATCCAATATAGTACATTGATATATTTTTTTATATAAAACATCTATCTTCTCCTATTAATATTGATATGAATTTGAAGTGATATTATATCAACACTATCTTTGTTTCACATAGTTACATTAGCAAAACTAATCACTTAAAGGGTAATAGCCCTCAAATAGATTAAACATATTTCAGATAACATTAGACTAATATTCTGTTAATACTTCATATCAAAAGCTCTATTATTGGGTATATTTTGGTTGGAGGCGTTGAATATAGTCTAAAGCTATTTAGCCTATTTTTGATGGGAATTATCAATGAAAAAGGGATTAATATGACTCATGTAATTACAGAACATCCATATTTTGGTGTATTTGTTTTGTTTGCGTTGACAGCAGTGGCGTTTCCTGCAACACTTGCTTTGGCAAGGTTTATTTCTAGGAAATTAGCGAGGTTGGATACAGAGAAACTCAAACTATCTATATATGAATGTGGACCAGAAGTTACCAAACAACCCAATACTATATCAGTACAGTTCTACTTGATAGCACTTTTGTTTATATTGTTTGATGTGGAGATTATCTTTATGTTCCCATGGGCGATTGACTTCAAACTATTGGGTTGGTTTGGTTTTGCAGAGATGATATTATTTATCTTACTATTAGCGATTGGTTTTATATACGCATGGAAAAAAGGAGCTCTTGAATGGCACAGCATCAAGTAAATTACGCCTCATCGGCAGGGTTACCGATAGCCTTAACATCGGTAGATAAATTAGTAAACTGGGGGCGTTCAAATTCACTTTGGCCTCTTACTTATGGACTAGCTTGTTGTGCTATTGAGATGATGGCATCGGGAGCTTCGAGATATGACTTCGATAGAATGGGGACTATATTTAGAGCCTCTCCTAGACAAGCTGATGTGATGATATTAGCAGGAACTCTTTCTAAAAAACACTCAGAGTTTGCAAGACGACTCTATGACCAGATGACAGAGCCAAAGTGGGTAATATCTATGGGAAGTTGTGCCAATACAGGTGGTATGTTTAACACTTATGCAACAGTGCAGGGTGTTGATAGAATTATACCAGTTGATATTTATCTCCCCGGGTGTGCGCCTCGTCCTGAGACGCTTCAATATGCGATGATGATGCTTCAGACCAAAATCAGAAGAGAGTCTGCTGATATGAAGAAAAATACAAAGCAAGATTTGACTATGCAAACAGGCAGAAGAGTGAGGTTAGTCTAATGAGAAAATATGTACCAAAAGATAGCGTTCAGAAAAAATCATACTATACAGATAGATTTTGGGTAGCACCTAGAGTACCTAGATTGGCTGTTGAAGATGAGCATTTTGTAGCTGTAGTAGAAGCAGTGGGTGAAGATAGCAAAGAGTCTTATGTAGAAGTGGGACAACTAGTTATCCATATAGAAGCGACTGATAATATAAAAGTAATAAAAAAGCTCAAAGAGGAGTGTGGATATACACAGTGTTCAGAGCAATCGGCTGTAGATTATCTAGCTCGTGATGGTGAATTTGAGCTATTTTATCAACTTCTCAATGTCACAGAAGCAAAGAGAGTTAGAGTAGTATGTCGTATTAAAGATGGTGAGCCTATTGAGAGTATCACACCACTTTATAAATCTGCCAACTTCGCAGAGAGAGAGCTATTTGATATGTTTGGTATCAAAGTAAACAATCACCCATTCCTCAAAAGAATTCTTATGCCTGATGATTGGGAAGGGCATCCTTTGCTTAAAACTTATCCACTAGAGGGTGATGAGTTTGCTTCGTGGTATGAGGTAGATAAAATCTTCGGGAAAGAGTATAGAGATATAATCGGACCTGAAAATAGAGACCCTGCTCATATAGATAGAGAAGATAGCAAGAGATTCTCAAGAGTAGGTTATGAAGTGCCATTTGGTGCAGAAGTAGCAGAAGCCCAGAGTGAACAAGAGATAGCTTATAGTAAAATTTTCTTGACAAACTACAATAGCAAAAAGTCTAAAGTCTTAGACGAGAGAAGATAGGAGAGCGTATGCAAGTATCAAATAAATTAACTCCATTTTTTGAAAATCTCAATTTCGAGAGAGATGACAAGACAATGGTTATAAACTTCGGTCCTCAACACCCGTCTGCTCATGGTCAGCTAAGATTAGTCCTAGAGTTAGATGGTGAGCAGGTAGTAAAAGCTTATCCTGATATTGGGTATCTTCATCGTGGTATTGAGAAGATGGCAGAGAATATGACATATAATGAGTTTTTGCCTACAACAGATAGGCTAGACTACATAGCAGCCACGGCAAACAACTACGCCTATGCACTAGCAGTAGAGAAGCTACTAGATATTGAAGCACCACGAAGAGCTCAAGTGATTAGAACTATGTTGCTAGAGATTAACCGTGTAATATCTCACCTATTCTTTATCGCTACTCACGCTCTTGATGTTGGTGCTATGAGTGTATTCTTGTATGCTTTCCGTGAGAGAGAGTTTGCTATGGATTTGATGGAGGATTACTGTGGGGCTAGACTTACTCACTCAGCAGTTCGTATCGGTGGTGTGCCTCTTGATTTACCTGAGGGTTGGTTAGAAAATGCAGCAGCATTTTGTGATAAGGTAGATTATGAACTTGAACACACATATAATGCACTACTAGAGAAGAACCGTATATGGAAGATGCGTCTTGAAGATGTAGGTGTCTTATCTACTGAAGATGCTCTATCTTGGGGTTGTACTGGTCCTATGCTTAGAGGAAGTAATGTCAATTATGACATCAGAAAAGAGGAGCCTTATGAGCTATATGGTGAGCTTGATTTTGATATTCCTGTAAGTGATAGATGTGATAGCTATGGACGATATAGACTCTATATGGCAGAGATGAAGCAATCTACTCGTATCATAAGACAGCTTATTCCATTGTATGCAGAGACCACACCAGAGCTTATGGCTCACTCACCTCAATATATATCTGCTCCAAAAGAGGAGATTATGACTCAAAACTATGCACTTATGCAACACTTTGTACTTGTTACTCAGGGTATGAGACCACCAAAAGGTGAAGTATATGTTCCTACAGAGTCACCAAAGGGTGAACTAGGCTTTTATATCAAATCAGAGGGTGAACCGTATGCTTATAGACTCAAATGTAGAGCTCCTAGCTTCTTCCATACAGGACTACTTCAAGAGATTTTGGTCGGTACATATATAGCAGATGTTGTTACTATTATTGGTTCAACTAATATAGTATTTGGTGAAGTTGACCGTTAATATAGGCTCATAATAATTGTAGCCGTCTAGGCAAAGAGGAGAAAAAATGAAAAGATATGATTTACGACACTTAAAAGATGAATTTTACGATAGGATGGTTGAGCTTATCGATAAAGGTCTCAAAGTGGGTGAAGTGGGAATTTTTCTATTTGAAGTAGGTGATTTTAGCTCTATACAAAAGTCTGCTGATGTGATTAAGTCTAGTGGACATGAGCTTATGAATTCACTTAAATTCAATGAAGTAGATTGGACTATAGTAGTAAAAAAAGCAGATAACAAATCTCTTGATGAAGCTTCTATAGAGACAGAGAAGGCAGAGTAATGTCGGGGGTAATATTTTCTACTTGGAGGGATGAGTTTATCGACAACCGTGATAAATCATCCAATGAGTGGGACAAGACAGCCTTTAAGCTACCTCAGACTTACCATGGAGATAGCACTTCTAAAGCCTTTATCGGTTGGGATGGTGTAGCTATATTTGATGAAGATATAGATGCCGTTGAGTTAGCTAATCAATACGCTTCTCAATATCAGAAGTATTCAGAAGCGTGTGGTAGATGCGCACCGGGTAGATGGGGTGGTAGAATTCTATACGATTTACTAGACAAAATCGCAAGAGGTGAGGGTAGCAGAGATGATATAACGCACCTCAAAGAGATTAGTCAAACTATGATGACAACTTCAAAGTGTGAGATAGGAAAGACCGTACCAAAACCTATTTTGGACTTGATGGAACACTACAAAGAGCAGTTTGATAACTGTATTGATAATCAAACTCCATCAAAACACTATAACGGTGACACCTCTTATATAGCCAAAGTAACAGCACCATGTACAGATATGTGTCCTGCACATGTTGATATTCCTGCTTATATTGAGGGTGTTAGAGATATGGTATTTACAGAGTCACTAAGTGCAACGAGACAGACTATGCCACTAGCTCACACTTGTGGTAGAGTATGTCCACATCCGTGTGAAGATGCGTGTAGAAGAGCCAATCTTGATGAGCCTATATCTATTATGGAACTCAAAAGAGTTGGTGCAGATTATGAGACCGACCACGAAGTTCCTTGGCTTCACCCAATTGAGCCAAAACCAGCCAGAGATGATGGAAAAAAAGTAGCCATTATCGGTGCAGGTCCAGCAGGGCTTACAGCTGCGTACTATCTAGGAGTACAAGGAATTCAAGTAGATATATTTGAAGAGCTTCCAGTCAATGGTGGTGAGGTAGCAGTGGGTGTTCCTGAGTATAGAATGCCTGTAGATAAGTATAATAAAGATATAGATTTTGTACTAGAACTCCCCACAGTTACTATCACAAACAACCATAGAGTTACAGCAGATAGACTCAAAGAGATAGATGAAGAGTATGATGCTACTATGCTTGGATTTGGGGCGAGACTATCTAAAAAAGTAAGAGCCAATAACGAAAATACTCAAATGGGTGGTTATTGGGGTGCTATTGAGATGCTAGATAAGGTAAATCTATGGCACAAATATCGTATCGGCTCTCCAGCCTCAAACGAGCTTAAAGGCAAAACAGTCGTCTGTGTTGGTGGTGGATTTACCTCTATGGATGTTGTGCGATGCTCTATTAGAGAGGGTGCAAAAAAGGTAATTATGCTCTATCGTAGAGATGAGAAGACAATTATTAGAAACACTACCTATGAAGAGTATCACGAAGCAGTTGAAGAGGGTGTTGAGTTTATATTTCACTCTGCTATTGAGGAGATTTATGATGATGGGAATAATATTACAAAACTCAAAATCAATAAGTTTGAGCTTATCCCTGACCCTGATGGTGGGAGAGCGCAACTTGTCAAGATAGAAGATGGAGATTTTGAGATAGAGTGTGACTACCTTATCCCTGCTGTATCACAAGCTCTTGATACTCAAATCCTTCCTGAGGAGTGGAATATTGAGATGACCTCTTGGAACTCTGTTTTGACCAATGGTAAAGATTATATGACTTCACGAGAGGGACTATTTGCAGCAGGAGATTGTGAGTATGGTCCTATGACTATAGTCAATGCAGTAGGACAAGCCCGAAGAGCAGCCTCTGTGATTAGTCGTTATATATATGATGGTAAATGTACTCTTCTTGATGATGAGATTATGGAAGACCACCTAAATAGACTTAGAGTCTATGACAAAAAAGAGAAAGTGACAGGATGGATGCCAAATATCCCTAGAGAGGTGAGCCAAAAACTCTCTACACCTGAGAGGATAGATAATCAAAAAGAGGTAAATCTTGGCTTTAGTGGTCAAGAGGCTATCTCTGAAGCGGAGAGATGTATGCGTTGTTATTATATATCTATGGTGGCAGTATGATGAATATAAATAATAAAAATATACCAATTACAATCACAATAGATGGCAAAGTGTGCAAGAGTACATTTGGCAAGACTATACTAACTATAGCTAGAGAGAACGGTATCTATATCCCTACTATGTGTTATCTAACAAAGGTAAAACCTATAGCATCATGTCGTATGTGTATTGTGGATGTTGAGGGAGTTGAGGGGGCGATTTTGTCTTGTCAAGAGAGAGCGACTGATGGTGCTGTTATCACGACTCAAAATGCTTCACTACATAAAGAGAGACAAAACATTATGAAACTCTATAATGTAAACCACCCACTAGAGTGTGGTGTATGTGACCAGAGTGGAGAGTGTGATTTACAGAACAAAACACTAGAGTTTGGAGTGAGCCAACAGCCGTTTACTACAAGAGACCAACATAGACCTGTAGAGAATTGGGGACATGTAAGTTATGATTCAGCTCTATGTATTATGTGTGAGAAGTGTGTAAGAGTCTCTACTGAGATTACAGGTGATGAGGCGTTGGAGCTTAAGTTTGGTGGATACTCATCAACTATCATCAATAACAAAAAAGAGAAAAACTACGCATCACTTGGTGAAGCAGCGTCAGTTTGTCCTGTAGGTGCATTGGTAGATAGTAGCTTTAAATATAGTGCCAACGCTTGGGAGTTAGAAAAAATACCAACGGCTTGTACGCACTGTGGGGCAGGGTGTTCTATGAGTTATGAGGTAAAGGGAGATAGTATTTATAGAGTAAGTAACCCTTATGAGTTTAGCTCACTATGTGGAGCAGGGCGATATGGATTTGATTATGCCAATAATGGTGTAACAAAAGATAAAAAAGCATTTGATGAGGCAGTTGAGGCGTTCAAGAGTGCAGGTAGCATTATATTTGCTCCTCAAATCACCAATGAAGAGGCTCTTATACTGCAGAAGATAAAAGAGAAGTACAACACCAAACTAATCTCTCATGAAGCTAGAGCTTATCAGAAGTTTACACAAGCCTATAGCCATATCACAGGCAAATCACTACCCAAAGGAGACCTCAAAAGTATAGCTAACTCAAAAGGTGTAATTATCTTGGGTACTCGTATAAATGATGATAACCCAATGGTAAAATATCATATCAATATGGCTAGTAAGTGGAATAGAGCAAGAGTTGTCTATATGCACCCAATAGAAGATATTGAGATTAAAAATATCGTTACACAGTTTATCAAGTATGAAGTAGGAAGTGAAGAGGGCGTAACGGCACTTCTTGTAGATACTCTACTTAAAGATATAGATATACCCGTAGGTGTGAGAGCATTTTTAGATGATTTGGATATTGGTAACCTTAGTGCTGAATCCAATGTCGGTGAAGAAGAGCTAGAGGATTTGGCTCACTCACTAGATAAAAAATCGGACTTCTCGTTGGTAGTGGGGTCTGATTTATACTCTCACCCACAATCCCAAAATATCGCTAGACTATTAGCACTACTAGAGAGAGAAGCACACTTCAATGTAGTATGTGTGCCACCTCTTGGTAACGGTATGGGTGTATCGTTGATTTGTGAACTTGATGATGAGATAGAGGGGAGTAGTGTAGGGTACAATGCCAAAGCAGACTTCACGCTATCAGCACTTGGTGAGGGTGATTTGGATATGCCATCACTTGTTCAACAAGAGGGTACAGTCACTACACTTGAAGCAAGAGTTGTAACTATAAACGCAGGGGTCTCTTATGGTGGATATGAGCTTAATGATATAGCTAACGCTTTGGGTATCGTATCAGATGAGACTATAGACTATACAGACTCTCTACCTATTGAGGGTGGATTTAAGAGTGAGAGTTTTGATGATTTACCTGACTACTTTGATACCAAAGGTGAGGAGCATAGAGGCTATCTATTGAGTTCTATCAAATCTTCTGTACATACAGCCTTTGATGAGATTTCAGAGATAGATGCTTTTGATGGTGCTGTTGTATATAACTACAATCCAAAAGAGCAGTTCTCTGCATTTACAAATCTATGTAAACCTATATCACAAGAGCCATTTTTATTAGGCTCTCCACAGTTTTCGATAGTTACGAAACTAAGTGATGGTGATACAATTAGATTTGAGATAGATGGTATTGAGTTTGAGAGAGTGTTTAAGATTGACTCATCTATGAAGGGAACGATAGCACTTAACCCTACTTATGATATGGGATTAAGTACCCCTTTGGTATTCTCTTATAGATTTAGTAGGTTAAAATTTGAGAAAATGAATAATAAAAAAGTAGGAAATAACAATGGATAATATGATAAATATCACCATTAATGGCACAGAGTTCAAGGCAAAAGAGGGTGAATATATCCTCAATGCTGCTCGTGCCAATGATGTTTTTATACCTGCTATATGTTACTTGACAAGATGTTCACCTACCTTAGCGTGTCGTATCTGTCTAGTAGAAGCAGACGGGAAGCAGGTGTATGCTTGTAATGCTAAAGTAAAAGAGGGGATGAGTGTTACCACTGATACCCCTAATATCTTAGAAGAGCGTAGAGCTATTATGGAGGTGTATGATGTTAATCATCCTCTCCAGTGTGGTGTATGTGACCAAAGTGGTGAGTGTGAACTACAAAACTACACATTAGAAATCGGTGTAGATAGTCAATCTTATATGATAGCTGATACCAAAAGAGAGACTACAAATTGGAGTTCTATACTTCACTATGATGCAGGACTTTGTATCGTATGTGAGAGATGTACAACTGTATGTAAAGATATGATAGGTGATAGTGCTATTACTACTGTCAAAAGAGGTGGAGAGCTACTAGCAAAAGAGTACAAAGATACAATGCCAAAAGATGCCTACTCTATGTGGAATAAGCTTCAAAAATCTATTATCGCTCCAAGCAATGGTACAGGTGAGACCGATTGTTCTGATTGTGGTGAGTGTATCGCTGTTTGTCCTGTTGGTGCATTGGTTAGTAGAGATTTTGTATATAGCTCAAATGCGTGGGATTTGACTAGAATACCTGCTGTATCTGCTCACTCTAGTGATGGTGCATCTATATACTATGAGGTCAAACCAACCTCTATAGCAGATAGAAGACCCAAAATCTATAGAGTAACCAATGAGTGGAGCTATAGCACACTAGATGGCTCTGCTAGATTTGCCTATGACTTTGAAAATGCAGATGTAATCAAAGATAAAGAGAGCTTTGATAGTGCTGTTGAAGCGTTCAGACGAGCTGGTACTATTAGATTTAACTCTATGATTACCAATGAAGAGGCTCTTATGCTTCAGACTATCAAAGAAAATCTAGGGACTAAACTATACAATCCAGAGGTAAGAGCGTTCCAAAAATTCTTGGGTTACTACAATGAGGCTTCAGGAAACTCTCTTTACACTACAGATACAGATGAGATTATGAGAAGTAGTGATTTTGTTATAAGTGTTGGTATGGCTATGAGAAATGACTCTCCTGCTATGAAGTATGCTTTTAATAATGTTCAAAAACTTAATAAAGGTGCAGGGTTATATTTTCACCCAGTTGGAGATAGACTTATTCCTACATTTGGTAAGAGTATAGAGACATTTAACCACAAAGCAGGACTTGAAGAGGCTTCACTCTATCTAATACTTGATTTGTTTGCAGATGAGTCTAAACTACCAAGTGATGTAAAAGATTATATAGCTAGTTTCAAAAGAGAAGAGACAAAGATTATCAAAGAGAAGGTAATAAAAAGCGTTACTGAAAAAGTTGTTAATGCAGAGAGTGGTGAAGAAGAGGATGTAACTAAGAAAGTTACTACTATGGAGGATAAAGAGATAACTGTAACTAGAAATGGTTTAGTTGAGCTTCTAGGTAGTGACTCTGATAAGTTTGATGAAGCATTTGATAAGATGATGAAGAAAAAAGAGAACTTCTCACTTATGGTAGGTGAAGATTTTTACTACCACAAAAGAGCTTCTAACTTAGCCAAACTTATAGCTCTTATCGAAGCTACTTCATCTATAAAAGTAGTAATGACTCCTCCAAAATCAAACGCACTAGGTGTAGCTTTGATATGTGAACTAGATGATGAGATGAGTGGAGAGGTTGTAGGATATAACGAAAATGGTGACTTTAGAGTATCAGCCCTAGGTGATGGAGATTTAGATATTCCTGCTCTCAATCAGCAAGAGGGAACTATTACTTCAATTAGCAAGAGAGTATTACCTACCAACTCTGCGTTGCCTTATGGTGGATATGAGCTTAATGATATTATGAGAGCTTTAGGTCTATCAAATATGAACAACACTATAGATTGGACACCACTACTACCTGAGAATAAGGGCTTCAAATCCATAGAGTTTGACTCTTTGAGTAATAGCTTCTCAAATGATGGGTGTGATAATAGAGGTTATAGATTAGATACATCATCACAAGAGGTAGAGTTACTAGAAGTAGAGAAGTTTGATGAGTCTGATGTGCTTGAGGGTGAGATAGCATATAGATGTAACCCAGCTAGGCAGTTCAATGACTTTACAGATAAAGCAACTCAAATCTTTGAGACATTCTCTCTCTATGCAAGTGTAGCCAAAGCAGAGAGTCTTGGTGATAAGGTAGAGGTTGTCTTTGAAAATGGCTCAATTGTTTTAGATGTGGTTGCAGATAACAAGATAGAGGGTGATATCCTCAAAGTGCCAGATTTTAAATCAGCAGAAGATGTATATAGTCTCTTTGGTGAGTCTAGATATCAAACAGTAACAATAAGAAAGGTGTAATATGGAAGTAACACTCGTAGAAAATCTCCCACAAGTGACCTATTTAGGGGTGATAATCAAAGCCGTTATTATCTTGGCTGTGATTTCAGCACTCGCTGGGTTTGGTACTTATTTGGAGAGAAAAATAATAGCATTTATACAAAGAAGATTAGGACCTATGCATGTAGGACCTTATGGACTTTTGCAGGTATTAGCAGATGGAGTTAAACTATTTACAAAAGAGGATATAGTACCTCAAAATGCAAATAAATTTATCTTTAAAATCGCACCAGCTATTACCGCAGCGACGGCATTTATCGCACTATCTGCTGTTCCTGTATTTCCTGACTTCACTATCCCTACAGAGGCATTTGGTGTGGCTATTCCTATAGTAGGTGGTGTATTTGTACCATCTATCGCATCTGATTTGAATATCGGTATATTGTTTGTACTTGGTATGATGGCAGCTGGGCTTTATGGCCCACTTCTAGCAGGTATGTCACAAGCGAACAAATGGGGTATCATAGGAAGTGCTAGAACTGCTGTTCAGTTTCTATCTTATGAGGTAATCACGGGATTATCTATATTAGCTCCTATTATGCTTGTAGGCTCACTATCTTTTGTAGATTTCAACGAAGCACAAGCAGGTGGAATAGGCTCTTGGATTATATGGCAACAGCCTGTAGCATTTGTACTATTTTTGATAGCAGGATTTGCAGAGACCAACAGAACACCATTTGACCTCCTAGAGCATGAAGCCGAGGTTGTATCGGGATATGCTACAGAGTATTCAGGTATGAGATGGGGTATGTTCTTTATTGGAGAGTATGCCAATATGATTACTATAGCTATTATCGCTTCAGTTGTATTTTTGGGTGGTTATGATGGCTCTCATCAGTTGGGCTGGTTGATGATTATACTTAAAATCGCATTCTTCTTCTTCTTGATGGTATGGGTAAGAGCAGCATGGCCACATGTTAGACCAGATCAGTTGATGTGGTTATGTTGGAAAGTATTAATGCCAATAGCAGTAATCAACTTAGTGATTACTGGTATCGTAATAATGCTATAAGGGAGCAGGTATGAGTTTAGAACAATTTAAAAACAGAACCGTCGGTACACAAGATTATGTATTACTCGATTTGGGCGAGAGTCCAGAGGGTATAGCTAGATTTACACAAGTAGTTAAACGAACTTTCAAGTTGGAGCTATTTGTAGGTTTGTGGGTCACTATCAGAGAGATGGGAAATGCTATGTTTGGTGGCAATATGCACACAATCAAGTACCCATTTGAGAAGCTACCTATATCTCCTAGATATAGAGCTATCCATGAGATGCTTAGACTACTAGAGAGTGGACACTATAGATGTATTGGTTGTGGACTTTGTGAGAAGATATGTATCTCCAACTGTATAGCTATGGATACAAGGTATGATGAGAACCAGAGAAAAGAGGTAAGTGAATATACTATCAACTTTGGTCGATGTATATTTTGTGGATATTGTGCAGAGGTTTGTCCAGAACTTGCTATCGTACATGGTGGTAGATATGAAAATGCCTCTGAACAGAGAGCTGGATACTCAATCTTTGATGATATGCTAACACCTATTGACAAACTTAACCTACAACAAGAGTATGACGGATTTGGTGCTGTGACACCAAATGCTGATGAGAATATCAAAAAAACGCCATTAGCGTATTAAAAAGGGGGCAATATGGATAACTTTATAGCAACCATTACAGTAGAGGGGGTAGCATTTTATATCTTCTCTATTTTGACTATAGGACTATTTTTAATTACAGTTATGAGCAAAAATGTACTATATGCTATGACATCACTAGCAGCAGCTATGGTACTAATTTCAGGCTTTTTCTTCCTATTAGGAGCAGACTTCTTGGGTGTGGTTCAGCTTATTGTATATGTGGGGGCTATTATGGCTCTATACGCATTTGCGATGATGTTTTTTGATGCTACAAGAGATATAAAAGAGAAAAATACAAACAATGCACTTGTCTTCTTGTTGGGAGGTATGAGTGCGTTGGTTCTTGTATTGATGTTTTGTGCGCCGATATTTAGTGAAAATATTGAAGCACTATACCCAATGCACGAGGGTGTAGGTAATGCACAAGATGTAGGTATTGTACTATTTACCAAATATCTTGTACCATTTGAAGTTGCAGCATTGATGCTTCTAGTTGCTATGATAGCAGGTATTATTCTAGCAGGTAAGAAGATGGATATGAGTCTAACCGAAGATATGAATGCAGATGATGAAATTATGATTGTAAAGGATAAAAAATGATAATAGGTCTCTCTCACTACTTGATAGTATCAGCGATTATATTCTCTATAGGATTAGTCGGTGTACTAAGAAGAAGAAACCTTTTGATGCTATTTTTTGCAACAGAGGTTATGCTAAATGCTGTAAATATCGCATTTGCTGCAATATCCCACTACTACAATGACCTTACAGGTCAGATGTTTGCTTTTTTTATTATAGCAATCGCAGCTAGTGAAGTGGCAGTTGGACTAGGTATATTGATTGTACTATTCAAAAAACATGGAAGTCTTGACCTCGACGACCTAGCAAATATGAAAGGGTAATAATGGAAAATTTAGTATATATAGCACTTTTTGCACCTTTTGTGGGTTCGCTATTTTCAGCACTGTTTGGGATGAGTCAAAGAGCGATTTTTGTAGGTGTAGTAGCCTCTTTGCTTCTCTTTGTCTCATTTGTAGCCTCTGCTATCTTGGCATACCATATCTATATGACAGGTGGGAGCGTTCATGTAACTATGATGGATTGGATAAGTGCAGGAGATTTAACTATCCCTTTTGGATTTGTAGTTGATGCTGTATCTGTAACTATGATGACAGTTGTTACTTTAGTATCTACTATAGTCCATATCTACTCTATAGGGTATATGGACCATGACAAGAGTTTCAATAGATTTTTCGCATATCTATCGGCATTTGTATTTTCAATGATGGTACTTGTTATGAGTGATAACTTCGCAGGACTATTTATAGGTTGGGAAGGTGTTGGAGTATGTTCTTGGCTTCTAGTTGGTTTTTGGTATCACAAACCAGACCAGAGTAGAGAAGATAATCCATCTATCTCTCCATCTTGGGCAGCGAATGAAGCGTTTATTATGAACCGTATAGCAGACCTTGGTATGCTTATAGGTATTATTGTAATCTACTGGAATACAGGCTCACTTCAATATGATGAAGTATTTACACAGCTTCCATTTTTGGACCAAACAATACTAAACACTATAGCAATAGCACTATTTATAGGTGCTATGGGTAAATCAGCACAGTTTCCTCTACACACTTGGCTCACAGATGCAATGGAGGGTCCTACACCAGTATCGGCTCTTATTCACGCAGCAACGATGGTAACAGCAGGTGTATTTTTGATTATTCGAGCTAATCCACTTTTTGCTATGACTCCAGAGGTTAGCTTCTTTATAGCAGCACTTGGTACATTTGTGGCATTCTTTGCTGCCTCTATGGCACTAGTCAATCGTGACCTCAAAAGAATTATCGCATTCTCTACACTATCACAGCTAGGGTATATGTTTGCAGCTGCTGGACTTGGTGCTTACTGGATAGCACTATTCCACCTTGCAGCTCACGCATTCTTTAAGGCACTTCTATTCTTGGGTGCTGGTAATGTTATGCATGCTATGGATGGTGAGCTTGACTTGTTCAAAATGGGTGGACTCAAAAAGGCTATGAAGTGGACTTATGTCTATATGGGTGTTGCATCATTAGCCTTAGCAGGTATCCCAATATTCGCAGGGTTCTTCTCCAAAGATGCTATCATCGAGACAGCATTTAATGAGGGGACTTATATATTATGGGCTATGCTTGTGATTACAGCAGGTATGACAGCATTTTATAGCTTTAGACAAGTATTCCTTACATTCCACGGAGATGAGAGATACAGTGAGTCAGGTATCCATCCTCACGAGATGTATGGTTTTGTTCTTGTAGCTATGTCTCCTTTGGCTATATTGGCAGTTGTAGCAGGGTTTGGTATGGGAGACTTTGAGGCATTTATAACAAAGCTTCTTCCAACTTATGAGATGAGTCACCATACACACGAGCTTATTGTATATTTGACAGCTATTGTATTGGTATTTGCTATAGGTGGTATATTGTTGGCATATAGAAAATATGCCAATGGACTCAAAAGAGATGAGAAGTGTGAAGAGAGCTTTATCTATAGACTTCTTGCAAATCAATACTATATCCCACAACTATATGAAGAGGTCATCACCAAGCCTTATGCGATGATTTCAGAGATATTGTGGAAAGAGGTAGATTTGAAAATAGTAGATGCAACAGTAGATGGTATAGCCAAATTCTTCTACCATACAGGAGATGGTGTTAGAGGGATGCAGACAGGTAACCTATCTAACTATCTAAATTGGATGGCTGTTGGTAGTGTAATCTTATTGGTTATTGCTGCTATCTCAGCGATGTTAAGTTAAGGGGAAATAATGGAAAATATTTTAAGTATATTAGTATTCTTCCCAGCAGTTGCAGGATTGCTAGGATTTATAGTAGATAAAGATAGTGCAAGGGCTTATGGTATCACCGTAGCCTTGATAGAGTTTCTACTCTCTTTGTGGCTATGGTTTAGTTTTGATACCTCAAACGCAGGTATGCAGTTTGTAGAGATGATACCTCTAGTTCCTGATATGGGAGTCTCATATTATGTAGGAGCTGATGGTATCTCACTATTTATCATAATTATGACAACACTTATGACTCTTATTGGTATGGCTAGTATGGGTGAGACAAAAAACATCAAAAATATGATTATCTCTTTGCTTTTCTTGGAGATGACAATGGTTGGTGTATTTGTGGCACTTGATGCTATTATATTCTATCTATTCTGGGAGCTATCTCTTGTACCGATGTTATATATAATCGGTGCATGGGGTGGACCTTTGAGAGTATATGCCTCTATCAAGTTCTTTTTATATACCTTTACAGGGTCTTTGATTATGCTTGTGGGTATGTTGTTTGTAGCTTATATCTATCACAACATTACAGGTGTATGGAGTTTCGCACTTACAGATTGGTACGCTTTGGTCTTACCTGTTGATTATCAGTTGTGGCTATTCTTTGCATTCTTTATAGGTTTTGCTATCAAAGTACCGATGTTCCCATTCCACACTTGGATACCGTACGCTCACGGACAAGCACCGACTATCGGTTCTGTAATCCTAGCAGCTGTACTACTAAAGATGGGTACTTATGGATTTGTTAGGTTCTCACTTCCGATGTTCCCTGATGCTTCGGTGATAGCTATAACACCTATAGCTATACTATCAATCATTATGATTATATATACTGCGATGGTGGCGTATGCACTAAAAGATATTAAACAAGTTATAGCATACTCATCAATATCTCACATGGGTATCATTATGTTAGGTCTATTTGCTATGAATGCTGAGGGTATCGGAGGGTCTGTGTTTCAGATGTTATCTCAC
>Ga0193954_1000622_pt1 | contig 20319 bp, 13 predicted proteins | sample BB_5_MG_FD_140340 | JGI IMG/M metagenome (GOLD analysis project Ga0193954, IMG submission 140340) | Microbial mat bacterial communities from the Broadkill River, Lewes, Delaware, United States - BB_5_MG | ecosystem: Environmental > Aquatic > Freshwater > River > Microbial mats | place: USA...
CCGCCGGAGGAGACGGAATCGAGATCACCTGTGATGTCGAATAGCCCAACGCGGTGGAGGGCAGCCCAACGCACAGAATCGCCCCGCAGAGCGTCGCGGCACGCTGAATTTGGTTCTTGGTAGCACGATGCATCGACAGAACGTAGCGTGCAGATGTTGAGGAAGTGTGGAGGGCGGGCGGAACGTCGCCGCGAGCCTGCGGGTCGAACCGGAGTACTCTTCCACGCGCACTCTCGCGTTCGACGGGCGTATTTCGAGACCTGTCCCGCTCGCGCTCGCCGCCGCGGTCCGTGATAAATGGCGACCATGAAGACATTCCTCTCGGCCCTCGTGCTCTCGCTACTCTTTGCTCTGCCCGCGCGGGCGGAGTTGAAGATCGCCTACGTCGACATGCAGCGCGCGCTGCTGGAGGTCGACGCCGGGCGCCAGGCCGCGGCGAAGCTGGCGAAGATGAAGCAGCAGCGCCAGAGGGACCTCGACGCGGAACAGCAGGCGCTACAACAGCTCCATAAGAGTTTTGAAAAACAAAAGGCGTTCATGAAGGCCCAGGTCCGCAACGAGAAGGAGCTGGAGTTGCGCAACAAGCTCGCTGAGCTCCAGGCGAAGTTCGGGATGCTCCAAAGGGAGCTGGCGACGGAGGAGGCGAAGTTAACCAAGGGCATCTTCGAGCGAATGGTGCGGATCATCGCGGCGATGGGTGAGGCCGAGGGGAACATCATATTCCTGGAGAAGACCGAGTCATCGCTGCTGTGGGCGCCCAAGAGCTATGACCGCACGACCGAGCTGATTCGCAGGTTCAACAAGGGCGAAGGCGCTCCGGCCCCGAGGCGATGACGCTCAGCGCGGGGTTCACCCTCCCGATTGCCAGACTCGATGCGCTGATGTATGTCTTTGTCTGACATCATGAAGATCAGGCAGAACGATCGCACCATTGCCAACTCGCCAGTGGCCCCCATCAAGGCAGCTGGCGGCGCAACGGCGGGCGTCAACAAGGCCTCGGATGAACTCGTCGCGCCCGGCGAGGGTGCCAACAACGGCCTCGCGGCGGTGGCCCCAAAGCAGCAAGGCCCAAGCCCCGGCAGCACCGGCCGTGTGGGTCCCAGCCTCAAGGTGCCCGGAGAGCCTCAGGTCCAAAACCGAAGCCTGGCGGGGGCGCTGAAGCGCGCTCGAAAGACCCTGAATAAGGGCCTCGATGCCTTTGCCACCCGCGGCCCGGACAACGCCTATCCGCAGATCCTCAAGACCCGCCGTGCGGTCTGGACCGCCGTCGCAGACGTGACCCGGCGCCACACCTCCAAGGAGACCCCGGAGCTGGCGGCGGCCATCGATGACCTGCAGACCTTTGCGGAGCGCTGGCAGTCATCCGGTGATGAGATGAACATGCCCCGCATCGCCCACGGCACCGCGTTTCAGCGGGCCGACGGGCAGTGGGATCGTCGTCCCGGGCTGAGCCAGCTCTTCGACGCTGTCTTTTCCGCCGCGGGCATGAGCATCAAGGGCTGAGCGCGCCCTGCCCACCGCGCGAGGGCGCCGATGGGTCGAACAAAATGCCACAGCCCCCTGAGCGATCTTGCCCGGCTGAATGGCGATCTTAGTCGCTCAGGGTCGCCCAGCCTGAGTTCATCTTGGCGGCCTAAGGCCTGAGTCCGTACTGCTCGACCATGGCGGCGGTCTTGGCCTGGGTCGCCCGGGCCGCGGGGCGTTCGCACAAGCGGGCCACATACGCGGTCACGCCGGGGCGGGCCTCAAGCAATTCGAACCGCAGCAGGTTGCGGACCGTGCCGCCGAAGATGACATCGGCCATGCTGAAGCGGTCGCCGAGCAGCCAGGGCCCATCTGCGATGGCGCTATCGATGGCCGCGAGCATCGCTTCGTAGGTGCCCCAGCCCGCTGACGCGGCTTGATACTCCCACTTCGCGGCCTTTGCGTAGGCGCCCGGTTCCAGCACCGAGGGGGCGAACAGAGACCATCGCAAGTACGCACCGCGGGCGGGGTCATCGAAGCGCGGCGCGAGGCGGCCGAGCCCGTAACGATCTGCGAGATACAGGCCGATGGCCGCCGACTCGGTCACGACGGTGTCGCCATCGACCAAGACGGGCAATTTGCCCATAGGATTGAGGGCGAGGAAGGCCGGCGTGCGTTGGGCCCCGGAGTGCACGTCCACGTACTCGAGTTCGTAGGGGCGGCCGAGCTCCTCAAGCATCCAGAGCACATTCTCGGCGCGACTCAGCGGGTGGTAGTACAAGCGAACCGGTTGTTTGTTCATGACGCTTGTGTAGCGCTAATTGGTGCCAGATAATGTCATCAATGTCTCGCTCGGATCGATTGCTCGAGCTGTCCGCGCTGCTGAGAGCGCGGCAGGAGACGACCGTGGCGTCGCTCGCCCAGGACCTTGAGGTCAGCCGCAGGACGGTGTTTCGGGACCTCGCCACGCTGCGGGAGCAGGGCTGGCGCATCGATGCCGATACGGGTCCGGGTGGTGGGGTGCGACTCGATCGAGAGAGCGGCCTTATGGCGGTGCGCTTGTCCTTCGATGAGATTATCGGGCTTTGGATCGCGGCCCAGTTGAGCGCGAGCGTGACCTCCGTGCTTTGGGGGGCCGGCGCCCGGTCAGCACTCAACAAACTATTGCAGACGCTGCCGAAAGAACGGCAAACATCGCTGCGCCGCATGCTGAAGCGGGTCATCGTCGGCCAACCCGCGACCGCGGCCGTCCGAGATAGTCTGGGTCCGACGCAGCCACAACTATCTCGTCTCGTCGAGCAGGCCTTCGCCCAGGGTCGGTGTTTGAGTTTTTCGTACACGGATCGCCGGGGCCGTCAAAGTCGACGCACCGCCGAGATTCACGGCCTGCTCGTGGAGCTGCCGGCCTGGTACCTACTCACGGTCGATCGCAGCCTCGGCGAAACGCGCTTGTTCCGCTTCGATCGAATTCGGCAAGCGAGGCTGCTTACGGCGCGATTCGACCCAGATGCCCGCGATGTGTACCGAGAGTGGCTCAGCACAAACTTAGGCTGAGTTGCAGATGATGCGTCAGCTCTCGCGTTCGGCGCTCAGGTCGACGCCGTAGCGTTCGGCCAGGCGCCGCACCTGCGACCGTGAGGTGGCGAGGGCTTGGGCGATGGCGCTGACGTTGCCGCGAAGGCGGCGGGCGGCGTCACGAAAGCGGGCCTCTGGATCTGCGCCCGCGTCGGGCGCCCCGACCGCGGCCCGGGCGGTCGAAGCCTGCTCGCGCATCGCCGCCGGCAGGTGCTCCTCAAGGATGGCCCCATCGTTGACCCGCGCGCAGGCCGAGGTCAGCGCGTGCTCAAGCTCTCGTACGTTTCGGGGCCACGCGTAGCGGAAGAGGCGCTCGGCCGCGTCCGCGCCCAGCCGGGCCTTCGTACGACCCTCGCGCAACAGCAAGGTGCCGATGATGAGCCCCAGGTCTGCAGGGCGCTGCCGCAACGCGGGCAGCTCCAGCACATGACCGGCAATTCGCCCGTAGAGGTCCTCTCGAAAGGTCCCCTCCCGCACACATGCCTCAAGGTCGCGGTGAGTCGCCGCGACCACCCGCACATCGACGGGCACCGCGCGGTCCGCGCCCACCGGGAGCACCTCGCCCTCCTGCAGGACCCGAAGCAAGGCGGCCTGCGCTTCTAGGGGCAGCTCTGCGATCTCGTCCAAGAAGAGCGTGCCCCCGTCCGCGCTGCGCACGAGGCCGGTGCGGCTCTCTTCGGCGCCGGAGTAGGCGCCCTTGCGCGCGCCGAACAGCTCACTGGGCACAAGCGTGGCAGGCAGCGCGCCGCAGTTAACGGCCACGAACTCACCACCTCGCTCTGCGTGCTCGTGCAGGGCGCGCGCCACGAGCTCCTTGCCGGTGCCGGTCTCGCCGTGGACCAGCACCGGGAGCGCCGCCCGCGCCACCCGCCGAAGGTCCTCCACCTGCTGCGCGAAGGAAGCATGCAGCGTGGCCAGGGCCGCGTCCTCAAGCGCGAGGGCGCTGAGATCTAGGTCGTCCTCGTCCTCGAAGACATCCAGGGCCTCGAAGTAGATAAAGACGGTGCTGCCCGCGACCACGAGATCGCCGTCCGCCAGCGGCGCCTGGTCCAAGGGCTGGCTGCGATGCCGGGTGCCGTTCTTGGAGCCGAGGTCCTGCGCGATCCAGCCCCCTGGCTCACGCTTGAGGCAGGCGTGGCGAGAGCTCATGAACGAGTCGGGCACCGATACGCGCAGCGTGCGCTCCTCGCGGACGCGGGTGCGGCGCACGCCGCGGCCGATTTGCACCTCGTCGACGCCCTCAAGCGAAAAGCGCGCCGGACGCGCCGTGGGGGCGCCGCACTCCAGGGCGAGGACCAGCGTGGGGAGGGTCACGACGCGACGCGAGGCCCCCTCGCTCGCCGGCCGATCCACCCACGTCAGCGTACGGGTCACGGGCCGACTATACCGCGCGCCGCCGCAATGCTCGACGGAAGTGGCATGCCCAATTGGGCCGCGCTGCGACGCGCGCGCGCCGTGAAGCGGCGGGCCACCCTCTCGAGCCCATGGTGCCGGGCCAGGGCCGCGCGGGCCTGCGCCGCGCTGGGCCGGCCAATGGGGAAGATGCCCGCGAAGATCTGCAGGCGAAGGGCCGCAGCGGCGGCCGCTCTCGCGTCGCCGGCCGCGACCCGGGCCTCGACCACGCCCCCATAACCCTCGAGCAGGTAGTGCACGGTGGGGATGGGAATCTCAGCGAAGAGCGCCTCGGCGGCGTCGGCGGCGCGCGTCGCCCCGACGATATCTTTTGCGCGAAGCCGAGCGCTTGCGGTGAGGCCCTCAAGACGAAAGCGCTCAAGGGGATCCTCACCTGCGGCCGCGACCCGCGGGCGGGCCTCGTCGAGCAGCGCCTCGCCCTGTTCGACGTCGCCCGAGCGCAACGCACACTCCGCGCGGCCGAGCAGGCTCCAGATCCGGTGCTGCGGGTTGCCGCTGCGAACCGCAGCCCGAGCCGTCGCCTCGAAGGCCCCGCGCGCCTCGTCGAGGCGCCCCCGATACAGCAGCGACATGCCCTTCACAGTGAGGCTCTCGCCGTGAAAGCGGGACTCGCCGATACGCTCGCTGATGGCCTCGGCCCGCGGCACGTCCTGGTCGACGCGCGCCCAATCACCGAGGCCGATCCTGTAGACCCCAAGCACGAAGAGCGCCTGGGCCTCCATGGCGGGATCGTCAAGGTCGGCGAGCAGGGCCCGCGCGCGCGCCTCGTACGCCTCGGCCACGGGGTGCAGGCTCGAACCCCCCGTTGCCAGGGCCAAGGTCGCGTAGGCGCGGGCGAGCTCCGGACTCGGCCCGGCACGCTCGGCGTGATTCACGGCGTGCAGCGCGGCCTCAAGCATGCGCGGCGGGTCGTTATCGAACCAGTAGGCTTCGACGAGGCGCTGGTGCACCCGCGTGATGCGCAGAGTGTGCGACCGGGCGTCATCGTGCACGACCGCGGGCGCTCGGACCCGGTGAGCGAGCTGACGAAGGATCTGTCTCGCCACGTCCCGGGCGAGGCCTTTGCGGCTGTCGGGCAGGGGCACCCCCCGCGCGGCGAGAGACCCAAGAAAGGCCTCGCGCGCCCCGGGCACATCACCTTTGCCAAGCCGGGCCGCGCCGAGGTCTTGCAGCCAGTCGCCGCGGCGCGGGTCGTCGGGCGCAGCGAGCGCGAGGGCCTGATCTAGGTGATACACGGCGCGGTGGTTTGCAAAGCTTGTGACCGCTTCGTGACCCGCAGCGGCATAGGCCGTCGCCGCACCAGCGAGCGCCCCAGCGCCGTGCAGGTGCCGGGCGAGCACCTCTGGACCAGCGCCGCGCGCCTCAAGCCGGGCCGCGGCGCGCGCGTGCACGGTCTGCAGCGCGGCGGGCTCAACGCGGGCCTCGGCCACCTCACGCAGCTTGTCGTGGGCGAAGCGAAGCCCCTCGGCGCGGTCCTCCTCAAGGATCTGCCGGCGGAGGAGCTCGACGAGCGCGTCATCGGCCTCGTCGTGGCCGAGCTCGGCGACCTCACGCAGCAGGGGGGCGTCGAGGTTGCGGCCGATAATGGCCGCGGCCGCGAGCAGCCGCGCCGCCGCAGGCGCGAGGCCAGCGAGCCGGCGGTCGACGAGCGCCCGCAGCGCCGTAGGTAGGCCGATCTCGCCGACGCCCCCACGACCCGCCCCCGCGTCGAGCCCCCACCGCCCGGTGGGGTCACGACGCAGCCAACCCGCCTCAAGCACCGCGTGCACGTATTCGGCGGCGAAGAATGGGTTGCCCTGAGCGTGGTGGGCTACGAAGGCTTCGAGCTCCTCGGGGCTCTCGCGGGCGAGCATGTCAGAGACGATGGCGCCGACGGCGTGCTGGTCGAGGCGATGAAGTGTGAGCCGGGCGACCCCGGGCACAGCGGCCAGGCGTGCGAGGCGCGGGCCTCGCTCCTCGCTGCGGTACGTGCCGAGAACAATGAGAGGCGCATCGCCCAGGCCGTGGCGAATCAGGTCTTCGAGCAGGTCGAGCGTGAGGGTGTCGCTCCACTGCAGGTCGTCGAGCGCGAGCAGCACGGGCTGTTGACCAGCGAGACCCTTGAGCAGGTTGGCGAAGGCGCCAAAGACGCGAAGGCGCGCCGCCTCCGGAGCCAGCTCGGGGGGGACCGCACCCGCACCCGGGAGCGCAGCGAGGGCCGGCTGGTAGGGCGCGAGCACGGGCGCGAAGGGCGCCACGGCCTCCGGCTGGCGATCCGCGAGGCGCTGTAGAGGTTCGCGGAGAATCTGCAGCGCGGGCCCGCCCTCGGCCTGCGCCGTACCCTGCAGCACGAGGAAGCCCTCGCGGGCGGCCTCCGCCCCGATCTCGTTGACGAGGCGGGTCTTGCCAATGCCGCTCTCGCCCGCGATCAGCACCAGCGTTGGCGCACCCTCTCGGGCCGCGTCGAGGTGGGCCCGAAGATCGGCGCGCTGGGGCCCGCGGCCCACGAGGCTCGGCCGGTAGAGGTAGTCGCGGGCGGCCGGCCAGTCCTCGGGGGGAGGCGCGGCGCCCAGCGCTTCCAGGGCGCGGCCCACGTCGTCCGCGTGGCCAGGGCGCTCGAGGGGCGCCTTGGCGAGCAGACCGAGCACGAGCGCGTCGAACTCGGCGGGCAGCTCGGGCACCCGTGACGAGGGTGCCGGGGGGACCGCGTGCAGGTGGCTGGTGAGGATGGCGTGGGCGGTGAAAGCGTCAAAGGGCCGGCTGCCCGTCGCCATCTCGTAGAGGATGCAGCCGAGCGCGTACAGGTCGGCGCGGGCATCGACGGCCTCGCCGCGAATGACCTCGGGGGCCATGTAGCCTGCGGTGCCCGTGAGGCCCGTGCGCAGATCGAGGGCCTCCCGAGAGGACCGCACGGCGTCGACGAGGCCGAAGTCCACGAGGATCGGCTCGTCGCCGTCTCGAAGGATGACGTTGTCCGGCTTGAGGTCTCGGTGCACGAGGCCCTCCCCGTGCACATAGGCGAGGGCTGCGGCGAGGCGACGGCCGATTCGGAGCACCCGTTCGAAGGCCAGGGGCCCCAAGCCCGCGCGCGCCGAAGCGGGCGTCTCTGCGAGCCCCTCGCTCTCCAGAGTGCGGGTCCACCAGGGGCTCATCTCCCCCGTCTCAAGCGAGACGCTGCTGGAGCCCGTGGCCTCTTCGCAGACGCGGCCGAGGGTGACGCCCTCGACGAGCTCCATGGCGTACCACAGCGCGTCGTCGCTCACGTCATGATCGAGGATCCGGGCGATGCCGGGATGTGAGAGCCGACCTAGGGCCCGGATCTCTCGACGCAGGCTCTCCAGTCGGGCGGGGCGGACGATCTTGAGAGCGACGGTCTGGCCGCTCGTGCTGTGCCTCGCGCGGTAGACGGTGGCCATGCCCCCGCGCCCCAGCGCATCGCGCAGCTGATAATCGCCGCGCCGCTCGACTGCCCCGTGCACGCGGCTTCTTACCAGATTTCGAGGGGTCCCTGGTCCACCCTGTGGTCCACCAGGTCCACCCTTGGTCCACCTGAGCTGGGTTTTCCAGTCGCAATTTCTCCAAGCGAACAAGCCCCACCGCGCTTGGCACACCCCCTGCTTTGGGCTGGCTCGTCCGCGCCGCGAGGCGCGCAAGGAGACACGAGACATGAAGAGCATCTTAAAAACCGAACCCATCAAGGCCCTGGCCATCGTGGCCCTCCTCGCGGTGGGCTGCGGCGACTCGGACCCGGCCGGTCAGGCCGCTGTGGACGCGGGCCCACAGCAAACGGGCGCCCCGGACGCGGGCGCGCCAGACAGCGGCTCGGCCCCGGTCGATGGCGGGGTCTCGGTCGACACCGGGGTCGAGGATCCGTGCGCGGCCGTCACCTGCGGTCAGGGGGCGTGCGACCCGAGCACGCTTGAGTGCATCTGCGACACGGGCTGGGCCGGCGAGAGCTGCGAGACGCCCGCGCTGCCCTCCGAGGAGAACCTGGTGCTCTGGCTGGACGCGTCGGATGTGGAGTCGCTGTCCTTCGAGGGCACCACGGTCACCGAGTGGCTCGACAAGGGGCCGGCGGGCCAGTCCTTCACCCCGGCAAGCGCGGACAACGGCCCGTCCCTCAGCAGCGTGGGTAGTCGGCCCGCGTTGCGCTTCGACGGCGTGGACGATCACCTCGAGGCGACGGGCTTCGAGGGGCTGACGAACAAGCTCCGCTACACGATGTTCGTCGTCGTCAGCGCCAACGCGGAGAACAACGTGATGAACGGCTGGCAGGGCAATAACGAGCGCTTCCGCCTCGCGGACTCGGTCTACGGGATGAGCTACGTGCACTCCGTGCCCGCGGACCAAGACACGGCGTACACGGGCGTCGGGCTCGGCACCTACGAGCGCGGTGAGGTCCAGGTGATCACCGTGCAGCGCACCAACATGGAGACGAGCATGTGGGTGGACGGTGGAGACCGGCTGGTCTTCGACGCGGACACGCCGGAGCCGCTCCCGGGGACCTTGTCGGTCGTCATCGGTGATGACCTGTCGGGGACCAACGGCCGCCCGCTCAACGGGCTGCTCGCCGAGGTGCTCGTATTCGACGCGGCCCTCGACTTCACCAAGCGTGAGGACGTGGAGCGCTACCTCGCCGCCAAGTGGAGCACCAAGGCGCCGAAGCACGACATGTCCAGCGTCGGCAACACGGTGTTCTGGCTCGACGCGGACGACGAGGCCTCCTTCACCATGCAGGACGGCGGGGTCCGCTACTGGGCGAGCCGGGTCTTCGACGGGAGCATCGAAGCCGCGGCAGCAGCCACGCGGCCCACCCGTGTGGCCGACGGCCTCAACGGTCGCCCCGTGGTGCGCTTTGACGGCGTCGACGACGTGCTCGTGAGCCGCTCCCTCAACCTGACCAGCGCCGAGGGCTACACGGTGGCGGCCGTCTTTCGGCGCGCGGACGGCACCAACGGGCCTGTGCTCTTCGGCGTGGACGACGAGAACCGGCCGGCGGTCATGCTGCAGGCAGAGACAGGGCCCGAGCGCTTCCGCTTCACGCACCGCTCGCCCCCGGGATTCAGCGGCGGCACCTTCATCGGCGCCGCGGATGGGGCCTTGGGCGATCCGATGCGGGCGCTGGTGGTGGTGAATGAGCTCACGCTGGCCATCGACGCGCGCTTCGCGGACGGGACCCAAGAGGACGAGGTCAAGGCGCTCGACCAGCCCGGTCAGGATGAAATCCTGACTTGGTGCGTGGGCGGCTCACGGCCCTCGGACACCATCGACAACTTCAACGGCGACGTGGCGGAGCTGCTCGTCTTCCGCCGCGCGCTGAACGCCCGCGAGCGGGCCTACGTGACGGACAAGCTCGACGCCAAGTGGGGCATGTAGAGCCGAGCCAGAGGCGGCGCGGGACGGTGCAAGCCGTCCTGCGCCCACCCACTGCTTTTGCCAGACCGTGAGCGCCATGAGGCGCCCAAGGAGACACGAGCTATGAAGCGCATCCTAAGATTCGACAGAACGAAGACCCTGGCCATCGCGACCCTATTGGCCGCGGGCTGCAATGGCTCCAACCCCGCAGCGGGAGACGCCAGCATGAACGGCGTCAGCGTGGACAGCGGCGGCGGGGCCACGGATGCCAGTGACGCCCCGGACGCGGGCACCCCGAGCATCGATGCGGGCGACGGCGGAGTCACTGAAGCCACCTGCATCGACGCCACCGGGGCCGAAACCGACTGTGGTGACCGCGCCTCGTGCCAATTCCAAGCGGACGGCAGCGCCTCGTGCCAGTGCGAACCGGAGTACTTTGGCGATGCCTGCGAGTACTTGGTCGCAACCGTCATCCCGGACTTCGTTGATCTACAGGACCCGACGGAGTGGGCCCTCGATGCGGCGACCGGCACTCGGTTTCGCCTCGCCACCGCCAACGAACGACGGGTGAACGGGCTGATGCCGGGTACCTTCTTGGTCGAGGCCTCCAACACACCCTCTGGCTTCAGCTCTGGGGGGCGCAACGTGCAACTATTGTTGCCCCTAACGCCCACTGAATCGAGGACGGTCGACATGGCGTGGTTGGCCCAAGACGATGAGGTCGGTGCCTTCCTTGAGGTCAGACAAGCCGGCGCCAACGAGGCCCGGACCCTCGAAAAGAACCCCACTTTCAATATCTACGGGTCCAGCTATCGTCATGACGGAAGCAACTATCATCTCAACGGCGCCTTGTTGACGGCGGTCGCCGCCGCCGGCGAGAGGCAATTCATCGCCCAGGGTTATGTCGAACGCACAGGCACCAACGGACAGAGGCTTGACCGCGTTCGAATCTCGGGCCCCAACCGCCGGCTGAAGCTCGATACTATCGGACCGGTCGCCGAACAGCCTAACGAGCTATTGGTGATGACCTGGTCACCGGGACCTCAAGCCACTCAGGCAATTCCAGAGCAGCCCCTCGACCTGTGTGCCGGGCAAACCGTGGATGTGGACGAGCCGCCCATGCCCGCAGACAATCCTGGCCATCCCTGCGCCGAACCCGGAAACGGAAATAACACTCCCCAAGGCCACCAATGCGACAACCTCGGTGACGACGACGGGGATGGCAAGACGGATTATGACGGCTACAACAGCGCTGAGCCCGACGACATGTGCCTTCATCACTCCGGCTGCGCGATGTCTCAAGGCTACCCGAATCACGAGCACACCTACGAGTCCGGCCTTGAGTACGGCTTCTTCGGCGATATTACCTGGTGCACCGCGAACCGCGATACTTGGAAAGAGGACATGTACCTGCGGGCGACCTTCACCAACCAGATGTTCGCGAACCCGCCGATCGGCGAAGACGGCACGCCAAATACCGGCTACGACAACTACCTCACCTTCTCGAATGGCAAGATGATGCGCTGGACCGCGAGCAAGTGCTGGTTCCTCGACTCGCTCGACCAGGCCGAAAGCTGTAAGGACGACGCGAGCGCTTGTGGCCCCTTCGCCCCCGGTTCAATCCATGAGTATCCCTATGGCGGACTATCGAACCCTCGGGTCAACTATCTCGGCTATCGCACGGCGTCCTACAAAGACCTTGAGCACGCCGTCAAGCTACCGGAGCCCAACCGAATTCGCCGGCCGCTCGACCTTTGGCAAGTCATCACCCGTGAGGTCGCGCAGGGACACTTCGGCAAGGACGACACCGAGTGGGGAGGCACCGCGCAGTTGGCAGAGCACGCCGGCGTGATCAACGGGGGCCGCGCCGAGCTCGGCTACGCCCTGCCCTACAGCCCCAGCGCTCACGAGTTCGGGCACGTCTTCGGTTGCGAACACGAGGACGTCGAATTTGTCGACAAGGTGACGCCCCTCGGGAACCTCACCAAGGGCTGGTCTCTGATGGCGACCGGCGCCAACAAAGCGCTCGGTCCTATCAGGGCTATGCGGTTCGGTAAGAAGTGTTCGCTTCGGATGGTGGACGCGGCGACCGAGCTCAACAAGTTCAACCGCCGCAGCGGAGCCACCTCCGGACCGATATTCGGGTACTGAAGGACCAGCCTCACAGCGCCTCGCCTGCGCCTTCACCCCGCAGCAAGAGCTGCCGGTCTCAAGGTCCGACGCCGGACGACCGAACGACCGGACGGACAAATGAGCGCGCTCACCCCCTGAGCGTTGATTGCATCAAGCCCAGGGCATAGGCACGGTGCTTGCGATATCGCCGAGCATGAAGATCATCCACCGCACTCTCATCGCCCTCCTCGCCCTGTCCGCAGGTCCCGCGTGTCGCAGCCTCACGGTGCGCGGCGCCGAACCCGGCCATATCGAGCTCATTCAAGGTCAGGCGGCAGAGAAGATCTACTTCGAGCGCTTTTCATTAGAGAGCGTGGAGCTGTCCGGTGACCACGGCGGCACCGGCAACCCGGACAAGTGGTTCGCCCACGTGATCGTGGGCGCACAGAAGGCGGCGGACAAAGACCTGCCGGGCACGAAGGTCATGTTGGTCGGCCATCGCTCGCCTCAGCTTCCGATCGTCGAAGACAAGTACGACACGCGCATCGAGCCCGTGGACCAGGCCCCGGCCGACGCGTTGGTGGTCCGGGGGCGCTTCGTCTACTCCGAGGAGATCAGCGGCACGAGTCGAGCCGTGCTCGGCATGATGGCCGGCAAATCGTGGACCCGCGCGCGGGTGGAGGTCCTCAGGGGCGGCGAGAACGTCTACACCTGCCACGTGGACGGCAAGTACCTGGGCAACGGGTACTCGTGGGGCTACGAGAGCCTCGGCGCCAACGAGGAAGTGGGTCGGGCCATCGTGCAAGTGATCGCGGCGCTCAAAGCCGGCAAGACCGTGAAGTCCGAGCCGCTCGTAGCTCCTTAGAGCCCCGGCAGGCTCAAGCAAGGCATCGCGCACATTCGGGGCGGCGCCCTGCGGCCACGGTCAGCGTGGGGTCCAAGCGCTCCTCAAGCATGCCGCAGCGTCGCAGGCGCGGGGCGGGCAGGTAATGCCCAGAGTCCGCGCGATCTACCGACGCACGGTCCACGGCCAAGGCGTCAACACCAAGATCCTGTGGGTCATCGGCAACTGGACTTGCTCGAGTCGGTGGCCTGCCACCATACTACCGTTGTCAACCCAGCCTTACATCTCGTCTCTCAGCTTCACAGGCGCCTCCCGTCGTCGGTGTGTCCGGTCCGACGGGGGTAGAAACTCTCATCGCTCGCAAGACAGCTGGCACTTCTGAAACGCCGAGACACACTCTCGCCTCTGGCACGACTCGTGCTTTTGACGACCCCATGGCATGCTCACCTACGGAGACCTGTCCCGTGCGACGTCGACACCTGCTGCCCACGGCCCTGCTCCTCATCGCCGCGTGCTCCGATGGGCCGCGGACCACCACCCCCTACGACGCAGGGCTGCGCGATCTCGGGCCCGTGGTCGACGCGGGACCCCACGACTCCGGCTGGCGCAGCGAGCCCTTCGACGCCGGCCCCATCGACGCTCTGCCCCGACAGGCCCTGCTCGGAGACTGGGTCGAGGTCCCGGCCGGCGCCTTCTTGCGCGGCTCCGCAGAGGACGAGTTCGGGCACAGCGGAGAAGAGGGGCTCGGCGAGGTCACCCTCACCCGCCCCTACCTGCTCAAGGTCACCGAGGTCACCCAGGCCGAATGGCTCGACGTCATGGGCGACAACCCCACCGTCAACCCAGATTGCGGTCTCGACTGCCCCGTGGATGGCATCACCTGGTTCGATACCCTGCGCTTCACCAACGCCCTGTCCGCGCGAGAGGGTTTCGAGCCCTGCTACACCATCGACGGTGAAGAGGTGGACTTCCTCGGCCTCGACTGTGAAGGCTACCGCCTGCCCACCGAGGCCGAGTGGGAGTATGCCTGCCGCTCCGGCAGCAACCTCGCCCCCCTGAGTAACGGAGGGTACCTTCTCGAGCGCTATGGCCCGGGCTGTCGAGAGGACCCCGCCACCAACCAGGTCGGCTGGTACTGCTTCAACAGTGACGAGCAGCTCAAGCCGGTCGGTCTCAAGCCTGCCAACGCCTGGGGACTGCTCGACATGCATGGCAACGCCGGTGAGTGGACCTGGGACTGGTACCACCCAGGATACTATGGGTTTACGAGCGTGCGCACCGACCCGCTCGGTCCGGACCGCCCCAGCGTCGCCGAGGCGCGAGTCATACGCAGCGGAACCTTCTACACCGGCGCGCCGAGCCTGAGGTGCGGATCTCGTGACTACGCGCAACCCGCCGGGTCCGGGCGCGGCGGTGGCTTCCGGCCCGCCCGAACTCTGCCCACCACCGAGTAACACCGCGCGCGGCGAAACCAAACGGCCACCGCTTCGCGCCTCCTGAGCCCTGAAACCCCGGACTCGATCGCACAGCTACGCCTGCGCGCTGAGCCCTTCGCCGTCACCCGCACGGGAAGCGGGCCGTCTGGAGACACACATGCGATACTATGCAACCCTCGTTGCGACGCTGGCCCTCGCCCTTGCGGCGCAGGCCGCGAGCGCGGCGAAACCGAACCCGGGCCAGCCCCTGCGCGGCTCCTTCATCGAGGACTTCGTCTACGCCAAGGCGCAGCTCGCTGCGGCCACCAGCCTCGCGACCATCACCTGCGAGTTTGATCCCTGCACGCTGCGGGATGACTTCAACGGAGATGGTCAGCGGGACCTCGCCTTCCAGTTTGTGCGGTCCGATGTTCCTGGTGCTCCTGGAACGGTGGGCACCCCGGGGATCGCGATCGCGCTCACCGGGGGCAACCTGTTCTTATTCGGCGGAGGCATGGACAGCTCCGGCATCGACGCGGCGCTGTCGAACATGCAGGGCCTCGGTCAGACCTGGTCCTGCGCGGGGGTCGCGCAGCTGCTGAACCCACCTGCGATGACGGGCAACGGGATCCTGGTGGAGGACCTCCTGCTGCACCACGACGGCACTACGTTCGTCATCCTTCCCAACATGGCGCGGAGGCCCTGATATGCGACGCCAGCTCTTGTCACTCCTCATCCTCTTGAGCGCGCTGCCCGCGGGCTCAGCCCTCGCGTGGAAGCCCGTCATGCACGAGTTCCTCGCCGAGCAGACCTATCGTGATCTCATGAACCGAAGCGGTAGCTTCGTCGAGTCCAGGATCCAGCACGAGACTGGTCAACCCAGGAACGAGACCTTCAGCGCACTCAGCGCCGATCCCCTCGTCTACCAAGCCCTGCAAGACCACCCCGGCCAGTATCGGGCCGGCGTGCTGGGCCCAGACGCCTACCCGGACCTGCTCACCGGCCAGTCTGTCATCCACCCTGATGACGACGAAGGCGTGCAGGGCCACGGGGCTGACGCCTGGCTGAGCCGCCTGTGGGATGTGGCCTATAGCCAAGCCCTCAGCGGCGACGATCGGCCGCTCGCGTTCATGGCCGGGTTCCTCACCCACGCTGCGGGGGATATGTACGCCCACAGCTTCGTGAACCACTACTCAGGTGGGCCCTTCGAGCTCGGCGATAACGCGATCACCCACATCGTCGTCGAGGGCTTCGTCGGCGAACGCACGCCCCCTCTGCCTGCGGATTGGTATGAGTTCTCAATCGAGGGTGTGGAGGACTTCTTGTACGAGCAGACCATCGACGCGACCCGGCACCCGCGGACCCCGATCTATGATCTGTACCTCAAGAAGGCGGGCAGCAAATGGACCCTGCCGCGCCTCTTCGGTGAAATCCGGTCCTTCCTCGAAGACCGCAATGACGACTGGCGCAGCCTGAGCTACCCGCACCCGAGCAAGATCCTGGGCGCGCCCCTGCACGCTTATCGAAAGGCCTGGCAGGAGGACATCGACAAAGGACTTCGGCACCTGCCTGCGGTGAGTACCGAAGTTGCGCGCCACCTGTTCTACAACCCGGCGCGGGTCGCAGACACCGACGCGACCCGCGACGTGCTGGATAGTTACTTCCACCACCACATGCTGTCGATGCTCGGAGCGCCCGACATCGCGGTTGAGTTCATCGCCTTCATCAACGACGCGACAAACTGGGTCATGAACACGCTAAACATCCCCAACCCGCTCGCGGCGCTGCAAGACCGGGTGCTGGACTATCTTGCAGAGAAGGCCACGGGCACGACCTTTACAGGCTGGAAGAGCTACCTGACGAGCCCCACCCCGGCGATGGTCACCGTGCCCCGCCTCATCAACGCGAACCCAACGCTGTGTCCATCGACCCCCGCCGGTCCAAACACGGTCCCTCTACCGCCCGGCCACCAGAGGATCGTAAACGAGCACCCACAGTTCGCGGACTGTAAGCACGAGATTGAGGCACAGATGGCCCTGAACCACCTGCAGTTCTACCGCTGGGAGCGCTTCGCTCCGGCCTTCAACACTGTGCGCATGAGCAAGCTGCTGCTGCTCGGCGGGCCGGGACGCGAGAGCCTAATGCAACAGCTCGGCTACCCCGCGCAGGTTCCCTTGCGGTACAACCCACAAGCGGCGAGCACCGCAGTGGACAACGCCATGGTGGGCTTCATGCGCTCCTTGGACGGCAGCCGCCAGTGGAGCGAGTTCGACGACCAGATGGTGGCCCACTTCGACTGCTACCTGTACAGCAAGCTCTTCACCGATCAAAAGGGCGCACGCGACGCCGACCAAGCGCCGCTCACCTACCGAGGGGGCGAGGCGCTACCTCACGCTTGTCCGGACGTTGACACGGTGCAGTTCGAGCGGGGCCCGCTGGGACCCGAGGACGCGATCTGCGCCAGCGACGTGCAAGTCACCATCACACTCGACGAGCCCGCCGACGACCACGGGGCGGTGGTGGAGCTGTCTACGGTTGGTCCAGCCCACGCCGAGCCCGTCGGCGTCGTGCCCGGTAGTTCACCGCAGGTCACGACCCGAGTGTGGCTCGACCCGGTCAGCTCTGAGCAAACTATCGAGGTCTCTGGATCTCGGATGAGTAATGGCACGGATACCTGGCGCATCCGTCCCCCCTACATGGACCTGCTGCGCGCCCAGCGCCGCCGCGTCGGCGGCTACGCGAACGTCGTGCACGGCGACGCCTTCCTCGGGGGCACCGAGCTGCGCACCGAGGCCCGCCTCGACTGCCAAAACCCCTCCGAGCAGAACCTCGTGGTCACACAGGCCTGCGCGCTGAGCGGCCCCCTCGGCTGCGAGACTGCGTACCAACCCGGCCGCCCCGGAGATTCGATCTACCCAGGAACCCTCGATCTGCCCGCGGTCACCGTGGACACGCCGTATCGGCTCACGGGCACCTTCATCAACTCGAGCGTCTCGATGGACATCACGCTGCTTGCGAGCCGGGTGCTGCGCATCGAGCTCGACCAGGAGACGGTGTCCTTGGGCTTCGGCAGCCAGATGGTGACCGCGACGGTCATCATGAACGGGCCCGCCGCCGAGGACGAGCAAGTCTTCTTGCGCTACGCCCCTGGGCTAGTAGGTCCGCCCTCGGTCATCGTGCCCGCAGGGCAGTCGGAGGTCACCTTCACCGTGGAGGCCCGGGCCTCGCTGCTGTCGAACCAGTGCGAGTCCACCGTGGGCTGGGTCGAGGCCATCAGCGAAAAGGACGCGAGCGCGGCTGGGCTCGACACGGGCCGGGAGCGCTACGCGGAGCTGGTCATGCAGCAGGGTGACGGCATCCATGACTGCCTGGAGGCCATGCACCCCGACCCGCGCCTTGAGCATGTGGCGCGCGTCCTCAAGGGCGAGGGCTTCGGCTTCCCGCCGATCATCTTCGAGCCCGAGGATGGCCTGATCGGGCCCTGGTTGAAGTAGACGCCTTGGGACCCCCGGAGCCAGGCTCCGGGGGTCCGCGCAACATGTAGGCCACTGTGCCGATAACGGACCCGATGCAGCAGCGCCTCGAGTTTAAGTCCCCTGAGTCCAACAAGTTTTGGCAGATCGAGCAGCAGGGCGACCAGACCACGGTGCGCTATGGGAAGATCGGCAGCGACGGTCAGACCCGGACCAAGAAGCACGCCAGCCCCGAGATCGCGGCCGCAGAAGCCGCCAAGCTCGTCCGAGCCAAGACCGCCAAGGGCTACGCCGCAGTCGACGCCTTTCAGGTCGCGGCGGCGCCCAGCGTGGCTCTGCCGAGCGATGCCCCGGTGCCTAAGGGCGCGGTCTCACTGTACGACGTGCGGTTGCCCGACGTGCCCGTGGGTGGGGACCGGATCCCGGCCCGGCGCCTGAAAGAGGCCGCCAGGAGCCTCGTCTTCGCGCGCAAGGCGCTGCAAGAGTTCGAAAAGGAAGTGCTGGATGCGCCCGTGATCGAGCCGGTGGGGGAGCGTAAAGCCGACGAGGACCCCAAGGCGCACAGCAAGCGCATGGTGCTGGCGATGTTCTCGAAGTTCGACAAGATCTCGCCTGAGAGTCGGGACGCGGTGCCTGCGCTGGTGAAGCGCTTCGAGGCCCTGTTCGAGGGCCCGCGCGCCGCTCTACTCAAGGAGCCCTTCTCTTCCGACCTGCCGCGCGCCGCCATCGAAGGGCTCGCAGACGAGGTGCACGCGATCGGCCGCGAGCTCATGGCGCTCAAGCTCCCGGTTCGAATGCACAACCCCGGCCGCACCTTGGAGCAATTTGTTGGCCCCAAGCTGGACGTTCCCAAGCTCGACCCGGCGGGCTTCGAAGCCCTGTCGGTCTCGGACCGTCTCAATGCCTTCATCTACCCCCATCGCTGGGATTGTGAGGTCGACGAGGTCGAGGGTGGCCGGGCGGCGGCCGAAAAGTTGGTGGGCAAAGCCGCGGTGGAGCGCATCTTCGAGGCGCTTTGGGAGGCCGCGGAGGACAGCAACGCCGATAACGAGGAGCTATCCGGTGACCCTTGGATCTCCATTGAGGTGCTGCGCCACGGCAAGGACGAGCTCGCCTACCAGATCAGCGGCCACCTTGAGGTGGAGCCCTATGGCGGCGACTTCACCTATGACCTGTTCACGAATAAGAAGGGCCAGGCCTTCGACGAGTCCTTTCGATAGTTGCGGGACCGACTCGACCGACGACTTAGTAGATAGTCACGACAGTAGACGCCCCGGGCTCGGCACAATAACTATCCCTGCCGCCCTGCTAACTCAGGGCACAACACGCATAAGAGTGTCGCCGAGCTTCAGGTACAGCTCCGGGCCCCGTGCAAACGCGGCGCCGCGGGTGACAGCAACGTCCGTGGTCATGCCTGACGCCGAGTGCCAGACAAAGTACCGACCGTTGAGGGCGTACAGCACGTGCCCCGCGCTGCTCACCGCCTTGAACTCCGCTCCTACGGTGTTAGGGATGGGCGCCGACACAGCTTGGGTGCGCGCCCAGAGCAACACTGTGCCCACCGCGTCCGTGCCTTGGTAGGCCAGATACTCACCGTTGCGGGCATAGTCCTGCCCACGGTCCGGACCAAGGCTGCCCCAGGCCCGGACGGGATCGAAGAGCGGGGCCAGGCCGCCCGCACCAAAGCGATCGAGGCGATAGAAGGCGCCGCCGGTGTCAAAGCGCCAGGCCGCCTCCGTGCTCGTGGCCACAATCCCGGGCACGCCCGGCACGGCGCCGGTAGCCCCTAAGGTCGCGCTGGTTCCGCCCGGTGAGTAAGCAAATAGACCGCCCGAGGTATCCATCCAATACGTGGTGCCGTCGGGGGCGACGTCGAAAGCCCCCGAATTGTGCGCGGTGGTCGACACCGTCTCGACCGTGCCCAGGCTGAGGTTGCGCAAGTAAAGTTGCGCGCCGCTTCGACTCACGGTCCAGGGCAAGTTCGTGCGGGTCTCGTAGCTGACCCAGCGCGTGCCCAGGGTGCCGTCCCAGACCCGCGCGTAGACGTTATCGACGAGCAGCGCGGCCGAGGTTCCTACGAGGCGACTGTCTGCGCAGTTTGGACTGCGACCCGTGGATACTACCGTGTCGAGCCCGGTGCCGAGATCGCGCAGGTAGAAGTCCGTGGCGTCGGCCCACAGCACACGCAGGGGGTCTGCGTCACAGACCTCTCCGGGCAGGCCCTGAGCGACGACCGTGAGGTTGGGGCTCAGCTCCACAATCTGGGTCTGGCTCACGACGGAGCTGGGGATGTGCCGGCCATCGAAGGCCTGCACGCGGACCATCAGATCCTCGAGGCCGGTCACATCGACGGTGGTCTCCAGGGTCGGACCGGTGCTCGCCATTTGCACCGGGGAGGTCATGCGGATCCAGCAGGCGCCGCTGTCGTCGGTGCAGGTCGCACGGATAGGGACCTGCGCAGTACGAATGATGCCGGGTGCCGGCAGGTCAACCTGCACGGAGGGCGGCCGGTCCACAAAGAGGGTCACCTCGTGGCAAGCCGAGTTGCCAGAAAAGTCCGTAACAACGACGCGTAGATTCTTGGCGCCCATGGCCAAACCAGCCGCGTCGATGGTGCCGCTGGCCCCCGTGACCGGAAGCGGTGTGCCGTCCAGGTCCCAAGCCACCGAGGCGATGGGGCCGGGGCCGG
>Ga0193954_1000623_pt1 | contig 20274 bp, 20 predicted proteins | sample BB_5_MG_FD_140340 | JGI IMG/M metagenome (GOLD analysis project Ga0193954, IMG submission 140340) | Microbial mat bacterial communities from the Broadkill River, Lewes, Delaware, United States - BB_5_MG | ecosystem: Environmental > Aquatic > Freshwater > River > Microbial mats | place: USA...
AAGTTTGCTTAGGGTTTTTTGCATGATAGATACTGCTTTGGGTTCATTTTTATGCGAAATTAATATTCGTGCCAAAGAGACAAAAGGGGGGTAGAGATCTTTGACAAACTCCATCTCATCTTGGATAAAGGCTTCATAATTATCAAGATATTTGGCAAAGAACTCTTTGTTATTGGTCTCTATCATTATCGTAGCTTCCTTAGCTCGTCCACAACGACCGCTAAGCTGTTGCATCAAAGAGATGGCTTTTTGTGAAGCACGGTAATCACCAATCCCAAGCAAGTAATCAAGCCCTGTAATAACTCCCAAAGTAATATTGGCATAATCATGCCCTTTGCTCAGCATCTGCGTACCTACCAGTAGATGACTCTCCCCACTATCAAAACGATCAATGGCTTTTTGGAGCTTATTGGCTGTGGTGATGCTATCTTTATCAAACTGCTCGATAATTATATCCTCTATTGCTTTTTGGATCAGTTCAATGGCTTCAACCGTACCAATTCGCTGCGTTGTCAAAGGAGAGGAACCACAACTTTTACACTGGGTGGCTATGGATTCAGTATAGTTGCAGTAGTGACATTTAAGGAGTCTATACTTTGTATGCAACGCCATACCCACGGAACAAAAGGGGCATTTGTGTGTCTCCCCACATCCATTACAATAAAGATATTTAAAATTGGCACGTGTGGGGATAAAGAGGATGCTTTGATTCCCCCGTTCATAATTTTGTTTGATGGTATTTAAGGTGCTGTTGTCAATGCTATTGTTGGAGGGGGTTTTGAAAATATAGTGTTTTTTCGTTTGGATAAAAGGGTGTTTGAGCCTCACAATGGGGAGCTTATAATAAGAGTTTAATGAAGGTGTAGCAGAGACCATCAGTGCTTTTGCTCCGAGTCTATCACTCATCAATAATGCCACATCACGAGCATTGTAGCGAGGATTGGAAGCAGATTTATAGCTATCATCATGCTCTTCATCCACTACTATTAGTCCAATATTATTTAGAGGTAAAAAGAGAGTGCTTCTTGCCCCTGCGACTATCCGTACTTTGCCACTGGCAATCTCTTCTAAGATTTGGGTTTTTCTCTTTTTGCTGAGTTTGGAGTGCCAAATGGCAACCTTTTCATCAAAATAATGCTTAAGACGTTTGCCCATCTGAGGGGTGAGGTTAATCTCAGGCATCAGCAAAATCGCCTGTTTACCCTCCTCCAAAACATCCGCAATAAGGGTAATAAAGATTTCACTTTTCCCACTCCCTGTCACACCAAAAAGTAGGGTTTTTGGATGATTTATAATCTCTTCATAAACTTTTTGTTGGCTTGTAGTCAAAATTGGTCGCTGTAGGGTGCAATTAATTGCACTATTTAAAGTATTATCCACAGTAGAAAAAGGGACAAAAAGTGCTAAGGCTTTGGATAAAGTTGTAAAATAGTAAGAAGCGATAAATTTTGCACTCTCAATTTGAAAAGAGGAGTAATATTTATCAGAAATAGTGTGAATCTCTAAGGCTTCAAACTCTGTAGGCTCTTCAACTTCTTGAATAATAGTAGCTTTTTTAACTGTTGTACTAAAAGGTACTTCAACAATCTGACCTATAGAGATTTGTTGAAAATAAAAATATGTTAATAGAGGAGCTCTTGAATTAATAAGAGCAATTTTATAGTAGTACAAAAGTTATTCTAGTCTGTCACAGTTCCCTGGAGTAGTTTGACAAATAAATCGATTCCCTTCAACTTTAAAGACCACTTCCTCTGTCGAACTAGGTAGTCTATACGTATATTCCGTGTCAGCCCCAGTTTTATTAGTTGTCCAACATCCTCGATTTTCTTCTTCGCACCCTCTTACAGAATACTCAACAACACGTTCAGTCCCATTATCAAAAGTATCAAATACATTGTCACCATTATCACCCAATGTTGTAATGGCTACAAAGTTCCCACGTAAAATTCGTTTTTGTTTTTCTGCTCCAATAGCACTACGAATTGCAGCAACCGTTGTACGAGCTTTTGCAATTTGTGCATCATCCCTAGAGGCAGCAAATCTTGGTATTGCAATGGCTGACAATATACCTATAATAACAATAACCATAATTAATTCTAGCATGGAAAATGCATTCTTAAAACTTCTCAAAATTTACCACCTTGAACTATAACAAAAATTTATAAAAGGTAAATAGAAAATTTACCCTTTATAAATTTATTGACTTATATCCAACTGAGTGAACGCCCATTAGCCCTTGTCTTATTGCCAAACTTTTTGCTGGTAGGCACTCTTTATTTAAGTAATCTACATTAAATTCAATATTGAGTGATCCATTAGAATCATCTCTACTCATTGTAAAACAATCTGAAGCTGCAACACAAGCACTACTATCTAAACTCATAGGATTATTTGCGACTATATAACCTAAATTTTCATTTAGACAATTTGCAAGATTAGAAATTTGTTTTACTGCCTGTGCATCTTGACGAGAAGCACTTAATTTTGGGATAGCTATTGATGCGACAATACCAATTACTACAATTACGAATGTTAGTTCAAGTACAGTTAGAGCTGGTCTAAAACTCTTTATCATCACTCTTATCCTATTTCTAACATTATATTAAGGAGTCATGACTCCTTAATATTTCTAAAAATTAATTGGCTTAGAAGAAACTTCGTGAGTACCATTTAAATCTTTTGATACAGCCATTGTCCATGCTTTTGTACATAATGTAGTAGATGTATCAGAACCCTGAGCTACTAATAACTTTGTATCATTTGCATCAGTTCCTGTAGTAATTGCTACACAATTACTGTCATTAGCACCTTTACAAGCAGAACTTGTATCATCAAATGTATTACCTGCTGTAAAGTAACCTAAATTTTCTTTAACACATGAAGCTGTATTTGAAATAACTTGTACTGCTGCTGCATCATCTCTAGTAGCTGCCAATTTTGGGATAGCAACTGCTGCCAAAATACCAATAATAACGATAACGAAGATCAATTCGATCATTGTAAAACCTTTTCTCATAAAAAGACTCCTTCAATAAAATTTAATTTTTAGTTAGTTCAATAACTAACTATTCAAATTGTATCATCTCTAAACTTATAAGGATATTAAATTGAATCAAGGGTCTCAATAAGGAGTTCTATCTCATCTTCGTAACTGTTGGATTTTTTGGCAATTTTAAGATAAGCTTTGAGTAGGTTTGAGGGATTGTTGTCTCTTCCAAAGACAATACCTGACTCTTCGAGATCTTTGGTAATAAAATCAGCAAAGTCCTCTTCAAGGGTGATTTCGTATCGGTTTCCTGAGACGGTAAGGCTAAGTTTTTTCATAAATTGTTCTCCTTTAGGCTTCGAGTAGCTCTTCAACTTTTTCAATTAACAGATCAATCTGTTCGTCTTTATATTCCAATTCAACTTGCAGTTTTTTAATCAAGTCTTGTTGCTCTTTTTGATCAAATGATGGATTTTGTAACCGTTTGGTGAGTTTTGCATTATCAAGTTTGAGCAATTCATAGTTCGCAATCAACTCTTCAATCTTCTTTTGCAATCTCTCTAGTGCTGAGGACATCATGGCACCTTTTAATTTTACTTATTTTGTTATAATAGCTAAAAAAAATTAAAAACCATACATTAAGGCTTCTGATATGTCAAAATTCCAACTTAATAGTGATTATAAGCCCTCGGGTGATCAACCTCAAGCCATTGAAAAGCTCTCCACTTCTATTTTGAAGGGTAATAAATTTCAGACCCTTTTAGGAGTAACGGGGAGTGGAAAGACCTATACCATGGCAAATATCATCGCTAAGATTGCCAAGCCTACGCTTATAATGACTCACAATAAAACTTTAGCAGCCCAACTCTACAGTGAATTTAAGGGATTTTTTCCCAATAACCATGTGGAGTACTTTATCAGCTACTATGACTATTATCAGCCTGAAGCCTATATCCCTAGGCAAGACCTCTTTATCGAAAAAGATAGCTCTGTCAATGAAGAGCTTGAACGCTTACGTCTAAGTGCTACGGCTTCGCTTTTAAGCTACGATGATGTGATTATTATCGCCTCGGTCTCAGCCAATTATGGTCTAGGCTCCCCCGATGAGTACAAAGAGATTGTCCAAAAGTTAGTAGTTGCACAGGAGTACAACCAAAAAGAGCTTTTACTTAGGCTTGTGGATATGGGATATACACGTGAAGATAACTACTTTGATGTGGGTAACTTTCGCGTTAATGGTGAGATTATCGATATCTATCCTGCTTACAACCATACTGATGCGATTCGAGTAGAGTTTTTTGGAGATGAGATCGAGGCGATTTATAGCTTTGATGTACTCACCAATAAAAAAATAGAAAACCTAAAAGATATTACTATCTTTGCGACCAGTCAATTTATCGTCTCCAAAGATCGCCTCGCCAAAGCGGTCAAGAGTATTGAACTTGAACTTGGAGAGCGGTTAAACTATTACCAAAGAGAAGAGAAGCTACTAGAGTATAATCGTCTCAAACAACGTGTAGAGTTTGATTTGGAGATGATGGAGACCACAGGGATGTGCAAAGGAATCGAAAACTACTCACGTCACCTTACCGATAAAGAGGAGGGAGAGACCCCCTATACGATGCTTGATTACTTTGAAGCGATGCATGAGGATTATCTTGTGATTGTCGATGAGTCTCATGTCTCTTTGCCTCAATTTCGCGGAATGTATGCAGGGGATAGAAGTCGTAAAGAGGTATTGGTAGATTATGGATTTAGACTCCCATCAGCCCTTGATAACCGCCCACTAAAGATCGATGAGTATATCTCCAAAGTGCCTCATTTTCTCTTTGTCTCAGCCACACCCAATACCTATGAGATGGAGAACTCCTCTATCGTAGTAGAGCAACTCGTACGCCCTACAGGACTGCTAGACCCCATCATCGATGTAGTCGATAGCAAATACCAAGTCGATCACCTACACGATGAGATCAAAAAAGTCATTGTCAAAAACCAACGCGTACTCGTCACCGTTCTTACCAAAAAAATGGCAGAGGAGCTTAGCAAATATTATAGTGAGCTAGGACTCAAAGTCAAATACATGCACTCTGATCTTGATACCGTGGAGCGTAATCAAATCATACGAGGGTTACGTGCAGGAGAATTTGATGTGCTTATTGGTATCAATTTGCTTCGAGAGGGGCTTGATATCCCTGAGGTCTCACTTGTCGCCATACTTGACGCTGATAAAGAGGGCTTTTTACGCTCTTTGACTTCGCTGATTCAAACCTCAGGAAGAGCCGCACGAAACAGTGATGGACGCGTCATTATGTACGCTGCCAAAACCACCGATTCGATGGCAAAGACCATTGAAATGACAAAAGAGCGAAGAGCCAAACAGATAGCTTATAATAAAAAGCATAACATCACACCCAAAACCACCATTCGTAAGATGGATGAGAATTTAAAGTTGGAAGATCAAGCCAATATCTACAACAATAAAAAGAAGCTAGATAAGATGCCCAAATCCCAAAAAGATGCTTTGATGAGAGAACTCAAAGCCAAGATGCTCCAAGCCGCTCAAAAGCTAGAGTTTGAAGAGGCGGCACGGTTGAGAGATAAAATTGCTAAGATAAAGAAGATATAATATAGTAATCATAATACTTTATATAGGGGTTAATCAAGAATGGATTTAAACGCACCGCAACTATACTTTAATCGAGAACTCTCATGGCTACGCTTCAATACTCGTGTTATTGCTCAAGCCCTCCAAAATGAACTACCTCCACTCGAACGACTTAAATTTATTGCAATCTACGGTACCAACTTGGATGAATTTTATATGATCCGTGTAGCAGGTCTTAAGAGCCTCTTTGGGGCAGGAGTTCAAGAGAGTGGACCTGATAAAATCACCCCCATTGATCAGCTTAGCTACATCAACGAATATATCCATAAAGAACAAAAGGTCTTGGAGCGTTCTTATCTCTCGATTATCGATGAGCTTAAAAAAGAGTCCGTCTATATCCAAGACTATGCCAATATCCCTTCCAAATACAAAGCCGAAGTAGAGAAGATATTTTTTGAAGAGATTTACCCTGTAATTATCCCTATTGCCGTTGATTCAACGCACCCCTTCCCACATCTTAATAACCTAAGCTTTGGACTTGCACTCAAACTCAGTGATACTCAAAACAATATCAAACATGGGCTTGTGCGTATCCCACGTATTTTACCCCGTTTTATTGAGATAGAACATCTCTTTATCCCCATTGATTCTATTGTCGAACACTTTGTATCCGAGCTTTTCCCAGGATTTAAAAAGGTCGAAGCCACGACCTTTAGGGTCACACGAAATGCCGATATCGATATTGAAGAGGAAGAGGCAGATGATTTTTTAGAAATTCTTGAAGAGGGGCTTCGCTCACGCAATAAAGGTAGCTTTGTACGGCTTGAACTGCTCAAAGAGAGTGATAAAGAACTCACCCAATTTTTGACGCGTCACCTAGGACTCTCCAATCGTGATATTTACTATTTTAAAAACATCCCTCTTGACCTTGGAAGTCTCTGGCAGATAGTGGGCAACAAAGAACTCTCTCATCTCACACTCCCTAGCTTCAAACCCAAAACTTTGCCTCCCCTTGATAGTAACAGTGACGATATTTTCAAAGCCATCGAAAATCAAGATGTGATGCTCTACCACCCCTATGAGAGCTTTGATCCTGTTGTGAAATTTATCAAACAAGCTTCACTCGATAAAGATACCATCTCCATTCGCATGACACTCTACCGTGTAGGTCCAAACTCTCCTATCGTCAAAGCTCTGCTTAATGCTATTCAAGATGGCAAACAAGTCACCGTTTTAGTCGAGCTTAAAGCTCGTTTTGATGAAGAGAACAACCTGCAATGGGCAAAACTACTTGAAGGTGCAGGAGCACATGTGGTTTATGGGATTCCTGGGTTTAAAGTCCATGCCAAAATTGCCCAAGTGATCAAACGCGAAGGGAACAGTCTCAAATCCTACTTGCATTTAGCCACAGGAAACTACAACCCCTCAACCTCCCGAATCTACACCGATATGTCCTATTTTACGACCAAAGATGCTTTCAACCAAGATGCTACGAAGTTTTTTCACTTTTTGACAGGATTTTCCAGCCATGTGAAACTGGCTAAACTCTTCATGTCACCTACACAAATCAAACCCAAACTCATACAACTTATTGAAAATGAAGCCAAAATGGGAAGTGAAGGGCATATTATCCTCAAATCCAACTCACTCGTAGACCAAGGCATCATCAAAGCCCTCTATCGAGCCTCCCAAGCAGGGTGTAAGATTGATTTGATTATTCGTGGAATTTGCTGCCTCGTCCCTGATATCAAGGGGGTGAGTGAAAACATTACCGTACACTCCATTATCGGAAAATATCTTGAACATCCACGCATTTATTATTTTAAAAACGATGCCACACGAGCCTATATCTCCAGTGCTGACTTGATGCCACGAAACCTTATCCGTAGAGTAGAGCTAATGACTCCTATAGAGGAGGATAGCTTGGTCAATAAAATCATCCATATTTTAAGACTGCAACTCAATGACAATACACTTAGATGGAAACTTACCAAAGAGGGGGAGTATAAAAAAATTGCTACCAACAGCACTCCACTCAACAACCATGACGAACTAGAGAACTATACCAGTAAAATGGAACAAAAAAGCAAAAAAATAAATAATAATTATGTCGAGAAATTGGCAAGAAAACTGTTAGAGGAGAGTTAAGTGGAAAGTAGTGAAAAAACTAAAAAAATAAGTAAAAATTTAAATAATTTTTACTTAGACCCTAATAATTATAGGTTTGTTGATCATAAAGACTATAAGGAAGTTAAAAAAGAAGAAGTCCTAGATGTAACAATTCAACAACGAACACGTAATTTTATTTCAGGAAAAAATAGAGAAGGTGTTAAAGATTTATTAGACAGCTTTAAGGCAAATGGATTTCTAGAAGTAGATTTAATTCAATTAAAAGATTTGGGAGAAAATAAATATTTAGTTCTTGAAGGGAATCGACGGGTAACAGCACTTAAAATTTTAAAAGAAGAATTTGATAATGGATTAGATATAGGTAAATTTAATCCTGATGTATTCAAAAAAGTGCCTTCATTTATCCATGAAGATGAAAATGATGCAACACATAGAATTATTATGGGATTAAAGCATATCTCTGGTAATAAAAAATGGCCTGCTATAAATCAAGCTCAACTAATTTATGATTATTTAAAACCTCATGAAGATAATGGTACTTATAGTGAAGCAGAAGTTAATTTATGTGAATCTTTAGGAATTACAAAAGTAAAATTACGTACCTCTCAAAGAGCTTATCACTTGATTCTTCAATATAAAGAGAGTGATTATGGTGACCAGTTTAAAAGTGATATGTATTATACATTTGCTGAAATTACAAAAAGACCAAGTATTAAAAAATGGATAGAGTGGGATGACTATAGTTATATTGCAAAGAATGAAGATAATGTTTTACGACTTTTTTCTTGGTTATCGTACAGAGAAGAGTATGATGAACTAGGAGATGATGAGATAGAAGACTCTAAAAAATTCCCTCCTATCATTACTAAATATCGTGAAGTTCAAGATTTAGCAAAATTTATTGATAATGAAAAAGCTCTAGAAGTAATGGAAGGTGAAGATGGTACTGTTGGACGAGGACTTGTAGCTAGTGGAAGTAAAGAGCAAGAAAGTTATGAAAAAAGTATTAAAGAGTTAGAAAAGCAAATAAATAATCTTGATAGATTACAAGATTTAATCTCTTTTGAAGACATTGAAAAATTAAAAAAAATCAATAAAACTTTTTTAAACTTATTACCAAAAGACTCTTCACTTGATATACAAAGTGAGAATATATCTATCTGTTTTTCAAAAGGAAGAGTTGAACATTTCGATTCTCTTTTAATCAAACAATATAAAATTTTTAAAGACTTTAAAATAGATAAACTCAATCGAATTAATATTTTTGCAGGATTTAATAATACAGGTAAAACTACACTACTAGAGGCTATATATCTTTTAACGAAACAAAATAATATTGGTGCATTTTTTGAGCTTATAAAATTAAAAAATAAATTAACCAAACTTAATACACATTATCTTAATAGCTCTTTTTCAGATGAAATTAAAATAAGTGGTTATTTTAATGAAATTGAAACAGAGATAAAGCTTAAAAAATTTGAAGCAGAAGGGATAGATAAAAAAGATGATTATCTCGCTTCTTATGAAGCTGTTTCAATGATTGATGGTGAAAAAATTAATAATATAATACATACTTTTGAATCAACTCCTCTGATTAGATATGTCGATAGAGTAGAAATTCTCTGTAACAGTATATTTAAAAGCCCCTATTTTTATAATCAACAAGAGCTTATTAATACACACAGTAAAAATATAGAATTAAAAGTATTTGATATTGTTGTTGAATTTATTAATGAAAATATTGATAGTAATATTCAAGATATAAATCTAACAGAAAAAAATGATATTAAAAGGTTTTTAGTAGATTCTAAATCATTCCCTGAAAAATCTGTTGATATTACAAGCTATGGAGAGGGACTGCAAAGGATATTTGAAATAGCTTTATCTTTTGCTTATTGCAAAAATGGAGTTTTACTCATTGATGAACTAGAAACAGCCATTCACTATTCACTTTTAGTTGATTTTACTAAGTTTATTCAAGAGTTAGCTGTGAAATTTAATGTTCAAGTTTTTATTACTTCACATTCAAAAGAGTGTATTGATGCTTTTGTTAATAATGAAGTTCATAATAAAGATATTTCGGCATTCTTTTTGAAGAGTATAAAAAATAATATAAAAGCAATCTCTGTAACAGGAGAGAAGCTAAAACATTATATTGAAAGTGTAAGTTTTGACCTTAGAGGTAGTAACAATGGATAAATATATTATTGTATTTTGTGAAGGTGACCATGATGTTGCTTTTTTGAGTCGTATATTATTGGTTCATGGTTTTATCCCCTATGATAAAAAAGTTAAAGAATTTGTTATTCCACTTAATGATTTATATCTAACTGCACTCAAAGATAAAAAAATAGAAGATAGTAAATTTAAATTTCAAAGAGCAAACATTAAAGTTCCTTATGCTGTTTTTGAAAAAGATGGAACTTTAGTTATATTTCATAACCTTGGTGGAGATGGGAATATTTTAAATGGTAAAGCAAATAATATAAAGGATCTTTACCTAGAACAAAATGATGAAATTTTACGAATTACAAAAGGCTATGAATCTTTAAATTATCGGTTTCTTTATTTCCTAGATGCTGATAATGAGGGTATAAATACTCGTCTACAAGAGGTTAGTGACTTATTATCTCTTGAAAAAAAACTAGAACATTATACAATTACTGAAAAAGAAGATTATGAGGTTACATGTTGTGTATTTCATGATGCATTACACCATAATACTTATGGTAAATTAGAAAATATCTTACTCGAATTAATGACTCCATCAAATGAAGACATTTTTAGTAAAAGTTCATCTTTTATAGATAAACAACAATTAGATGATAACCGAAGAAGAAAATTTATATGTACACAAAATAAAGAAGAACCCCAAGGAAGTATTCAATTCAAAAAAGAAAAATCTATTATTTCAGTTGCAGGACAATTACAATTTTCAGGTTCAAGTAACTCAGTAATAATTGCTAATAGTGATTATATTACAAAGGATGATATTTTAAATAATATTCACTGTCAAAATATCATAAAACTATTTCAATAAGGAACAAAAATGACCCTAAAATTTAAACAATGGACGCCAAAGCTGGGCAAAAACGCGTGGATAGCCCAAGGTGCAAGTGTAATTGGAAATGTAGAGATGGGAGAGGATTCTGCCGTGTGGTTTGGCTCTGTGGTACGTGGGGATGTACACTACATCAAAATTGGTGATCGTACCAATATTCAAGACCTCTCCATGGTACACGTCACACACTATAAAAAACCCAATATGAGTGATGGAAACCCCACAGTCATTGGCAATGATGTTACCGTAGGGCATCGGGTGATGTTGCATGGATGCAGAATTGAAGATGCCTGTCTTATTGGAATGAGTGCTACAATACTCGATGGTGCGGTTATTGGCAAAGAGTCCATTGTAGGAGCGGGGTCTTTGGTAACCAAAAACAAAGTCTTCCCTCCACGAAGCCTGATTATGGGAAGTCCTGCCAAAGTGGTTCGAGAACTCAGTGATGAAGAAGTAAAAGAGCTCTACGCCTCAGCATCTCGCTATGTCAAATTTAAAAATGAGTACCTCTAATGCAACTGGGCAAAACACTTTCACTAGGGGCTAAAGATATATTTTCAGCAGAAGTCATAGGCTTTGTACTCAAAGTGGGGCTTGGTTCCATTGCCATTTGGGTAGGTATTCTCTATGCTTATTGGGGTGAGCTTTTAGGCATTGTCTCTTCTTATCTTGGCTTTATCCCTTGGGAGTGGCTCAAAACTACAGGTTCTGCTATTGCGACACTGCTGGTAGGCTATATGCTCATTATCATTACCATCTCGATTTTAACCTCACTCTACAGTGAACCTCTGCTCAAATCACTGGCTAAAAAGCACTACGGTATTGAAGCAATGGGAAGCCCTAACCCCATTACTTCCATGATCATCAATATCAAAGCCTCTTTGGTCTTTATGTTGCTCTTTATGCTCCTTTTGGCTCTGCTCTTTGTTCCTATTCTAGGTCAAATAGTCATGCTCTATCTATGGTCAATACTTTTACGTAATCCTACTATCTACGATGTGGGGACTCTCTTCATTAGCGATAAGGATAAACTCAAAAATAAATCCAAACGAGCTAGAGTCTTAGCCATGATAGCATCAGGATTTAACTATATCCCCGTGCTTAATATCTTTGCCCCCATCTATGCTCAGATTCTATTTTTGCACCATATATTAAATGATTGATTTAACATTAAACTAACAATGAAAGAGTATAATCAAAAAAAGGAGAAGTATGAAATATTCTAAAATGCTTAGGATTTGGCACTGGCTCAACGCACTTGCTATTTTTGGATTGTTGGCTACATTTTTTCTGCGAAAAACATTTCTAAGCTGGAGAGATAATGCCCAAATCATTATTGACAAAACTCAAGAGTACAACGTGACACTCTCACCAGAGATAGCCAAAAGCATTGCCAAAGCGATTCGTGAACCGATGTGGGAGTGGCATATAATTTTTGGTTATTTTTTGATGTTTCTCTTTCTCTTTCGTATCTTTATCTTTCTTCGTGAAGGAGTTGCCTATATCGATACAAGCTCCTTGCACAAAAAACTCACCACGATTGCCTATACAACCTTTTACACCTTAAGCTTTTTTATGATTATTTCAGGGCTTGTTTTGGTAGAGAGTGAGAAGCTTGGGGCATCAAGCTTTTTAATTCATAGTATCAAAGATTTACATGAAGCTGTTGCATGGTTCTTTGTTTTCTTTGTCCCTATTCATATTCTAGGCGTCGTGATTGATGAAATCCGAAAGAAAAACAGTATCATCTCCAAAATGGTATCGGGAGAGTAGCTAAAAAAGCATTAGCCCAATACATGTTGGTCTAAAACAAAGGTCGTAAAATTACCCTCAAAAACTACTCTATCCCCTACTTTGGCTTTAACTTCTAGTTCATGTTTTTTACCTTTTTGGGCTACTACACTTGCCTCAAACACAACGACATCACTGACCTTAACAGGAGCAATAAACTTAGAAGTTGATGCCCCAAGTACCACAAAAGGATCATTAACCGCACTCATCGCAGCATAATCAGCCCCTCCAAAGATAAAACCACCATGCACAAGCCCTCTCTCATCCGCTACCATCGCTTGGGTGGTATGAAGGACTACTTGGGCGTAGTTATTTATAAGCTTAGTTACTTTTCCACAAAGTGAGTTATCAATAGAGAGATGCGTATTAAGTTGCATAAAGATTCCTATTTTTAGAGAATTATAACACGCTTTGGATAAGAGATGCTAATTCTTGTTTGAGATTATTTCGTGCTGTGATTTCATATTTATCATAAAAATATTCACTATGATAAATACGCTCTTGGGCTAAAAAGTGTTTTAAAACCATCCTCCGACCTTGATAAAACTCTTTGTCACTATAGTGCTTGTACTCTTGACGGATGGCTTGGGTATATTTTAGGTAATGCTCACTTGCCAATATCGCTAAATCAGCATCCATAAAGAGATTTGAATCACTATTGAGACTTAGGGTATGTGTTTTGGTAGCGATAATATGCTCATAGACTGCTTCTATAATGTCTGAAGGAAGAAGCAAACTTGTAAGCCTCTCTTTGGATAACAAAGCACTTTGGTACTCATTATCATCTCGATGGATATCATAGATAAAGTCATGGTAGCAGGTGGCATAAAAGAGAGCATCATAGTTGTGAATAGAGTGTTTAATTGTTTGTAACTCTTGATAGATGGCGTGCAGATGCCCTAGATTGTGGTAGGCTCTGCCTTGGTGAGCTTGCTCTATCTCTTGCCAATAGCTATCAATCATTTCTCTCTTATTTGAGTACTTTAAACTAATAGTTCCAAAGGCTTGTTGGAGCATAAAATACTACTTTTTTATCAACGCAATATAGAGCTTCTCTACCTTTGTCCTTGCCCATTCGTGATTGACATTGCGTAGAAATTTGAGGCAAGATTTGATGCTCTGTTGATGGTTAAAGCAGTTGATGTTGATTTTTTTACCCAACTCCTCCCATCCATAGTGCTCGACTAGTGCATTTAAGATCGCTTCGAGTTTAACGCCATGCAGAGGGTTGTTTTGATGATTCATAGTTGGCTATCCTTTTTTATTTTATTGTACTCTATCAACCTTACTCTTAGCACGCATATCTTCAAGCCACTGCTCCATAAAGGTATCAAAAAGCTCTTGGGCTTGGGTGGGGATATTTTCAAGCTTGGCAGTGAACTTTTCATCATAGTGGTAGCTCTCTATCTCTCTGCCCTGCTCCGTAACACTCACAATCATCTCTACCGAGCATTTGAAATTTGCTCCAAACACAGCTTGAATAGGATTCATCATACTTGCAACCGTAGCCCCTAGAGAGGTGTGATTAATCTGTCTGTACTCAATCTCCACACGGTAGGGACTTTGAGCTGATACACCTCTAAAATAGCCACTTTGAACAATAAGCTTTTTAGCTTGTGTGCGATAATAGGCATCACGTAGTTGGCGTGTTGCTTGAATATCATTGGCAAAATAGCGTTTGGTGCTAAGCTCAATGGGTACAAAAGGACGTTTATTAACCAAACCAAGAGCCTTTAAGCCCATACAACCTGAGAGCATAAGAGCAAATAAAGATAAGAGTGTAAGTTTATAGATAGATGGTTTCATGCTCTCCCTTTGGAGTTTTTACTATTATAGTTTGTTAAAATTAAAGTTTTCCTATTTAGCTTTCCTCAAATCAAGAGCATTTCCCAAAGCTACTTCACCTTTCATTTAAGATATAATTTTTTATGGAAAAAGCATTAAATTCAGATATAAAAATTCTCTATATTGAAGATGACGATATTGCTCGTGAGAATGGGGTTGAGTATCTTGAAAACTATTTTGATAAGATCTATGAGGCTCCTGATGCGATCACGGCTCTGACTCTCTATACAGAACACAAGCCTGATATTATCATCACCGATATACAGATGCCAAAACTCAGTGGTTTAGAGTTTGTCAAACGCATACGGCAAAAAGATAAAAAAACACAAATTATTATCATTAGTGCCTACAACAATACGGAGTATCTTCTCCAAGCAGTAGAACTTCAACTCATCAAATACCTCATTAAACCTATTGATGAACAGGCACTCTACAAAGCCTTAGAACTCTGCATAGAGAGTATTCATGGAGAGCTTTCCAATATTATAGAGCTTTCTCAAAGTAGCTATTATGATCGATACAATCAAACATTAGTAAGCAATGGCAAAATTGTGAAGTTACGCACAAAAGAGATAGCACTTCTCACACTGCTACTGCAAAATAAAAATAGATACGTAAACTACAGTGAAATAGAAAATGTGATTTGGTATGATAGTGTCATGACCAAAGATGCACTCAAAACGCTTGTAAAAAACCTCAAAGCCAAATTACCCAAAAATCTTATTTCAAATTTAACAGGTACGGGATACAAAATTGAGCTTTGATACCATGAACGTTTTATCTTATGGTATCATCTTTGGTATTTTGATTATGAGTATTTTTTATACCTTTATCCGCTTTATCTACTCAAAAGAGCTTACCTACATTAGTTACTGTGCCATGCAGGTCTTTTCACTCTTTTATATTGCTACCTATAGCCACATTTTTTCTATTCCTCAGAGTCTACAAGACCTCTTTTTAATATTGGCAATGATAAGTGCTATACTCTTTGCCATTACTTTTTATGAGGGAAAATTTAATCCCAAAATTAGCAATTTTAAAGAGTTGCTTATCAATACACTTTTACTCAATATTGTTATTTTGATGGTCTTTTATAACTATCTTCTTTTTGATTATCCACCCTATACCATCGTCTATGGCATCCTTTTTATCTCTATTGTGTTTAATTTAAACCATGGTTTAAACCCAACCACACTCTATGTGATTGGCTGGTCACTTTTGAGCTTTTTGCTGTTTATCTTTAACATGAAAGAGTATTTTATAGAACAAAAGTATATCGATATTGTCTTGGTGGCTTTTGCTATAGAGGCTGTACTTTTTACTACCTCCGTCTCTTATAAATATGTGCTTTTAAAAAACAAAACCATGGATTATCAAAACATGCTCTTACAGCAATCCAAGATGGCTCAAAGTGGTGAGATGATAGAGAACATTACCCATCAATTTAGACAACCTCTCAATAACTTATCGTTGATTCTACTCAATGTCAAAAAGAGGTACGAAAAAGGAAGAGTCGATAGAGACTATTTTGATAAAAAATTTGACTCAGCCAAAAATCAAATAGAGTTTCTATCCAAAACCATTAATGACTTTAAAACCTTTTATGTACCCTCCAAACACAAAGAGAATTTTTACCTCAAAGAGGCCATTGAGAACAGTTTTACCATTATCAGTGCGGATTTAAACTATAAAGGCATTGAGCTTCAATTTCATTTTAATGCCCCAAAAGATACAGATATTTATGGCATCAAAAATGAACTCTCACAGGTAATTTTGGCACTGATTTCAAATGCTTCAGATGCCTTAGAGGGTATAGAGAAGCCGTGGATAAAAGTAGAAGTGAGCCTATTCAATGAAAAAGTAATGATTAAAATTGAAGATAATGCACAAGGTATCTCAAAAAATCATATCAAAAAGATATTTGACCCATACTTTACCACCAAAGAAGAGGGTTCAGGCATTGGTCTCTATTTGGTCAAGATGATCATTGAAGAGAGTTTTAATGGACACATTGAAGTAACAAATACCAAAGAGGGTGTATGCTTCACCCTCTTTTTAGAACAGCTTATTTAATCAACGTATCTTTTGGATAGATAAATGCTACTTCATGAGTCAGTTGAATTTTAGGGTCTTCTTTGGCAAAGATTGTGATGTTTAGTTTTAGTGGGGTATCTTGCGTATTAGATAGATACAACTTCTGTTTTGCTTCTAGTACTAAAACCTTTTTTCTACTTCTCTTTGGAGCTAAGCTAAAGGCGTTAAACTGTTTGATAGCAAACCTTTCATCGTGAAGCTTGATATCATAGGTGTATGCTCTATCTTGTCTGTTATGTATCGTTACGATATAACCATTGGAGACTAAGCCATTTTTGTTGATGCGATAGAGTTGCGTTGTCTTATTAACATTGACTAAAACGTACTCTTTGGATGATGCAAATGCAGTAGCCAATAGGATTGAAGCTATAATCAAAGCAAAGTACATATTGTTTCTCATTGAAAACATTGAATTTTTGAGCTTATGAAGCACAGAGTGATTACTTCCCCAAGAAATCAGTGATTTTTTATCAAGCTTTGCCATGACGCTACTACAAGAATCTGCACACTCCAAACAGTTAATACACTCTAGTTGTAAACCTTTTCTAATATCAATGTGAGTGGGACAGACTTTAACACAGCGCTCACAGGTGGTACACTCTTCATCTAAAGACCACTGTTTCATATTGCTTATAAATTTCTCACCATCTTGATACACCGCACCCCCTCTATTTTTATCATAGACAACCTGCTTGGTATCATTATCGTAGAGTACGGTTTGTACTCTTGAGTAGGGGCAGATATAGGTACAAAACTTCTCTTTGACAAAGACAATATCATAGAATAAAAACAGAGCCGTAGAGAGAACAAAGAGTATCATAAACCTATGTTCATCAGGATCTTTTAAATTGGCAAAAAAATCTTCTGGTGGAACGAAATACCAGATAAAGTTTGATGCAATGATCAATGAGATAACACCCCATAAAAATAGGGCTAAAAATTTTTTTAATAAGTTTTTATTTTTTGAATAATCTATCTCTTTTTGTTTATTGTTGATTTTTCGTAAATCCAATAGAGTCCCCTCTATCAAATCTCTGTATATGACACGAAAAATGGTCTGAGGACATGCCCAACCACACCAAAATCTTCCCAGTATCGACGTAGTGACAAAAATACCAATAAACAAAATGATGAGTAAAAAGGGCATGATATAGAGTTCACTTGCAGTGTAAGCAAAACCTAAAAAGTGAAATTCAAATTTATCAAAAGATAAAAGTAAAAGATGATTTCCATTGATGGTTATAAATGGAATCAATAACGTAAATATTGTAATCAAAGCATAGCTAAGATACCTTTTGTGTCTATACGACATAATAACTCCTTGTTGTGAATTATGAAGTGTATAAACTTATGGTGTCCATTTGGTGGTTTTTATCTTTAGTTTAGTTTTTTGTGCCAATAGGGCATTTTGGAGTGAGGGAGAAGTCTATTATCTGATAGTGGTGGTTTATAGATTGGCTTCTAGCTATGGTATAGCTTTGTAGTATTCTCCTCTAATCAAGCTATCAATCAATATAGAGTACAATACAATCAATAGACTGATCGATAAAGGACAGAATATGATAGATCAACTTATCAAATACTCTACAATACGACTCTCCCAAACGCTACCTGAGTATAAGCGGTTTCTATTTGATAGGATAGATTTTGATGCCAAGCTGATTGGGCTTATTGGTGCGAGGGGTGCAGGAAAGAGTACCTTGGTATTGCAATACCTCCAAAGCTTGGATATCCCCAAAGATCAATTTCTCTATATCAGTTGTGATCACCCTTTGATAGCTTCTAAAACACTTTTTGAGATAGCTGAAGAGTTTAGTGCTTATGGTGGCAAGGTTTTGGTGATTGATGAGATACACAAAAAAGATGCCTTTTGTATAGAGCTTAAAAACATCTATGACTTTTTTGATATTCAGATTATCTTTACAGGCTCTTCTGCCCTCTCACTAGAGCAGTGTCAAAGCGATCTTTCACGAAGAGTACTGATTTATAGACTTCCAATATTAAGTCTACGAGAGTATATAGAGCTACACAGTGAGCAACGCTTTGATGCCTACTCACTCGATGATATACTCACTAGCCACCTTGATATCTCTACTACCATACTTGCCAAGACCAAACCACTCAAAGCACTCAAAGAGTATCTGCAACACGGAGCCTACCCTTTTGTACTAGAGGGGAGTATGAGCTACCATCAAAGACTCGTAGAGATAGTAAGAGAGACACTCAACTACGATATAGCCACTATCTATAACCTACCACTATCCAATACCACCGCACTCTATAAACTGCTTGAAGTTATTTGTAGAAGTAAACCCTATGAAGTAAACTATGAAAAACTATCGCGTGATATCGGTATCTCCAAAAACACGCTCAAACAATACCTACTCTATCTCAATAAAGCAAGCCTTATCACTACAGTTGGAGGCATAGCACGAGGCAATACCTATATCAAAAAACCCGAAAAACTCTACCTAAACAACACCAATCTCTTTGAGATACTCTGTGACAGCAATGAAATAGGAACCATACGAGAGACATTTTTTGCATCACAACTGCGATACGCTCATACCCTTCATCACCCCAAAAATGGAGATTTTTCCATTGATGAAAGCTATTATGTAGAGATAGGAGGCAAAAACAAATCCTTTGAGCAGATTAAAGATATCCCAAATAGCTTTGTGGTAAATGATGGCATTGAAGTGGGATTTAAAAACAAAATACCACTATGGATATTTGGATTTTTGTATTAGAGTGATACGATTGTATCTTAGCGATTGATGGTTTATAGTTTATTGAGGTTTGAGATTCCAATAGGGCATCCACAAGCAGGGAGCTTTGGGATGAGCTACTGCTTCAAATACCCCATCGCCGTGGCGATAATATCATCATCATCTTTACTTGGTGATTTTAAAATGAGTCTATCTTTAGATTCATCCATAAACTCCATAAAGACATTTTCACCGTAGCTTGATACCTTTGAGATACGTTTGGCTTTTGCCATCACTTTGATGACCATCATATCGATAAATTGACGGGTGATGGTGTCTACTTTACCAAATCTATCTTCTATCTCAATCTCTATTTCACGCACTTGGCTAGGAGACTCACAGAGAGAGAGACGGCGATAGAGTTCAAGTCGCAATCGATCTTGTGGGATAAGCTCTTCGTTAAGGTAGGCATTAATCGAGAGTTTCATATCCACACTATGCTCCTCTTCTTGCTTTTCACCACTTAGCTCTTTGATAGCATCTTCAAGCATTCGCAAGTAAAGGGCATAACCAATCTGCTTGATATGCCCACTTTGTGCTTCACCAATGATGTTCCCCCCTCCACGAATCTCAAGATCATGAAAAGCAAGTATCGCACCACTACCAAGGTCTGAGTGGGTCTCAAGAGCAAGCAGGCGTTTTTTGGCGTTATCGCTTAGTATCTCTTTGTCTTCTACCACAAAATAGCAGTACCCCTCTTTGCTCCCTCGTCCTACACGTCCACGCAGTTGATGCAGATCGGCTATACCAAAGTTATCAGCACCCTCAACAATCATCGTATTGGCATTGGGCAGGTGGATACCCGATTCTACGATTGAGGTACTTAGCATCATATCGTACTCACCATTTTCAAACTTGATCATCTCATCTTCAGTCTTGGTCGCTGTGATTTTGGAGTGAAGCACTGTGATGCGTAGTTTGGGCAGAAGCTTTTGGAGTTGTGCCTTTTTATCTTCGATTCCTGCAATGGAGTTGTAGACATAAAACATCTGAC
>Ga0193954_1000625_pt1 | contig 20216 bp, 20 predicted proteins | sample BB_5_MG_FD_140340 | JGI IMG/M metagenome (GOLD analysis project Ga0193954, IMG submission 140340) | Microbial mat bacterial communities from the Broadkill River, Lewes, Delaware, United States - BB_5_MG | ecosystem: Environmental > Aquatic > Freshwater > River > Microbial mats | place: USA...
TACTAATATTAAACTTTTATTCATAACACTGCCCACAAATTATTATTTTACTTGTTCCAATCTATATTCGTTGAGTTTATAGACTTTATCACACTTATTTGCTATCTCATTTTCGTGAGTAACTATAATAAGCCCTGCACCATTTTTTTTCACATAATCAAACAAAACATCCATCACTTCATTTGCTGTTTGCGTATCTAAGTTACCAGTAGGTTCATCTGCAAAAATTATTTTTGGTTGTTTGACCAAAACTCTTGCACAAGACAACCGCTGTTGTTGTCCACCACTTAATTCACCAATACCTTGTTTCATTACATGAGAAATATTTAATCTATCCAATAAATTTTTATCGACTATATTAGCACTTAAGAGTTCAGAAATTACTAAATTTTCTTCTGCATTAAAACCTCTAAAAAGATAATGTGCTTGAAATATTATTCCAAAATCATCTCTTCTTACATTTAAAAGTTCTTTTTTTGATAAATTGAATATATTCTTATCATTGTAGTATACTTCACCTTTATTTGGAGTCAATAGAGTTGAAAATATATTTAATAAAGTTGATTTACCACTTCCACTCATACCTATTATAGCTATAGTTTCACCCTTTTGTAAGGTGAGATTTATATCTTTAAAGAGAGGATAATCAAAATTGTGAGAAACTGCCTTTACTTCAAGTAAAGGCAGGTTTGAATTATTATGAATCTTTTGAATATCAGTCATAATTCATTTACTAAACAAAAAGTATTATTTAGCCATTTGAGCAGCAACTTCAGCTGCAAAATCTTCTTCTACTTTTTCAATTCCATCACCAAGTTCATATCGTACATACTCAACAATCTCAATTGATTCATCACACGCTTTAATAGCTTGTTCAACAGTCATTGAATCATCCATAACATATGGTTGACTTAAAAGCGCATGAGCCGTATCTAGTTGAGTATTATCTGAGATAAATCTTTCGATTTGTCCAGGGATAATTCTGTCCCAAATTTTTTCAGGTTTCCCTTGAGCTTTAAGTTCTTCTTTCATTTTATTTTCAGCATCTGCTAAAGCTTCTGCTGTAAGTTGTGATCTACTTACAAATAAAGGAATCTTTTTCTCAGGTTTCCCAAGTCTATGTAATTCAATATTTAATTTTTCAATATCAGCAATGATACCTTTGTTTTCAGATTCAATAAACTCTGCAGACAAATCTTTGTAAGAGATAACCGATGGTTTCATTGAAGCAGCATGCATAGCAACCTTTTTCAATAAATCAGCAGTTTTCTCTTTTGCTTCAGGAGCACAAGTAGCTGCTAATATAACACCCACTTTCCCTAAATGAACATATCCATTAACTACACCATTATCAGTTGAAATTGTTGTCATTTTTCTAGCTACAATATTTTCACCAATAATAGCAATTCTTGAATTTAAATATTCTTCAAAATTTGTACCATTGATTTCTGTTTTATTTAACTCTTCAGTTGAAGATACAGCTGTAGCTTGAACATGAGCAGTAATTTCATCTTTTAAAGCTAAAAAGTTTTCATTTTTAGCAACAAAATCTGTTTGAGAGTTCAATTCAACCATAGTAATCTGAGTTTGATCTTCGTTTACTTTAATTGAAACTAAACCCTCAGCAGCAACATTTGAAGATTTTTTAGCAGCTTTAGACAAACCTGCTTCTCTTAAATGTTTAATTGCTTCTTCAAGGTTACCCTCTGTTGCATTTAATGCTTTTTTACAATCAAGCATCCCTGCACCAGATTTTTCTCTAAGCTCTTTAATTAATTTTGGAGTTGCACCAGCCATAATTATTTTGCCTCTTCTGTTACTACTTCAGTTTCAGCTTCAACTGCTACTTCTTGAGCTACTTCTGCCATATCAGCTTCAGTTACTTCTTCAGAAACTTCACCATTAGCTTCAGCTCTAGCTGCTTTACCTTCGTTCATAGCTGCTGCCATTTCGTTACAAAACAGTTGTACTGATCTAATTGCATCATCATTTCCTGGAATTGGGAAATCAACTAAATCAGGATCACAGTTAGTATCTAAAGGAGCATATACTTTGATTCCAAGTCTTCTAGCTTCTAAAATAGCAATTTTTTCTTTCACTGCATCAATAACAAACATCATATCAGGAAGATTTTTCATATCTTTGATACCACCAAGGTAGTTTTCTAACTTAGTTTCAGTTCTAGTAAGCATTAATGCTTCTTTTTTAGTCATAAGATCAAGTTGACCTTCTTCTCTCATTTTTTTAATGATCTCTAATTTTCTGATTGATTTTTTCATTGTTGGGTAGTTTGTTAACATTCCACCTAACCATCTGTGGTTTACATAAGGCATACCACAATCGTTAGCAGCTTTTTTAATAGCTTCTGTAGCTTGTTTTTTTGTACCAACAAAGATCATTGTTTGACCTTCAGCAGCAGCATCTCTAACTAAAGTATATGTGTATCTGAAGTATCTAAGTGTTTTTTGTAAATCAATAATATAAATATTTTTTCTAACACCAAAAATAAACTTTTTCATTTTTGGATTCCATCTTCTAGTTTGGTGACCAAAGTGTACACCACATTCTAATAAGTCTTTCATTGTAACCATAATAATTCCTTCTTTTTGGCAATTTTGCCAGATAATATTCGAGTTTCTACCTCTGTAACCATTCATATCAAACACATTAAAATATATTTGATACAACTCTTATAGAATTGTTACATGTGAATTTCACATCAATTTAAAATAAGTTTTAAATCAAAGGATTTGCATTTTATCTAAATTTTATTTAATTTATTCTTTAATTCATTTTTGTTGGTTTTAAGCAAGCACACTATCAACTCCTTTTTATAAAAATGTAACTAATATCTTTTCGATGATGGAGTACCTTTTAGTTTATGTTGGGGTATTATAACATAAAGAGATACAAAAAAGAATTTAAAATTCAGCTAAATCTAAGCTAAAATACCTAAGTCTACTCATAGTATGAAAAAATAGAGAAAGAATATATATAAAAGGGTTATATACCTATTCTCTTAAAAATTTATAGTCAAAATCAAAAAATCACACTTTTGATTTTTATAAATTTTAAGAGCTTTTCCCCCATTGTGTACTATAAAATAAGATTACGCCTCTTATGATTTTTTTCTAGTAAGAAAATTGCGTATCATTAATCCTATAAAAAAAAGTGCAATTCCAAGATTAATATAAACACCTTGCATATTTCCATCCTCATAAAATGAATACGAGAGTGCTAAAAAAATACAAGAGATAACCAAACACATATTATAAAACTTTAAATCCCTCTTCCAAATCCAAAGTCCCTTCATAAAATGCTTTTCCTACAATACACCCAGCAATATTGCCATTTTCTTTACAATTAATAATATCATTAATATCTTTTACTCCACCAGAAGCAATAGTATCAACTCCACTTGCTAATGCAATCTCTTCAGTCCATTCTACATTAACTCCACATAACATTCCATCTTTAGAGATATCTGTACAAATAATAGCATCAACACCAGCATCAGCAAACTCTTTCGCTAAATCAGTAGCTTTCATAGTAGAAACTTCCGCCCAACCCTCAACAGCAACCATACCATCCATAGCATCAATACCCACAGCAATAGGATATTTAGCCGCCATATCTTTTACAAATTGAGGATCTTTAACTGCAATACTACCTAAAATAAGTCTATCAACACCAAGCTCGATATACATCTTGATAGTTTCTTCATCTCTGATACCACCACCAAGCTCTATTTTAAGGTTACAATTTTCTCTAATCTTTTTAATTTGTTCAAGATTTGCAGGTTCGCCCGCAAATGCACCATTTAGATCAACGATATGTAACCACTTAGAACCAAGCTCCTCAAACCTTTTAGCAACTTGCCAAGGCTCATCACTATATATCTTCGCACTCTCCATAAGCCCTTTACTCAATCGTACTGCTTTTCCATCTTTTAAATCTATCGCTGGTAATATTTCCATTTTGTTTCCTTTTAGTTAAATAAGTTTATGAGTTTTTGTTTTATTTCATCAAATGATGAATGATTAAAATCAAATGGCTTACTTGGATATGCCATAATATATATTTGATTTAATATTGCTTTATGATTTTCTTTTGATTCAAATTCAGAACAATCTAAAAACTTTTCTATACATTCTTTTTGTTTTTGAGAAATTGAAGAAAGAAGTAAAGTTTCCATATATCCATCATTTGTTTCTGGGTCACGAGTAATGTATAAATCTGAAATACTTTGAATACCTAAGTCATCAACTATTTTATTTAATTCTTTTTTGGCATTTTCAAAACCACCATATTTTTGGTCATTCTTTTCATAATCAGCATCTACTACAAATAATACCTTTGTAATTGTATCTTCATTTATTTCAGTAAGAAGTTCTCGATATTGAGGATTGTCCTTTTTAAAAAAATTACTTTTATTTCCAAATCCAAAGGGTTTTACTTTTTTTTCATCTAGTTCTAAATCTTTTAGTAGTAACTTTAAAATATTGTTATCTTCAGACTTATTCGCTTTTCCTTCGTGTAATATAGCGTACACTATCGAACCTCATGATCATCATCAATACTATATTGAATCATTTCATAGTCCCTAACACCAGCATTTAAAGAGCCATCTTTTAATTTTGATATTTTTATATATGTAATATCCTCATCCTCAAGCTTCTTAGAAACCCTAGCATAAGAATCAATACACTCTTTAGAATGTGTAGTAGCAAATACTTGTACATTTTGTTCTTTTGATATAGTTAAAATAATTTCCCAAAGTCTATCAAGTTGAGTATAATGTATACCATTATCAATCTCATCTATAAATAAATATCCATCTTCACACGCATATAACGAACAAATAATAAAGATAAAATGTTTTAATCCATCTCCAAATTCATTTATATCTCGATAGTCATTAATATCTTTAACTTTACAAGAAGGTGTGTTCCCTAACACTATAAATTCTTCAATATTATTATCAAAATTATTTAAAAATACTGACAATTCTTTTTCTTTCTTTTTCTTCTGCAAAGAAATAAATACATTTATTAACAAAATATTAGGTACAGTTGTATTCATAATAAATCGTATATTATTTTTACTAATACTGTTACCTTCAGAAAATTGCTTTACATTGACTTTAAGTAAATCACCATTTATTTTAAACTCATAACTTTTTATACCTTTACCATAAATAATTTCAAATCTAATATTATTTATATTTGAACTTGTAAAATACTTTTTAGTATTTTCAAACTCACTTTCTTTAGTTCTCTTACTAATTTCATTTCTTGCATATTCTATTATATTTCTATGTAAAGAAATTGATGCTAAAGAACGGAATATATTATCAATATTATTAGAATATACATTAACATAACAAGCTTCCATAAAAGCAGTCTTCCCAACATTATTCTTCCCACCTATTAGATTGACTCTCTTAAAACCTTTTGCTTCAAAATCTTTAAAACATTTAAAATCTTTTATCTTTATATACTCTAATAAGTGGTTTTCCATATATTCTCTTTTTATTTTAATTTATTAAGTCTAGCATAACCTTTTTTAATAAGTTTTAAAAGTGGGGCTCGATACGAATCAAATACATATTTTTTGATATTGTAAGCAACAAACCCTTTTACATTTACCAATCCATACAGATTCCCTACTGCATATTTCCCACCAAGTGCGATAAGAATACCATCTAGTTTAGGATCACAAGCTATTAGTTTCTTTCCTTTTATCAATCTATTGATATTGATTCCTGCATTTGTTCCTGTGTGTCTTGCAACTGTAACATTTGGAGGAAGAAGTTCCCCTTTTCTATCTCGGACTTCTGCCATATCTCCAATAGCAAGGATATTTTCATATTTATCAGTTTGCATAAACTCATTTACAACGATCTGTCCTCTTCCATTCATCTTTACATCAAGAACTTCGGTAATTTTACTCGCTTCAATACCTCCTGCAAAAACTATAAATGATTGACTGATTTTTGTTCCATTTGTCAAATATATGTAGTTTTCATCACAAGATTCCATTTTAGATCCAGTGATTACATTGATTCCCAAATCTTTTAGCCTTTTGTGTGACATATTAATCACCTCTTTTGGAAGACCTGGTAAAATTGTTGGTGAACTACTGATAAGAGAAATTTGTAGATTATCACATGCAAAATTCCCTCTTTTGAAAAACTTATTTGAGTTAAATGCCATCTCTGCAGCTATCTCTACCCCTGATAAACCAGCACCAACAACTACAATGTGTGTATTATTACATTTTTTGACTTCATCAGAAATCTTTTCAAAAAGTTGATTTTCAAAACTTTGTTTAAAAAATATAGCTCTATGAAGTTTTTTGATATCTTCAGCATTATTGAGTCCCTTTATAGCAGATGGAAAAAATGTCCGTGTTCCTGCTGCCATAATAAGATAGTCAAAATCTACAGTCTCTTTCTCTTCAGTGAAAATTCTCTTTTTTTCTGTATCAATATTTCTTACTTTCAAGTTCTTAAACTCTAAATAATCATGATTCATCCCCATACACAATGTAGTCAAATCAATCGTAACATCTGCCATATTTGATTTGTTTGCAATCAGATCATATACCTCTGGCTGCAGATTATGAAAAGTATGCTTATCTATCAATGTAATTTTGATATCTCTATTTTTAACTAATTCCCGTAGAGCGTAAATACCTGCGTATCCACCCCCAATTATTACAACTTTTTCCATTTATTCTAGTCCTTAAAATACTTTTTTGTATAAATGTTTGATACTATTATTTTATATTTTCATAAAATTTCTTAATATTTGAATCCCATTATCGTGTGATTTTTCTGGATGTGGTTGAAATCCATAAATATTCTCTTTTTGTACAGCACTTGTAAAATCATAGCCATAGTGTGTTGTACCAACGGCATATTTGTCTTCTGTTATGACATGAAATGAGTGTACAAAATACAAATATGGATTTTGTAATCCATCAAAAAGTGGTGACTCTTTATGAAATATTTTATTCCATCCCATATGTGGTACCTTGTGATCTTCCATATCCATTTTTGATTTGTCAAAAGCAACTACTTTTCCAGGGATAAGTCCCAAACCTTTTGTCAAACCAAACTCTTCTGATGATTCAAATAACAGTTGCATCCCTAAACATATACCTATGATAGGTTTGCCAGATTGAGCGAAATTAATCACTGCATCGTACATACCTGTACTTTTAAGATTTTCCATCGCATCTTTAAATGCTCCTACACCTGGTAAAATCACTCGATCATACTCTTTAATAGCATTTGGGTCACCAACAATTGTAGCCTCTTCTCCAATAAGTTTACACGCATTATAAACACTCGCTAAATTCCCCATATTATAATCAACTATTGCTACCAAAATCATCCTTTTTATTAAACAAACATTTATCTGAAATAGTATCATAGAATTGATTAGTTACATTTAAAGTAAATTTCTTTAACTAACCTCTAATTATTAATATATTCTAAACCGAATGCTGATATATTCCAATTTCAAAAACTAAAGGATTTTAAATGTATACGATAAATATTGACAAAGAGTGCGGTTGTTTTAGAAGAAGTGACTTAGAAAACAATATGACTTTTGAGTCAAATGATGATGCTTTGATACAAGCAACTTCAATGAAAAATAAAATGAATGACGAATTTTGTGGTAAGCACGATTTTACAATGGTAGAAGATGGAAACACTTTCCAAATATTGATGCAAGCACCCGCTCCAACTGGTGGTTGCTGTGGTGGCGGTCACTGTTCGTAAATAGTGACTGGTTAATCTATGAGAATAAAAGTGATACTTTTATTCTCATTTATCGCAAATATTCAAATTTAACTATTAGCATCGCTTATACTTAACGCAAATAACACTTCACAATTATTTTTTTCCAATATATCTTTTGCTTCTAAGATTGTACACCCTGTCGTAACCAAATCATCTACCAAAATCACTTGAATATTTTTCAAGCCAGTATAAACAAATTTTCTTTTATTTCTTTCTCGGAATTTTCTACTTTTCCCTGCATATTTGACTTTATTTGTAGCCTTTAAAGTATTAAATAATGGAATAATTTTATCTGATTTTAAAGATTTCGTCAAAATTGCAGTTTGAGAAAATTGATGTCTTGTATGATCATCTATAGAAACTGCATACACTTTGTTGAGATACTCAAAATTATGTGCGAATTTAGTAAAAGATAATAATGCTAAAATATTGTAAACTCTGTCTCCATAAAATTCATACTTCGTATTAAGTAGCTCTTTTACTTCAGAAAACTTATAAAAACTATATACATAAAAATCTTTGCTCACTTCTCTTTTATATAATGAAGGTGTAAGTAGATGAGATTGACACTCTTTACAAATAATTCTAAAAGATAAAGTGTGGCAAGTGATACATCGCATTTTAAGGTTCTAACTTTTGTAAACTACCCAAAATAGTCACAGGTACAAACAACAACGATACAAAATACGCTATAATTGTCCCCCCTATCAAAGCTACCCCAAGACCACCAAAGACAGCATCTGAAGCCAACAAACTACTCGCAAATACAATCGCCAAAACAGTTAAAAGAATTGGTTTGGCTCGTGTAGCTGTAGCTATTGCTATTGCTCGTGTTGCACTCAATCCTTTCTCATCCATTATCTGTTTTGCAAAATCTATGATAAGTAATGAATTACGAGAATTTATCCCAATAAGTGCTATAAATCCTATGAGTGATGTGGCTGTAAGATAAAAAGTATTTGTTGTTATCATATCCATCACAAGATGCCCTAAAATAACTCCAATAATAGAGATAAAACTTGACAATACAATAGCACCTGCTAAACTAAAGTTTTTGTAATACACCACCATAAGTAAAAATATAAGTACCAAAGCTCCTATAAAGGCAGCTCCTAACTCTATAAATGTATCTATGGTTACTTTGAGTTCACCATCAAATTTGATACTGAACACTTCCCCTGATTTTTTATCTTTGAGCGAAAGATTTAACATATCCGTTTTGTTTATCTCATATACCTCAGTAAAATTCTCTAAGATAGCTTTTCTTGCATCTAAGAGAGGATATATTTGACTTTCCATATCTGTTTGTGCTATTACATTGATCATATGATTGAGATTTTTTGATGTAAGGGTAGGTTCTTGCAATCGCTCATGGAGAGTTACAAACTCACTCAAAGGGATCATCAAACCTTTTGTATTCATTAGTTTTAAATTTGAGAGTTTACTTATCACATCTGATTTATTAAATGTTTCAAAAAGTCTACTCTTATCAAGGCGTAAAAAAATAGGTATCTGATTTTGAACAGTAGATTTGTTCACAACTCCTACAACCATCCCCTCAAATGCTAAATACAATATCTTTTTGACTTGCTCCAAACTCACACCACTTTTCAGTACTTTGTTATTATTAAGAGTGAGTGTGTATTTTGTATAGGGTTCATCTGCTAAGATATCTATATCAACGAGTGTTTTTTGCTGTCCAAATACTCTTGCAATCTCTTTAGCTAATTGAACTTTTTTTTCAAAATTTTCATTTCCATACACTTCGGCTACTACATCAGCCAATACAGGAGGACCTGCTGGTAACTCAATGAACTTTATATTTGCATCATAAAAACTACACTCTTTTTGGATAAGTGGTCGTATACGGTGAATCATATCAAAACTCGGCTCTTCTCGAAACTGGGCTCTTTGTATATTGACCATTATTTCAGCAATATTTTCTCCCTCTTTCAAAGCACTCCCTTTTACCATTCCCGCAAAATCAAGAGGCAAACCCTCTCCTAAAAAAATAGAGATATTAGTCACTGCATTCTCTTTTTGTAAGTTTTGAGCAATACACTTGCTTACTTGTTTTGTTTTAGAAGAGGAAGATCCCTCAGGCAGATCAACATAGATAGAAAATGTATCACTATCTTTTCCAGGGAGCATTTTAGCTTTTACTATCTCTAATGGGATAAGATAGATAGAACCCACAAAAAGTAAAAGTGTTATAATCATCACCATCAAACGCTTTATTTTACTTTCCAACATGGTAAAAATAAAATTTTCCAATCTATTATGTTGTATTGTACTCATCTATTTTCCTCTCTTTAAAAGTTTTTTCACTAAATATGGAGTAAAAATATACGCTACAAAGAGTGACATAAGTAAAGATATAGGGACAAAAACAGGTAAAGGGTGCATAAACTGTCCCATCATACCCCCTACAAAAAACATAGGGATAAAAGTCATCACAATAGCAAGTGTTGCTATATTTGTGGGGTTTCCTATCTCATTGGTTGCTTCGATTGCTATTTGTTCTATAGTTTTATCGTTACTATTTTCATCATGAAGATGTCTATGTATATTTTCTATAACTATAATAGCTGCATCGACTAAAAGCCCAAGAGAAAGTAAAAGAGCAAATAAAGTGATGCGATTAATAGTTTCACCTAATAAAAATCCAATAAAAAGTGTCAATGCCAATATCATAGGAACAGTAAGAGATACAATAATCGCCTCTTTTAATCCAAGGGTAAATACCAGTAAAATAGCTATGATTAGTAGTGAGATAAGCAGATGAAATACAAGCTCATTGACTGCATGATTTGCTGTATATCCATCATCTCTTGTGATAATATAGCCTATATCTTCTTGAGTTAATTTTGTTTGAATAGACTCTAAGTAGCTAAATATTGCATTGTTTATCACAACGGTATTTGCCCCTTTGAGTTTTGAAATTGTCAAAGTTATTTGTTCTTTTTCATGAAAATCTTTTGTATATAAAAAAGCACTTTTTTTATTTTGAATATCATAGCCTTTCGTTATTGTTGCAATATCTTTTAAGTAGATTCCACTGCCCATATAAGAAGCCACCAAAATATTTTTGAGATCCTCTTCACTCTCTATAGCACTTTGTATTCCAAACATCACTATCTCATCTGTTTTTGTTTCCCCTTTTGCATCAGGAAGTTCAAAAGAGAGTCCTTGTATAGATTCCATAATTTGTGCCAAAGAGAGATGATACCCTGAAAGTTTTCCTAAATCTACCTCTACATTGTACTGCTCTTTTTTCTCCCCTTTGAGATCGACCACGGCTACATTTTGTATTTTATTTATCTCATGGGCTAATTTACTGATTTTTTCATGCAATTGTGTTGGGGAAAGAGTATTATTTTTGGTATAAAAAGCTATAGTGGCTATAGGAATATCTGTATCTATATCCATCGTTTTGATGATTGGTTGCATCGCACCCTTTGGCATGTAGTCCATATTTCTCATAATTTGATCATAGAGTTTCAAGTCAGATTGTGCTTTATCTTCCCCTACATAATACTGCACTTGGAGTATCCCTACAGACTCTTTTGCAGTAGAAAAAATATTTTCCACCCCTTTAATTGCACGAATCTTTTTTTCTAAAGGCTCAATAATTACTTTTTGTATCTCCGAAGCACTCGCTCCTGGCATAGCAACTATAACAGCCCCACCAGCTACTTTGATCTGTGGGTTTTCTTCTCGTGGAGTAAGATGTAATGCCATATAGCCAATCGCTAAAATAAAAAAAGCCAATACTATAGTAAGGGGATGATTGATAAATATCCGTGCAAGTTTTCCTGCAATATTTTCATGGTGTTGCATACAAGATCCTTATTTTGTTTCTATAAACACAGTAGAGTACATCCCTGGATATATATTGGCAACTTTTTCAAAAGAGAGTTTGATAGTAAATGAATGTGTCATAGGATTTGAGCTTGGGATAATCGCTACTATTTTTCCTTTTGTTTCTATATTCATAGAAGGTATTTGGATACTTGCTTCTTGTCCTAAATAGATGTTTTTCAAATCATTTTCACTTACTTCTGTTTTTATCTGTAAACTACTCAAATCGGACAAAACTAAAGCTGGCATTCCAGGGATTGCCATCTCACCTGCTTTGATATTCTTTTTCACTATTACCCCATCATTTGGAGCTTTTATAGTCAAATATCTGTATTGATTTTCTACTTCTTGAACTTGTAGTTTTGTTATTTGTACCATATCTTTTAGATTTTTAGTACCCAACTCTAATTGTTCCACCTCAAATCGTGAGACAAGTCCTTTTGTATACAACCTTTGGTATCTTTCAAAGTTTCTTTTCATAGCTAGATATTGGTTCTCATACATCTGAACACCCAAAATTGCTTGTCGTTTTTTACTATCTATCTCTGTTGAATCAATTGCATATAAAAGTGTCCCTTTTTTAATAATATCACCCTCTGAAACATTCACACTTTTAATAAATCCCATAAATCTACTTGTGATATATTTTTCGTTATCAGAGATAACGGTTGCACTTAATTCAATTGTTTTTGCATACAAAAGAGTGCTAAAAAACATGAAACTCACTGTTATAATTGTTATAATTTTTTTCATTGTAGATTTTCTCCTAAAGATATCTTGAGTTGAGCAGCTGCTAGTGATGTTTCATATTGTGCCAAAATCATTTCAGCATTTGCTTTTTGTTGGTTTGCTTGTTGTAACAGTAAATTACTCATATTAATAAGATGATTTTTATACAACTCTTCAGATTGTTCTAGCACTTCATCCGATAAATTATTAGCTTTTATTTTCTGTTTGAGTATTTTTTGTTTTGCTTCTAAAGTAAGGATATTTTTTTTCACTTCAAGTGCAATAGCATCTTTCATATACTCAAGATAATAGTGTGTTTTTTTATACTCTATTTTTGCTTTCTCTTTTTTAGCAGTCTGTAAAAAACCATCAAATAAGTTGTATGACAATCCAATGGCAGCCATATAATAATCTTTATTATTCTGTATATTATTGAGTTGATTATCATTATATCCATACTCAATTTGAGCACCTATTGTGGGATATAATGCAGATTTTTCCATCTCTATTTTTGTTTTCATAGTTTGCGTATTGTACTTCATAGCGAGAAAATCTTCTCGTTTTGTGTGGGCTTTTTTTTGGAGTGTTTTGATAATATTAGCTTTATTTGTCATATTTTTAAACTCCTGAACATCACTTATTTCTGTATCTGATGTTAAAAATTGTAAATAAGAGATAGCCAATTCATATCGGTTTTTTGCAGTGACACTTGAAGAATCTATTCCCATATCCCGTACTTTTGCCTGCTTTACATCTATAGAGGTTACTAGTCCTTCTTTATACAACTCGTTTGCAAATGTCACAAATGAAGTCATAGCTTTTTTTGCTTTTTGGGTAGCTTTGATAAACTCTTTTGCAGCAACTGCACCATTATACGCTTTAAGAACCTCTAAAGTGAGTAATTTCTCATCATAATTATACTGTGCATTTTTTGCTAAAACTTGAAGTTTTGCCATCTTTTTTGCATTTTGGAGTTTAAATCCTGTAAATAAAGGAACTGTATAAGTAATTTTTGTTTCAAAATTTGTGCGTGATTTTGGAGAGTTTAAATCTTCTGGTTTTGTGGATAAAAGTTCGTCCATTTTTGTTGCACCTGACATATCAAATTCATTAAATCCAAAGTCACCAAAACTTGCCTCTCGTGAAGACAACTTCATCCCAAAAATATATCCTGCATTGTTAGTATTAGAGATATTTTCATTAAAAACAATAGTTCCATAGTCATAACTTTTTGCAATATTTAGATCTTCTTTTGATTGTTTTATAATTAACTTTTTTGCTTTTAATCCTTTGTTCTTTTCCAATGTTTTGAATAATGCGGTATCAAAATCTATAGTATAACCAAATAATATTATTGGACAGAAGATTAAGAGTATTTTTTGCATCTAGTTTCCTTATTGTTTTCTAACTTTTAATAGATAGTAGTATAATCATTCTTAATAAGTTTTGATGCTGAGTATTTTTATAGGGTATTAGAAAAAAGAGTGCTTACTTATCTGACTCTTCTACAAATAAATTCCTTTAAATAACTTTATAAATAATATTTACTTATCAAACATTGTGTTTAAATTAGTTATCATATATTTAATCTTTTAATAGGAATTAAAAATGACCATCAAAACAAAAATACTCCTTCCTTTATCATTACTTATCACAGTCGCTTTTATAATTTTAGGGTACCAAATGCTTTCAAATAATTATGATTTGCATTTTGATGATCTCAAAACAAAAGAGCACCTTATAGCGAACGATGGAGCAAAATATGTAGATAATTATCTTCAATCAAAAATAGATATTATCAATTCACTCTCCAACAAAGTTTCCCATTTTGATAGGTACACCAAGCTAGAAGATTTACATCAAATTTTAAATTTATCAAAAGATGCAGGTGGATTTGGTTCTGTTTATATTGGATTTGAAAATGATGGTTTTATGACACGCTGGAGTGGTCGAGATACTACTCCACAAAAAGACAACTATGATCCACGAAGTCGACCATGGTACAAATCAGCTCTTAGTTCACAAAAAGCAGGGGTAACCACACCTTATATTGATAGTGCTACAAAAAAACTTACCATCTCTATATATGCTCCTATTATACAAAATAATACAATAATAGGTGTAGTTGGATCTGATATATTTTTGGATGCAATTGTATCAACTGTATTAAATATCAATATTGATGATTATGGTTTTGGATATTTAGTTGATGAAAATGGAAAGATTCTGATCCATAAAGATACTCAACTTGTAAATAAACTGAACAAATCTTTCAATGAAGTAATAGATACAAGTGATAAATTTGCACAAGTAGAAAAAGACGAAAAGGAAAAACTACTTGCCATAGCACAAATAAATTCTACCAAATGGTACTTGACTGTTGAAATAGATAAAGAGAAAGCATTTGCACCTATTTATATTGGATTAACTTTTATCGCTCTTTTTGCTCTTTTTTTCTTATTGATTACTATAGTGATTTTGTATCTTTTTCTCAACAAAATACTTTCTCCTCTTAATGATTTCCAGTCAGGACTTTTAAGCTTTTTTGCATATCTTAATAGAGAAACTTCACAAGTTAATACACTTGATTCAAATACAAATGATGAATTTGGAGATATGGCAAAAATTGTAAATGAAAATATACAAAAAACAAAATCTCTCCTAGACCAAGATCAACAGCTTATGGAAGAAGCAAAAATTGTTATCAATAAAGTAAAAAGAGGATGGTATTCTCAGCATATCGAATCAAATACCAACAATGCTTCGTTAAATGCGTTTAAAAACGATGTAAATACTATGATTAAAACAACCAAAAAACACTTCTCTACTATAAATAAAACATTAAACCAGTATACACATTATGATTATACACAAGAACTTGTATTGGAAGATATTGAAAAAGATGGGATTTTAGAAACCTTAACTATCGACATCAACAAACTTAGAAATTCTATCAATGAGATGTTAACCAACAATAAACGCAATGGTCTTACACTTCAAAGCAGTGCGAATAGTTTGATGGATAATGTAGATGTTTTAAGTACAGCTTCTAACAACACAGCTGCTAGTTTAGAAGAGACTTCTGCAAGCTTAGAAGAGATTACTGAAACTATTAATAATAACACTAGTAATGTAGTAAGTATGTCACTCTATGCAAATGAGCTAATCAATTCTGCAAACGAAGGGGAAGAACTCGCAACACAAACAACACTCTCAATGGATGATATAAATACCCATATTTATGAGATCAATGAAGCTATAAGTGTAATAGATCAAATAGCATTCCAAACAAATATTCTCTCACTTAATGCCGCAGTAGAAGCTGCAACTGCGGGTGAATCAGGAAAAGGATTCGCAGTAGTTGCTCAAGAGGTTCGGAATCTCGCGAGTAGAAGTAGTGAAGCTGCCAATGAGATCAAAAAACTTGTAGAGAATGCAACAAACAAAGCAAATAATGGGAAAAATATAGCAGATAAAATGATCTCAGGGTATCATAACCTCAATCAAAATATATCCAAAACACTCACTCTTATCAAAGATATAGAAGCATCAAGTAAAGAACAACAATCTGGTATAGAACAAATTAATCATGCAGTCACAACATTAGATACACAAACACAAAAAAATGCAAATGTTTCTCTCAAAACAAAAGAGATAGCAAACAATACATTGCATCTAGCTACTACAGTAGTAGAAGATACACAAAAGAAAAAATTTAGAGAAACAAAGTTTCCTAATAAATAAAAGAGGAAGCATTGTATAAAAAATTTTATTTATTTACAATACCTATTATTCTGATACTTTGTACTTTTTATATTACAGGATGTACTGAAAAAGAGAAGAAAAAAGAGTATAAAACTCCAAAAAAGGAGACAACTTTTATTCACTTTTATCCTACAAATAAAGATACACAAAAACTTACAAAACAACAAACTATTTATCTTCCTGTATACTCACATGTATATACATCAGAAAATCTACACGAACCCATGGGTATTACATTAAGTATTAGAAATACTGATTTTATCAATTATTTGTATATAAAAGAGATTGTCTACTATAATACCTATGGTGATTTAATCGACTCGTATATAAAAAAACCACATATACTTAAACCTATGGCATCTATTGACTTTGTTGTTGATTTACGAGATATGAGAGGTGGTTCTGGGGCAAATTTTATTATAAAATGGGCAGGTTTAGAAAATATAACTATCCCTATAATACAAGCAGTTATGGTCAATAATTCAGGAAATAGAGCATTTTCTTTTATAACAAATGGGCATATACTCCATAAAACCCCTAAAATTAAGGGATTTTAGAAGAAATATAAGTTTTAAGTAACTTACATCATACCTCCAGGCATACCGCCCATTCCACCCATATCTGGCATAGGTGCAGCAGATACACTATCAGCTGGTACATCAGAAACTGTTGCTTCTGTTGTTAATAATAATGATGCTACAGATACAGCATTTTGCATAGCAACTCTTTCTACTTTTGTAGGATCAACGATACCAGCTTCAAACATATCTACATATTCTCCACTTGCAGCATCAAAACCAATATTAACATCTGTATTTTTAGCAATCTCATTTACCACAACACCCGCATCAAAACCAGCATTTGCAGCGATTTGTTTCATAGGAGCAGTTACCGCTCTAATGATAATATCAGCACCAATTTGCTCATCACCGATTAAATCATGACTTACTTTTAATGCAGCTTTGATAAGTGCAGCACCACCACCAATTACGATACCCTCTTCAACAGCAGCTCTTGTAGCAGATAAAGCATCATCAACTCTATCTTTTTTCTCTTTCATCTCTGTTTCAGTAGGCGCTCCAACTTTAATTACAGCCACACCACCAGAAAGTTTTGCAAGTCTCTCTTGTGCTTTTTCTTTATCATATTCACTTGAAGTATTTTCAATCTCATTTCTGATTTGAGCAATTCTAGCATCAACAAGTTCTTTTACTCCAGAACCATCTACGATAGTTGTATTATCTTTATCAATCACAACTTTTGCAGCAGTTCCTAAGAAATCCATAGTTGCAGTTTCTAGTGTCATACCCATCTCTTCAGAGATAACAGTTGCACCAGTTAAAGTTGCAATATCTTGAAGCATAGCTTTTCTTCTATCACCAAAACCAGGGGCTTTTACAGCAGAGATATTTAAACTTCCTCTTAATCTATTTACAACTAAAGTAGATAAAGCTTCACCATCTACATCTTCAGCAATAACTAAAAGTGGTCTTTGTGTTTGATTTACCGCTTCTAAAATTGGTAATAACTCTTTTAGAGAAGATATTTTTTTATCACAAAGTAAGATAAATGGAGCTTCCATCTCAGCCGTCATTTTTTCTACATTTGTTACAAAATATGGAGAAAGATACCCTCTATCAAATTGCATACCCTCAACTACATCTAGTTCATCTTCGATCCCTTTAGCCTCTTCAACAGTAATAACACCATCTTTACCAACTTTATCCATAGCTTCAGCAATCATATCACCGATTTGAGTATCTGAATTTGCAGAGATAGTAGCCACTTGAGCAATCTGATCTTTTGTATCAACTACTCTTGACATCGCTTTAAGCTCTTCCAAAATTGAAGCACTTGCTTTATCCATACCTCGTTTGAGTTGTACGGGATTTGCTCCAGCTGTTACATTTCGTAACCCTTCTCTAAAAATAGATTCTGCTAAAACAGTTGCTGTTGTAGTACCATCTCCAGCTTCATCATTTGTTTTTGATGCAACTTCTTTAACCAGTTGAGCTCCCATATTTTCTAAACTATCAGCTAGTTCAATCTCTCTAGCAACTGAAACACCATCTTTTGTAATAGTAGGAGATCCAAAAGATTTTTGTAATAATACATTTCTTCCTCTAGGACCCATTGTTACTTTTACTGCATCTGCTAATTGTTTTACACCACTATACAGTTTGTTTCTTGCATCATCACTAAAAAATATCTCTTTTGCCATTATTTTGTCTCCTCAAATTTACCTAAAACTTCAGCTGTTTCCATCACTAAATAATCTACACCATCCACTGTTACCTCTGCACTTCTTGCAAATTTAGTATAGATAACTGTATCTCCAACTTCTACTTCTTTTACCTCTGAACCAATTGCAACAACTTGTGCTGTTGTTGGTTTTTCTTGTGAAGCATTATCAGGAATAATAATTCCACTTGCTGTTTTTGTAACTACTTCTTGTACTTTTAAAAGTACTCTATCACCTAATGGTTGAAAGTTCATTGTAAGTTCCTTTTATTGTTATGAGTTTCTAATACTCAAGTTTGATATTATATTTAGCACTCATTTATTTTGAGTGCTAGAATTGTATAGGATTTTTGTTTTTTTGTCAATTAAATCAAGCTTAAATAAAGTGTAAACTACCAATCAAAATAACTCCAACATCTTCACCACTTCATCTACCTCAAAACATTTAAGAGTTGTTTTCAATGTTGGTTTTTGTGCAATTATTGCTTTTGTTATTCCTTGTGAACTTGCTTCTTTAAGTCGTGTTTCCATACTATACACATCTTTTATCTCGCCTGTCAAACTTACCTCTCCTATAAAAATCGACTCTTTTGAAATAGGTCTATTTCTAAAACTAGAGATAATAGCAGCAACTACAGCTAGATCACACGAACTCTCTTTAACTTTGATACCACCACTTATATTGATATACACATCATAGGCATTTAAGGGTAAATCTAACTTCTTTTCTAAAAGAGCCAAAAGCATATTAAGTCTGTTAGTATCAAATCCAGTCGCACTTCTTTTTGGATTTGGATAGGTAGATTCTGTCACTAGTGCTTGTACTTCAAGTATCAGAGCTCTACTTCCCTCAACAGCGACCGTTAAACAGCTCCCACTTTGTGCTTTTGTAGAGTCAAAGAATCTTCTATTAATATCTTTGGCACTCTCTAACCCATTTTGTGTCATCTCAAAAATACCTATTTCACTTGTACTTCCAAATCTATTTTTAAAACCTCGAAGCATCCGTATCTCTTTTGAGCTTTCCCCCTCAAAATACAAAACTGTATCTACCATATGCTCTAATACACGAGGTCCTGCAATACTTCCATCCTTTGTGATATGTCCGATGATAAACATAGCGATACTAGTTTCTTTTGCTTTTCTCATCAGTTCAAAGGTTATCTCTCGTACTTGTGATACACTTCCTGGAGCTGAAGTAAGCTTATCACTGTATATAGTTTGTATAGAATCAATGATTGCTATCTCATAATCTTCTCTTAATAACTCATCTTGAATAGCTTCAAGTGATATTTCAGAAAGCAAAAAAAGTTTTTCCTCATTTGCATCAAGTCTCGTTGCACGCATTTTTATCTGTCCAGCACTCTCTTCACCCGAAACATATAAAACTTTTTTACCACTTTTTGCAAGATTTCCTGCTATTTTTAAAAGTAGCGTAGATTTACCAACCCCTGGACTTCCACCTATAAGAGTAAGACCACCTGGTACTATTCCTCCCCCTAAAACTAAATCAAACTCTTCATTGTTTGTAGAAAATCGTGTGATATTATCTTCTTCTATTTGAGTGATAGGGGTCGCTTTTGAAGCTTGTGAAGATGCTTTTGCTATTTTTTTGACCACCTCTTGTTGTTGGCTTGAGAGTTCTACAAAACTATCCCATCCTCCACAACTAGGACATTTTCCTAACCACTTTACACTTTGTTCTCCACAATGTTGACACTCAAATACTGATGATTTTTTTTTAGCCATTTATTTTCCTATTGGTGTAATACATATTTTATTTTAAATTATAGTGTAATTAATTGAA
>Ga0193954_1000628_pt1 | contig 20085 bp, 22 predicted proteins | sample BB_5_MG_FD_140340 | JGI IMG/M metagenome (GOLD analysis project Ga0193954, IMG submission 140340) | Microbial mat bacterial communities from the Broadkill River, Lewes, Delaware, United States - BB_5_MG | ecosystem: Environmental > Aquatic > Freshwater > River > Microbial mats | place: USA...
AAAAAATCTATTAGAAAATTAGAAATCATCAAAAAGATGAGAGAAGAAGGTCAATTAGACTTACTTACTAAAAAAGAAGCATTAATGCTTACTAGAAAAGAAACTAAGTTAGAATTATACCTTGGTGGAATTAAAGAAATGCACACTATTCCAGATATGATGTTTGTATTAGATGCTGTTAAAGAAAAAATTGCTATTCAAGAAGCAAGAAGATTAGGAATTACTGTTGTAGCTCCTTTAGATACTAACTGTGATCCAGATGTTGTTGATTTACCAATTCCAGGTAATGATGATGCAATCAGATCAATTCAATTATTCTGTAACGAAATGGCTGCAGCAATGAATGAAGGTAAAGCATCAAGAGAAGAAGAAGTTGAAGAAGAAGCTCCTGTTTCTACTGAAGAAGTGGCAGAAGTTGTAGCTGAAGCAGTTGCTGAAGGTGAAACTGAAGTAAAGACTGAGGAAGCGTAATTATGGCAGGGGCAACTCCAAAATTAATTAAAGAATTAAGAGAAAGATCTGGTGCTGGAATGCTTGATTGTAAAAAAGCTTTAAATGAGTGTGATGGTAACATTGACGAAGCAATCAAATATTTAAGAGAAGCAGGTTTATCTAAAGCTGCAAAGAAATCTGCAAATGTAGCTGCTGAAGGTATTATCACTATTTTAGTTAATGATGATAATACAAAAGCAACTATGACAGAGGTTAATTCTCAAACAGATTTTGTTGCAAAAAATGAGCAATTCCTTTCATTAACTAATGGAATTACTGCTCATGCACAAGAAAACAATATCAACGATGCTGAAGCCTTAGCTGCTTCAACAATTGAAGGTAAAGATTTCCCAACTTTCTTAAATGAGAAAATTGCTGTAATTGGTGAAAATCTTGTTGCAAGAAAAGTTACTAATGTTGAAGGTACTGTTGTTAATGGTTACGTTCACTTAGGTAAAGTTGGTGTTATTTTAGCTGCAACTTGTGATGAAGCTGCTAAAGAAAAAACTGTTGATTTATTAAAGAAAGTTGCAATGCATGCAGCTTCAATGAAACCAACTGTAATTTCTTATAAAGATTTAGATGCTGATTTTATTGCTTCTGAAAATAAAGCAATTATTGCAGATATTGAAAAATTAAACATTGAGTTACATAGACTTGGTAAACCAGAAAAAAATATTCCTGAGTATGTTTCAAGAGTACAATTAACTGAAGAAGCTATTGCAACTGCTGAAGCTTCTATGAAAGAAGAATTATTAGCTCAAGGTAAACCAGAGAAAATTATTGGAAACATCGTTAAAGGTAAAATTGCTAGATGGATTGAAGATAATTCTCAATTAGATACTGCTCACGCATTATTATCTCAAAAATACGTTATGGATGATTCAATGACTGTTGAAGAAGCTATTAAAGCTTGTGATGCATCAATTGAATTAACTTCATATGTAAGATATGAGTTAGGTGATGGTATTGAGAAAAAAGAAGAAGATTTTGCTGCAGAAGTTGCTGCACAAATGAGTAAATAATATAAACAATAAACTTTGATTATTAAGGATTTCATGCTATGAGTGTCACAGAACAAGAAGAGTCACTCATGGCTGATAACCTTTTGCTACAAGCAAATAATATCTCTCATAAATTCGATTATGAATTATTCAACAATATTACATTATCTCTAAAGAAAAAAGAATCAATTGCAATTATAGGTATGAGTGGAAGTGGTAAATCTACTTTCTTAAATATTTTATCATCATTATTAACTCCCTTTTCAGGTGAAGTAATTTATGATAATAAAGATTTATATTCTTTAAAACAAAAGAAACTTTTAAATATAAGAAGAGAAGATTTCGGTATAATTTTTCAAGCACATTATTTATTTAGAGGTTTTACAGCGAGTGAAAATTTAGATATTGCTACTCTTTTAAGTGGAGAAGATGTATCAAAAGAATTACTTGAAGATTTAAAAATTGATCATGTTTTAAATCAAGGTGTTGGAGAGTTAAGTGGTGGACAACAACAAAGACTTTCAATTGCACGAATTATGACAAAGAAACCGAAGATTATATTCGCAGATGAACCAACTGGAAATTTAGATAAAGATACAGCAAATATTGTAATGGATACACTATTTAATTATATTAAAAATAACGATGCAGGCTTAATATTAGTAACACATGAAGACGAATTAGCTAATAAGTGTGACAAAGTTTATAAACTAGAAAACTTAATACTTCAGGAGTTAAAATGAATTTGCTATTGATATGTGAAACAGCAATTATAGAACAAATTTTTTCACTTGTATGTAAAAAGTTAAATATTGATTTAACAGTAACAAAATCAAATGATGTAAGTGAAAAATATGACTTAATAGTTGTTGATCAGAACTTCATTGATGATAAATTTAATATAATTAAGCAGTTTTCAAAAAAACTAGGTGCAATTTCTAGTGAAGAATTACCTTTTGATAAATCAAGAGATTTTATAATTCCTAGACCTTTTTTACCTACAAAATTACAAGAAATTTTAAAAGAACAATTTAGTATTATTAATGAAGATGATATTTCTTTAAAAAATGATGAGTATAAAAATACTAGTAATTATATTGATTCAAATGTATATAAGACAGATAAAGTTGAATATGAAGAAGATGAAGATGTATCAGTGCCTATTATCACTGATTATGTTGAATCATTAGCTGAAGATGTATATTTAGATCTTGAAGAAGATAACGATGAAAGTATAGTTACTTTGGCTTCATTAAATAATGGTGGTATTTTGGATAATTCAGAATTATCTAAAATAAATGATATCTTAAAAGAAGAAGTTATTCATAACGAAGTTGTTATGAATAAGAATGATTGGAAAGATATCTCTGATATTATTGATGACGCATTAGATGAAGTTAAAGAGTATGAGTTTGATTTAAATGAACCTGCTTCAAATGAAAACCTCTTAAAGCTTGTATTAAGTGATTATAATATTACAGAGTTAAAGCCTTTACTTGAAAAATTCAATCAAGATACAATTGATAGACTTTCTCATGGTGAGAGCATTGATATTAGGTTAGTATTAAAGGATGTAAATTGATTAGTGAAAAAAAAGGTGCAATATTAATATTATCAGGACCTAGTGGTTGTGGTAAATCAACTTTATTAAAAGAAGTTTATAAAGAAATAAATGACTATTACTTTTCAATTTCAACAACAACCAGAGAACCAAGAGTTGGAGAAGCTAATGGTGTTGATTACTTTTTTGTTTCAAAAGAAGAATTTGAACAAGATATAAAAGATGATAATTTTTTAGAATATGCTTCTGTTCATGGGAATTATTATGGTACATCTTTAAAGCCAATTAATAAAGCTTTAGAAGAAAAGAAACTTGTAATCTTTGATATTGATATTCAAGGGCATGAATTAGTACGAAATAAGCTTGATTCTATTGTAACTTCTGTATTTATTACAACTCCATCATTAAAAGTATTAGAAGATAGATTAAATAGTAGAAACACTGATGAAAAAGTAGTAATTGAAAATAGAATAAAAAATGCTAAAACTGAAGTTGAATATTTTAGAGATTATGATTATTTGATAATAAATGATAATTTAGAAGAGGCTTCAAAACAACTAGTTTCCATTGCAAATATTACAAGAGTTAAAACTAAGTTGTTTAATAAAGATATGATAGTATCAAGTTGGTTGTAAAACCTAGTCGATACTATCATATCCTACCGGCCTATTAAAATAATAACCTTGACAATAATCTATTCCTAACTCTTTTATCTTTTCATAGATTTCTTCGCTTGATACATACTCTGCAACAGTTTTTACTTTAAATTCTTTAGAGAAATTAGCAATTGTACTTACAATAATTTCTAAATCTTTTGATGTTGTAATATTTTCTATTAAAGAACCATCAATTTTTACAAAATCAATATCTAAAAGTGTTAATAAGTTAAAGTTAGAATATCCTGCTCCAAAGTCATCCACACCAACTGAACAATTAAATTTTTTTACATTTTCAATAAATTTTGTAACTTCATTAAAATCAGAAATCTCTTCAGACTCTAAAATTTCGAATTCTAAAAGACTTGTATACTCTTTGTTTTTTTCTAAAATATCATAAATAAAAGCTGTTGTTTCATCATTAGCAATATCATCAAATGAAACATTTACAGAAACTCTTTTATTTTTATTTTTAATTAATTCAAAAGAGTCATTGATAATAATCTTAATAATATTAGGATAGAGTTTAGTTCTTTTTGCAACATCTAAAAATTTTGCAGGTGCAATTTCTTTTCCATCATGTGTTATATATCTAATTAGTGCTTCATACTTATAAACTTCTTTTGTTTCAGCATTTACAATTGATTGGAAGTATGCTTTAAACAACTTATCTTTAAATCCTATTTTAAGTTGTTTAACCCATTTTATATTTTCTTCAAAAGATTCTTGAATATTAAAAGATTCATTATAAATCATAATTCTTTGATGTTTAGCTCTTGCATAATTTATAACTCTTTGCGTATATTTATAAGCTCTTGAACCATCACCTTTTGCGATTCCTATTGTAATATTAATATCAATCTCTTCTTCATTTATACATAAAGCATCTTTTTCAATCTTATCAGCAAAAGAAGAACACTGATCATAAAATGAAGATACCTCTAAACTTTTATTTAAAGAGACAATCGCAAACTTATCTGCATCCATTCTATAAATTGTAAAATCCGAACTATCAAAATAATTTCTTAATAAATTAGCTAATTCGTGTAAGATGATATCACCATTTAATTCACCAAAAAGATCATTTATTGTTGAGAATTCATCAATATCTAAAAGAGCCATTAATTCAATATTCTTGTTTTGTTCTAAATCTTTTTTTAGTCTATTTCTATTTGGAAGATTAGTTAATTTATCAATATATAAATCTTTTAATTCATGATAAAGAAGTGATTGTGACATTACTTGTAATAATTTTGATATATCAATTGGTTTTAATACATATTTATCAATACCAATATCAATTGCTTCTAATAAATACTCTTTATTTGAAAAAGCAGTTGCTACAATAATTGGAATATTTAAATTGTGTTTCTTAATCTCTTTTACCATTTCTAAACCATTAAGAATTGGCATATTTACATCAGTTATGATTAAATCGATTTCATTTTCATGTTCTCTAAATAAGTCAAGACCTTCTTGACCATTCTTTGCAACATACTGCTTTTTTGTGAAGCCTTTTAAAATTTGATGAGTAACTTCTCTTAAATCTTTTTCATCTTCAGCGTATAATATAGTAACGTTTTTTAGTATTGATATATTGTTTATCATTAAGAATCACTCCAATGTTATTAAGGTATAATAACATAATTTAACATAATAAATAAAGTAAAACTAATAAAATAATAAAATAATAAAATATTAATAGGAAGTTATGAGTGTCTCAGGTAAAATGTAATCATTGTCATTTAAGTTTTGACGATGAAATAATGATAAAAGAAGAAGAATTAAACTTCTGTTGTAAAGGCTGTCAAGGAGTTTACCATTTACTTAAAAGTGATGGATTAGACTCTTTTTATGATAAGTTAGGGAATAAAACTATTACTCCTCCTTTAAATTTAGATGCTGACGATATTTCAAAATTTGATACTCCAAGCTTTATGGATAACTATACAACAATTAATAAAGATGGCTTTTATGAAGTTGATTTAATAATTGAAGGAATACATTGTGCAGCTTGTGTATGGTTAAATGAAAAAATACTTCATGATACTAAAGGTTTAATTGAAGCAAATATAAATTTTACTACAAATAAAGCTAAGGTTATTTGGGATGATGATGAATTAAAACTATCAGATATTATACTTAGGATTAGATCAATCGGATATAACGCATATGCATATGATTCATCAATTGCGGATGAAAAAGCAACAAAAGCAAAACGTGAATATTTTATTAAAATGATGGTTGCAGTAATTGCAAGTATGAATATTATGATGTTAAGTGTTGCAAAATACACTGGCTTTTTTACAGGAATTACACCTGAAGTTATGCATATGATTCATATAGGTGAATTTTTATTAGCTACACCTGTTTTATTTTATTCAGGATGGGTATTTTTTAAAGGTGCTTATTTTGGTTTAAAAAACAAAATTTTAAATATGGATTTCCTTGTAAGTTCAGGTGCACTTTTAACCTATATATATTCACTATTTATTTTATTTGGTGGAAAAGGTGAGAGTTATTTTGATTCGGTTGCTATGATTATTACCTTTGTATTAGTTGGAAAGTACCTTGAGGTAATAGGTAAAAAATCAGCAGTTGATACACTTGATAAAATAAAATCGTCACTACCTTTAGAAGCTGTTGTTGTTGATGGTGAGAATAAAAGGCAAGTAGCTTTAAATAGTATAAATATTGGAGATATAGTTGAAATTAAAACAGGAGAAAAAGTACCTGTAGATGGAATTATAATTAAAGGTGAGGGTACTTTTGATGAAGCTAGTTTAACAGGTGAATCTGTACCTATTTTTAAAAAAGTTGGAGATACAGTATATAGTGGTACAATAAATAGCAATAATTTAATTCACTTTGAAGTTACAAAAGATTTCAAAAACTCTACTTTTTCATCTATTGTTACATTACTTGAAGACTCTTTAAACTCAAAACCAGAAATCCAAGATAAAGCAAATGAATATTCAAAAGGCTTTACTTTAACTATTTTAACTCTGTCTTTATTAACTTTTATAGTTTGGTATTTCTTTGGACTTGATTTAGGATTTGATTATGAAGGGACTAATCATTTTGAGAAGTCATTTATTGTAGCAATTTCTGTAATTGTAATAGCTTGTCCTTGTGCACTAGCACTTGCTACTCCAATTGCAAGTTTAATAGGAATCTCTGAGTTAGCTAAAAAAGGTCTTTTATTTAAAGAAGCAAAGTTTATAGAATCTCTTGCAAAAGTTAATACTGTAGTTTTTGATAAAACTGGAACTTTAACAAAAGGTGAACTTTCTGTAAAAAAAGCTTTAGTATTTAATGAAAATAGTGATAAATTAAATCTACTTTATTCATTATTAGATACATCTACTCACCCAATCAGTAAGTCTGTTAAGAAGTATTTGTTAGAAAAGTATGATTTACAATTACAAAAACTAAATAATATTAAAAATATCGATGCAAAAGGAATGAGTGCTGAGTTTATAAATACTAATGGAAAAGTAGCTAAATTACTTGGTGGAAATCTTGAATTAATGTTAGAGGAAAATATTAAATATGATTTAACTATTGAAAATAGTGTATATATTTTTGCAATAGATAATGAAGTAATAGCAAGTTTTGAACTTGTAGATGAAGTGAAAGATTATGCAAAAGATTTAATAAAATATTTACAAGATAAAAATATTGAAGTTATTATGCTAACAGGAGATAATCAGCAAGTCGCTTCAAAAGTATCAAGTTCATTAAATATTAAAAAATATCTATCAAAACAAACACCTATTAGTAAAGCTGAGTATATCAAAAAACTAAAAACTGACGGTAAAATTGTTGTAATGGTAGGTGATGGAGTAAATGATAGTGTTGCTCTTTCAAACTCTGATGTTGCAATTGCAATGGGAACATCAGCTGATATTTCTATGGAAGTTTCTGATATCGTTTTACTAAACTCATCTTTACCTTCATTAAAAGATGCTTTTGAAATTTCAAGTAGAACATATAAGTTTATAAAGCAAAATTTAGCTATATCTTTAGTATATAACTTAATCACAATTCCTTTTGCGATGTTTGGATATGTGATTCCTTTAGTTGCTGCATTATCAATGAGTTTAAGTTCATTAATTGTGGTGTTAAATTCACTGAGAATTAAAATTAAATAGGAAAATAAATGATAAATGATACACTTTTTTTTATGTTAATAGTTGGAATAATAATATCAGCAGGTTTATTGCTTTTATTTGTATGGGCTGCAAAAAATGGTCAATTTGATGATTCAAATAAACTTATTGATGGAATGTTATTTGACAGTACAGATGATTTAAATGATGCTATAAAAAAAGAAAAGAAAATTAAAGATGCTAAAGAAGCTAAGGCATTAAAAGTAGAAAAAGAAAAAGCTAGTCATAAAAATGACTAGCTTTTAAGAAGTAAATCTAATTACATTGCTGCAATTTGTTTTGCTAAATCAGCGATATCAGCGTCAGATAATTTCATTACTTGACCTTTCATAACACCTTTCATAGCTCCACCATAAGAACCGTCTTTATATCCGTTTAATGCAGCAGTTGTTTTAGCAACATCCCAACCAGCAATAATTTGTGATTTACCTAAAGCTTTTTTCTCAGCTTTTTGCCCGTGACATGCAGCACATGATGCAAATGACGCAGCAGATAAAGTTACAGCTGTAGCAGCTGCTACTAATGTAGTTAATACAAGTTTTTTCATTGTTTTCTCCTTAAATTTTAAAGCTACATTTTAGCTTTTGTTTTATTTTGCTTAGCTTAATTTTATCAATTAATCTAAGTTACAAATGTAAGTGTTACATTTAATCGTAGATTAATTGTGTATGCAATTTTAATTTTGCAAATATAAAGGCATATTTTTATATAGTATCTTTTAAATTTAAGGTGATAATATTGAATAATGAATTTATTTTAGATATAAAAAATCTAGATTTCTCATATAAAGAAAACAATCCTATTTATAAAAACTTTTCACTATCTTTAAAGAAAGGTGAACTCGTAACTATCTTTGGGAAGAGTGGAAGTGGAAAAACGACTCTTTTTGAGTTAATAATGGGAACTATAAAACCTCAAAATGGAACTATTGAAAAAAAAGAATTAAGTCTTATTTTTCAAGATCCCTATAATTCATTTCATCCAACATATTCTATAGTTGAACAACTTGAAGATGTAGTCCAAAGAAAATTTAGTAAAGAACTAACAGATTTTTTAGAAGAGTTAAATTTACAAAGAGATTTACTTGATAAAAAACCTCATGAACTAAGTGGCGGTCAATTGCAAAGGTGCTCTATTTTACGAGCACTTTTAATGAAACCAAAGTTATTACTTGTAGATGAACCAACATCTGCTCTGGATAATATAATGGCATATGATGTGATGAAACTTCTTGTAAAATATTTAGATTCATGTGCAATATTACTAATAACACATGATGAGCAAATGGCAAAATGGTGTAGCGATAAAATAATAAGGTTAGAAGATAATGAAAAAAACTAATAAAGCAATAGTACTACTTAATATGGGAGGTGCTAGAAGTAAAGATGAACTAAAAATGTTTTTAACAAATATGTTTAATGATGAAAATATATTAACAGTAAATCCTTTTTTACGAAAACTAATAGCATTTTTTATTGTAAATTCAAGACTTAATTCAGCATGGAAAAATTATGAAGAAATTGGAAACGAATCTCCAATAAATAAATTAACAGAAGAATTAGTTTCAAAAGTGAATAATAAAATAGACGAATATAAAACATATCAAGTTATGAGATATACTCCACCATTTGCACCAGATGTAATAAAGCAGATGAAAGAAGATGGAATAGAAGAAGTTATACTTCTTCCTTTATATCCACAGTATTCAACTACTACTACAAAATCTTCACTAGAAGATTTTCAAAGGTATGCTAAAGATACTTTTAAAACAAGAATAATTGAGCCTTTTTACAAGAATGAATTATTTAATAAATGTATTATAAAGGAAATAGTAAAAAATGTTGAAACTCCTAGTGAATATAATCTTATTTTTTCAGCACATGGACTACCTCAAAATATAGTTGACGCAGGTGATCCTTATGAAAAACAGATGATTGAACATGTTGATATTTTAAGTAATATGTTAAAAGAAAAAGGTGTTGATTTTAAATCAATATCTTTAGCATATCAATCAAAAGTAGGGCCATTAAAATGGCTAGAACCATCACTTGATGATGCATTACTTGATTTTAAAGATGATAATGTTCTAATTTATCCAATTGCTTTTATTGTAGATAACTCAGAGACAGATTTTGAGCTAAGTATTGAGTATGAAGAAATTGCAGAAGAAATAGGGATAAATGAATACAAAATTTGTAAATGTGTAAATGCAAGTGATGAGTTTATTGAAGCTATTGAAGATATTATAAAGTAAGGATTTTTATGAGTAAAGATATATTATTAAAAATTGCACATGATTCAATTAGATCAAAATTTGATGAAACAGCAAAAATAGACAAAGAAGAGTTACTTAAAAAGTATCCTTTTTTAGAAGAACCAGGTGCTTGTTTTGTAACACTTAAGTTAGATAATAAATTAAGAGGTTGTATAGGAAGTTTAGAAGTATATGGAATGTTAATAGATGATATTGTAGCAAATGCATATAATGCAGCTTTTAAAGATCCTAGGTTTTTAGAATTAACGCCTGAAGAATATGAAAAAATAGATTTAGAAATATCTATTTTAACTCCAGCATTAAAAGTAGAATATAATAATATAGAAGATTTAAAATCGAAAATAAAAATTGGAGTTCATGGAGTTGTTCTACAAGATGAAGAATCTCGTTCAACATTCTTACCTCAAGTATGGGAACAACTTCCTACATTTGAAGAGTTTTTTAAACAGTTATTATATAAAGGTAGTTTTGAAGAAGATGCTTTAGAAAAAGGTATTAATGTATCTGTTTATGAAGTAATGAAGGTAAGATAGTGAGTATTAGAAAAACTGTAGTTGCTGGAAGTTTTTATCCAAATAAGAAAGAGGAACTTCTTTCTTTAATTAAAAGTTTTTCTACTGTTAACTATCAAAGTGATTTTGATCATATAAATGCAATTATAACACCACATGCAGGTTTTATATATAGTGGAAAACTTGCAAATATCTCTTACTTCTTGTGCTCAAAACAAAAACCTAAAAGAATAGTGGTAATAGGACCTTCTCATCGTGTATATTTAGAAGGTTCACATATTTGTTTAGATGAAGAATACGAAACACCTTTAGGAAATATTCAAGTAGATGCTGAGTTTTCAAAAGCTTTAAAAGAAAAATATTCTTTTTTAAATACAAATGAAGAATGTGCTTTTGAACACTCAACTGAAACACAAGCACCTTTTATAAAATATTACTTTCCAAATGCAAAAATAGTAGAAATCATATATGGAAATCAAGATTTTAATACTTTAAGTAAACTAATAAATGAGCTTATAGAAGATAAAGATAATCTTTTGGTAATTAGTACAGATTTAAGTCATTTTCACTCTTTAGAAAAAGCTAAAGAGCTTGATACTTATTGCATAAATGCTATTGCAAAAAAGAATATTTCTTTTTTAGATTATAGTGAAGCTTGTGGAAAAATAGGAGTAAAAGCTATTTTAAAAACTGCACTTGAAAAATCCTTATATACAAAAGTCTTAGCTTATATTACAAGTTATGATGTTAACAATGATAAATCAAGAGTTGTAGGTTATACAACAGCTTTAGTAGGAAAATAAATGTTTTTATTTAAAAAAATTGTTTCAGCTTTTTTATTGCCAATTCCTATTGGTCTTTTTTTACTTTTATTAGCTTTGTACTTTTTCCTTATAAATTCATATAAAAAAGCAAAAGTTTTTCTAGTTTTAGGTTTTTTATGGTTTGCACTTTTATCTTTTCAACCTATTTCAAATGCAATTATTAATCCTTTAGAAAATTCACATAATGCACTTTTGGATATTCCCAAAGTTGAATATGTATTAGTTTTAGGTTCAGGACATAAAACAAATGAAAACTTAAGTATCACATCTCAAATGTCTAGTGTTGCAAGTGTAAGAGTAAATGAAGGAATTAGAATTTTTAAAGCCTTAGAAAATGAAAATGCAAAAATAGTTTTTTCAGGATATAAAGGCTTTGATAAAAACTATCACTCTTTTATGGCTTCACAACTATCAATCTCTTTAGGTGTTAAAAAAGAGAAAATTATAAAACTTGATAAACCAGTTGATACAAGAGAAGAAGCAAGAGAAATGAAAAAAATTGTAGGAAATAAGCCTTTTATATTAGTTACAAGTGCTTCACATATGAAACGGTCAATTTTACTATTTAAAAAACTAGGCTTAAATCCAATTGCAGCTCCAACTTATCATTTAGGGCATAAATCAGAAAGTTATAGTTCTATTTTTTCAAGTGAAAACTTATATAAAGTAAAAGTAGCTTTTCATGAGTATTTAGGACTCATTTGGTCTTATATTAGAGGATATATTTAAATAAAAAGATAATTTAACCAAAACTTTGATAAAATTGCGACTTTGTTGCAAATAAAGGTAAACATTGGAAATATTAAATATAAAAGAACTCTCTTACTCTTATCAAGAAAACTTCAAGGTTTTAGAAAATATTAATCTAAATATTCAAGACAATGACTTCTTAGCAATCATTGGTCCAAATGGTGGAGGGAAATCAACTCTACTTAAACTTATTTTAGGTTTATTAAAACCTCAAAATGGTGTAATATCAAAAAATATTAAAAATGAGCTAATAGGTTATGTTCCACAAAATACAAACTTAAATCTGGACTTTCCCATAACTGCATTAGAAGTTGTTCTAATGGGTCATATAGGTGGAGCTAAAAAACTTTTTGGTTATAGTAAAGAAGATACAACTTGTGCGATGCAATCACTACAAAAAGTTGGAATGCAAGATTTTGCAAATAGAAAAATAGGTGATTTAAGTGGTGGTCAAAGACAAAGAGTATTTATAGCAAGGGCTCTTTGTTCAAATCCCAAAGCTATGCTTTTAGATGAACCAACTGCAAGTATTGATGTAAAAGGTCAAAAAGAAGTTTATGAACTATTAAAAGAGTTAAATAAATCAATTTGTATAGTTGTAGTTAGTCACGATATTTCAGTTTTATTAAACTATGCTAATAATGTTGCACATGTAAATAAAAATCTTGTTTATCACAATTTAGAAAGTATTCAAAAAGATATACACACAGTAGATGATCACTTATGTGAAGTTGAGCTTTTAAAAGCTTTAGGTAAAACTCAAGTTTGTTGTGATCACAAACACTAATAGGAAAAAAAATGTTAGAAATATTAGAATATGATTTTATTCAAAATGCACTATTAGCTGGAGTTTTAATTTCAATTGCTGCTGGGATTATTGGCTCACTGGTTGTTGTAAATAAGATTACTTTTTTAACTGGTGGAATTGCACATAGCTCTTACGGTGGAATAGGTATTGCTATTTATTTAGGATTACCTGTATTATTTGGAGCTACTGTTTTTGCAATAATAACAGCTGTAATTATTGCAATACTTACTCTTAATAATAGAACTAGAGTAGATGCAATAATAGGAATGATGTGGGCTTTTGGAATGGCAATAGGAATTGTTTTTGTTGATTTAACACCTGGATATAATGTAGATTTAATGTCATATTTATTTGGTTCAATAATTGCAGTTTCAAGTGAAGATATTATGTATATGACTTTTTTAGATATTTTTATTATTTCTATTGTTGTGTACTTTTACAAAGAAATATTAACAGTTTCTTATGATAGCCAATTTGCTAGATTAAGAGGAATAAATGTAAAATTCTTTTACACACTTATTTTAATACTTTCAGCTTTATGTGTTGTTGCTGCTATTAAAGCAGTTGGGTTAATTTTAGTAATTGCACTTTTAACAATACCAACATACCTAGCAGAAACATTTGCAAATAAACTATCTTCAATGATGATTTTAAGCTCCCTTCTTGCAACTATCTTTACTATTTTAGGACTTGTAATCTCTTATACTTATGATATTAGTTCAGGTGCTAGTATTATTATTGTAGCTGTTGTAATTTTAACACTTATAAAGCTTGTAAAAAGAAAGTAAAATTAGAAATAAATAATATATTGTTATTAATATAGCTTTTTACTTGACTTAGTAGTTCATTCAATATCGTACTTTTGAATATATTGAGTAAGGGAAGATTCTTTTTTCTCTGGATACCTTTTCAATCTTTAATTGATATAATTATGTAATAAATTTAACTTGAAGGCTATAGTATGGATTTAAATAAGTATTTTCAAATAAAATTAAAAGAGAATTTCCAAAAAATTTCCAATAAAAAAAGAAAATGTACTCATCCAAATTGTAATAAAAAAGCAATAAAATCACACACTATATCAAGAGCTAGTAATTTATTAAAAATATCTTCTAATGATAATCATGTATATTCTATTTAAAACCCTATCTTTAATATAAATAATAATGATTTAATAAACTTTAAAAGAATTGGTATAAATGAAGCATCAACATATCCATTATTTTGTAAAAAACATGATGAGAGTTTATTTGAATCATTTGAAAAAAATAATACTTTGAAAATAACTCAGAAACATTGCTTTTTATTACACTACAGAATACTCAATAAAACATTATATTTAAAAGAAATAATTCACAGTGCTTTCACGCAGGCTATTTATGAGTTAAAAGAATGTAAAAAATTCATAAAAACAGATGAACTACAAAATTATATAGATGAATTAACATATATTTCAGAGACTATAGGAGAAGAACCTAAAAAGTTGTCTAATCAAAAAAAGAATCTAGACCAACTACTTATCAAACGTAACTATAATAGTCAAAGTTATTATGCAATAATTATTGATAAGATTCCTGAAATACAATGTTCAACAGCTTGGATACCAATGCTAGATTTTAAAAATAATGAATTATTTGATTTAGATAATATTAATTTACATGTACCCTCAATATCAATAGATATATTGGGATATCAAGATAAAGGTATTATATTATTTACTTGGAATAATGCTACAGAATATACATATAGTAATGCTAATATCAAATTCATTAAATCCTTAGATAATATTGTCAATACTGAAAAATCTATAGCAATATTGTATTTAATATTTTCTTTTAATGAAAATATATTTATTAATCCTGATTGGTTTGATAGATTGGATAATAATCAACAAAAAATATTAAAACAAATACAAATTGAAGCAATTGAACGAACTTTTGTTTTAGAAAATTATAATATTCTGAAAGATTTTATTAACTGGAATATTATTGATATAAAAAAGAATATATAGAATTTGTGCCAAATAACCTAAAAAAAAACTATTTTGAAACGAATTTATCTCACCTTCTAAGGTAAAAGTTGGATTGATTCTAAAGATATAGTGAGTAATATTACTAGACAGAATAATTAAATTTTATTTTAATACTAAATTAAATTTAAATTTGGTACAATATTTACATTGATTAAAAAGGTAATTCAAATGTATTTAAGTCAAGATATAAAACCAATTAGTTATTTAAAAGCAAAAACGGCTGATGTAATAAATACTGTAAATCAAAATCAAAGAACAATAATCATAACACAAAATGGTGAAGCTAAAGCAGTTGTTCAAGATATTAAAAGTTATGAAAATTTACAAAATTCATTGAATTTATTAAAACTAATTGTTCAAAGTGAAAATGATATTGAAAATAATAATATTATAGAACAAAAAGAAATGTTTAAAACTCTAGAAGATAAATTATTTGGATCAAATTAAGTGAAACAATTGGAAGTTGTATGGACAAAAAACGCTAAGTTTGATTTAGAACTAATTATTGAATATATTAAAACTGAAAGTTTGGATATAGCAAAAAAAATATTTTTTGAAATAAAAGATGAATGCAATAATCTATATTATTTCCCTCAAAGAAAAAGGATTGTACCTGAATTACAACAAATTGGTATTTTAAAATATAGAGAGATTATTTATAAAAGATGGAGAATAATATATAAAATTGATAATACAAAAGTTTATGTTTTATTAGTAGTAGACTCAAGTAGAAATTTAGAAGATATATTATTTCAAAGATTAATTGATAGAAAATGATTACAAATCCTCTAAAGTGAGGATTTGAGTAGTTTACTATTTAGAAGAGGATAAACCTTTTAAAGAACCTAAAATATCATATTTTTTTAAATATAATAAATTTATCATTGATGTGATTACAATAAAAAGAGCGATAATAACAAGAGGTAGTTTAGGCTCATCTCTAAGTAAAAATTCTGCTACTAAAGCACCTATCATCGCACCAATACCATATAAATAGAAAAAAGCTGTATAAATTAACTCTTTAGATTGTGCTTTAACTCGATTTCTTATTAATAAATAAAAACTGATTAAAAAACCTACGCAAGCTATAAGTATAATAACTCCTGTAAATAGTCTAAAAAATGTTGGATCTATTCCTATTGGTTTAGCCATTTCAATAAAGGCTTGAACTGAAATAGGCCAAGCAAAAAACTTTGATATAACAAATCTTACTAAAAGAAGACCGCTTAAAAGTGTTGTGATTTTCATAAATATATTCATATATTTCCTTAATATTTTTTGATAAATATAATTATAGAATAGTTATTCTAAAATGTCAATATATCAAACAATGTTTATTTAGCTATAATAAGCAAAATTTAAAATAAACGGAATAACTAAAAATGATTGAAAATCAAGAAGAACAGCAAGAACAAACAAAAGAACAAATAATAAACGAAAGAATATATGTAGGTGAAATAAATAAACTTGCAGTATATAGAAAAAGTGAACCAGGTATTTATCTAATAAGTGAAGATAGAGAAGAAGTACTTCTTCCAAATGCTTATGTAACAAATGAAATGGAATTAGGGTCTTTTTTAGATGTATTTATTTATACAGATAGCGAGGATAGATTAGTAGCAACTACACTTGATCCATATTTATATGTAAATGAATTTGCATATTTAGAAATAGTAGATACTGCACCTTTTGGAGCTTTTGTAGATATTGGACTACCTAAAGATATCTTAGTTCCAAAAAATAAACAAAGAAGTATTTTTCATAAAGGACATAGTAAAGTTCTAAAAATGGTTTTAGATGAAAAAACTGATAGATTAATTGCAACAGAAAAATATACACTAGACCAAGATATTAAAGGTTTAAAAGAAAAAGATGAGGTTGAAATATTGGTTTATTCTAAAACTCCTCTTGGATATAAAGTAATTGTAAATGATCAATATGATGGAATGATTTTTCATACAGAGATTTTTGAAAATGTTTACTTTGGCGATAGAAAAAGAGCATATGTTAAAAAAATCAGAGATGATAATAAACTAGACATCTCTTTACAAGAAATTGGTAAAAAAGTAAAAGATGATAAGGTTTATGAACTACTAGTTCAAAATGGTGGAAAAATGAATTTTACATATAAAAGTGATGCAGAAGATATTAAAAAAGCATTTGGTCTTAGTAAAAAAGCATTTAAAGCAACACTAACAAAACTAATAAATGATGAAAAAATTGTCTTAGAAGATAGCTGTATTAGAGTTAAATCGTAACAGTTTAAAATTGATTGCTCTCAATTAAGACAAAATTTATCCGAATTTATTATAATGTCAAGAAATATTTAAAATAAAAGGAAATTATATGGCAACAACAAAATTAAAAGGTAATGAAGTAAATTTAAGCGGAGCTGAGTTAAACGTTGGTGATAAAGCACCAGTTGTAACAGTAGTAGCAAAAGATTTATCTGATGTTCAAATTGGTGGAGAAAATGGTAAATCACAAGTAGTTGTAGTTGTACCATCTTTAGATACTCCTGTATGTGCAGCAGAAACTAGAAAGTTCAATGAGGAAGCTGCAAAAATGGAAAATGCAGAAGTTATCGTAGTTTCTATGGATTTACCATTTGCAATGGGTAGATTTTGTACAACTGAAGGAATTGAAAACTTAACTGTTGGTTCTGATTTTAGAGCAAAAGCTTTTGCTAAATCTTACGGTGTATTAATTGCTTCAGGAGCATTAGCAGGTGTTACTTGTAGAGCAATTTTTGTTATTAATGCATCTGGAGTAATTACTTATAAAGAAATTTGTCCAGAAATTACTGAAGAACCAAACTATGATGCTGCACTTGCTGCATTAAGTGATGCAACTTCAACTTCTTGTTGTGGAACTTGTCAGTAATCAAGGTTTTACATATCTCTATTTGATATACTTCAAAAAGTTAAAAAAAGCCACTTTTTAAGTGGTTTTTTTATTTTAGGAGATCATATGTCAGATACATTCAACACATGGTATAAGAAGTTTTCTTCTCAACCACATCAACCATTTTTCACAAATGGAATAATATTTTTTATTTTATTTATGATGCTTTTTATGGCTTCATACTCAAATGTTTTAAGTTTAGATACTAGTATATTAACTTATCATGCATATACAATGATTTTTGTTGTATTTATTCAATTCTTTCTAGGTTTTCTTTTTGTTGTTTTTCCAAGATTTTTATCTCAAGCAGAAATATCACCAAAAGTTTATATGCAACAATTCCAACTATATTTTATCAGCTCAATTGGGATTTTACTATCTTTAATAGTATTACCTAGTATTACTATTGTTTTTCAAGCATTAATGCTTCTTGCTCAAGTATTAAGCTTTAAACTACTATATTCAATACATAAAAAAAGTATAGTTGCTATTAAAGAAGATACAAAATGGATATTAATAGCATTTTCAACTGGAATTTTAGCTCACTTTTTATTTATTGTTAGTACTTTTGATTTTACTTACTCATTAACAGTTGCGTCATTTGCAATAAATGTAGGGTTTTATCTATTTTTATTTATGATAATTTTTACAGTTTCACAAAGAATGATTCCCTTTTTTACAAAAACGAAAGTACCAACTTATATAATTAATAAATCAAAAAACTTACTGCCTCTTGTTTATGGTTTACTAATTTTTAAAATATTTTTACTTTCATTTGAAAATACAGCTTTTAGCCTTCTTGCAGATATTCCTTTATTAGTGGTATTTACAAGAGAGTTAATAAAATGGAACTTACCTACTTTTAAAGTTACAGCTATTATGTGGGTTTTATTTATCTCATTATATTGGATACCTTTTGCTTTTTTAATATCTGTAATTGAGTCTTTTATGTATTTATATAATCCAGAAATTATTTTTGAAAAAGCAGTAATTCATACAATGGCATTAGGTTATTTTGTAACTGTATTAGTTGGTTTTGGAACAAGAGTAGTTTTAGGACACTCGGGAACTACACCATTTGCTGGAAAGTTTGCAATTACTATATTTATTGCTATTCAAGTTATCGCATTTCTAAGAATATTTACTTCATTCTCTTTAAACTTTGATTTAAATTATATTTTCTTACTAAACCTTACAGCTTTTCTTTTAGTTGCAGGTTTAATTGTTTGGTCAACAAAATATCTTACAATTTTAATTAAGGGTAAATAAAATAATAAGATTCTAAACATACTCTTTACACTAAATATATATAATCATCCTAAGAATATAAATATTTAGAGTAAAAGGGTAAATTATGAATATAATCAAAAAAACAACATGGGATATCTCCTCTTCAGAAGTTACACCCGAAGAGTTGTTTAATAAAAGAAGAACTTTTATAAAATTAGGAGCTGCTTCTTTAGTTGCATCAGGTGCTTTAATAGAAGCTCTTGCAAAAGATAATATTCCTGTTCCTAACTTACAATATCTAAAAGATAAAAACATAAATAATTTAAAACTAAATACTTATGAGCAAATTACAACTTATAATAATTTTTATGAATTTACAACATCAAAAACTGCTGTAAAAGATATGGCTCATACTTTAAAAACAGATAATTGGGAAATAGAAATTGATGGATTAGTTGAAAAACCTATGAAAATTCAATTAGATGATTTAGTTAAAAATTTCTCTTTAGAAGAGAGAATTTATAGATTTAGATGTGTTGAAGGCTGGTCTATGGTTGTTCCTTGGAATGGTTTTTCTCTTTCAAGTTTAATCAAATTTGCAAAGCCATTATCAGGTGCAAAATATATTAGATTTGAAACAAAATATGATGATGAGATGTTTCCAGACCAAGCACGTGGAGTATTTGGGTCAATTGATTATCCTTATGTTGAAGGTTTAAGAATGGATGAGGCAATGAATGAGTTATCGTTTATGGCAACAGGGCTTTATGGCTCAACTCTTCCTAAACAAAATGGAGCACCTTTAAGACTAGTTGTTCCTTGGAAATATGGTTTTAAATCAATCAAGTCTATTTCAAAGATTTCT